>Ga0302118_10000748_pt1 | contig 15688 bp, 13 predicted proteins | sample AG5_331_MG_FD_203126 | JGI IMG/M metagenome (GOLD analysis project Ga0302118, IMG submission 203126) | Marine microbial communities from Western Arctic Ocean, Canada - AG5_33.1 | ecosystem: Environmental > Aquatic > Marine > Oceanic | place: Canada: Western Arctic Ocean | collected 2017-10-01 | reverse complement strand
TGATGCCGAATAATTTTTCTTGTTGGGTTGAATTAAAGAGGTTACTTGTTCTTTTTTTGTCGATTTCATCAAGTTGACGTTGGCATCCCATTTTTGTGGTGGATAGCAGATCCCTCTATCAGCGCATCCTTGAGAAAGGATTTGTAATTCAAGTTGATTTAATGATTCATCTTTTCTTTCGTAGGGAATATGGAATGAAATATCGCCCCGGTATACTTGCTGGATTCCAAAAAACTCATCTTCATGGTAAGAGCCTTCTGGTAGTTTTAGATTTACCAACTGAATTCCGGGTGAGTTCGATATAAAATTCATTTTTTTACGATATAAGTAATACCCATCTTTAATCGACCAATCTATTTTGATTGTTGAACCGGTATCTTCGATTTTGTATTCAAAAGCCTCTTCAGCCCTGAGTAATACTGTTGATGTTTTATTATTTAATGAATTATCTGATTCCAATTCATTTGAGCAGCTTATAGACAATGTTGCTATTAAGGCCCATAGCAGAGAATTTTTTATAAAATTTAAGGAATTAAATATAGGTATATTCATTGTATTTGTTGAGCGTGCCGATTTAGATGGGTTTATTTTTAAATAATTACTTTAATAAAAATTATAAAATTAGCTACCCGATTTCATGTTTAACGAAGAAGCATACATTGCCATAAATGATCTGTCATCATAGAGATAACAATAGTTACAAGAAATAATACAATATTATTTTACTTGTTTTTCGTAATTAAACCTTGAAATTTTAATTTGTGTCCTTATTATTAGCACTCTTCGTAATTGAGTGCCAATGGCCATTATTACAAAGAATTGAATTTATTTTTAAGTTAATTAACATTTTAGAGGAGAATAGCTGATGAATATTCGTCCGCTTCATGACCGAGTCATCGTTAAGCGCATGGAAGAAGAACGCACTTCCCCTGGAGGAATTGTTCTTCCGGATGGTGCAACAGAAAAACCAATTAAAGGTGAAGTTATTGCTGTAGGGAACGGAAGAGTTCTCGATTCAGGTAAGATGCGCGCATTGGATGTAAAAGCCGGTGATCAAGTTTTATTTGGTAAATACAGTGGTACTGAAATTAAAGTTGATGGCGAGGAGCTTCTTGTAATGAAAGAAGACGACATCGTTGCAATTTTTGAAGGTTAATGAAATGTATTTCATTATTAAATGTAAGAATAAAATTTTAAGAGGAAAATCAAATGTCAGCTAAAGAAGTACGTTTCGGCGACGATGCAAGATCAAAGATGTTCGCAGGTGTAAATGTCTTAGCAAATGCAGTAAAAGTTACATTAGGCCCAAAAGGTCGTAATGTTGTGCTGGATAAAAGCTTTGGAGCACCAACCGTCACTAAAGATGGTGTGTCAGTTGCTAAAGAAATCGAACTTGATGATAAGTTTGAAAATATGGGCGCCCAGATGGTTAAAGAAGTTGCTTCACAAACTTCTGATATAGCTGGGGATGGAACCACAACTGCAACTGTTTTGGCGCAAGCGGTCCTTAGGGAAGGCTTGAAATCAGTTGCTGCTGGTATGAATCCAATGGATCTTAAACGTGGAATTGATAAAGCTACAGCTGCTATAATTGAGCAATTGCAGAAAATTTCAAAACCATGCAAAGATGACATTTCAATTGCGCAAGTAGGTAGTATTTCAGCTAACTCAGATGTTGAGGTAGGAGAAATTATCTCTAAAGCAATGGAGAAAGTCGGTAAAGAAGGTGTTATCACTGTTGAAGAAGGTAATGCACTCCACAATGAATTGGATGTTGTAGAAGGCATGCAATTTGATCGTGGATATATATCGCCTTACTTTATAAATAACCAACAAAGTCAAACGGTAGAACTAGAAAGCCCGCTTATCTTATTGCACGATAAAAAAATCTCGAATATACGTGATTTATTACCAATACTAGAAGGCGTTGCAAAAGCTGGTCGTCCTTTATTGATAATTGCTGAAGATATTGAAGGTGAAGCTCTCGCGACTTTGGTTGTTAACAATATTCGCGGAATCGTTAAAGTAGCTGCAGTTAAAGCTCCTGGATTTGGTGATCGACGTAAAGCGATGCTTGAAGATATTGCCATTTTAACTGGCGGCAAGGTTATTGCTGAGGAAGTAGGTCTTTCTCTTGAGAAAACTACTATAGAAGATCTTGGTGACGCTAAAAAAATACAAATCAATAAAGAAAATACAACAATTATTGATGGTGCTGGTAGCGCAAATGAGATTAAAGGCCGAGTTGAAACTATTAACAATGAAATAGAAGATTCAAGCTCTGATTATGACAAAGAGAAACTGCAAGAGCGAGTAGCAAAACTTTCAGGTGGTGTAGCAGTAATAAAAGTTGGTGCTGCAACTGAAATTGAAATGAAAGAGAAAAAAGCTCGAGTAGAAGATGCGCTTCATGCAACTAGGGCAGCTGTAGAAGAAGGCGTTGTTCCTGGCGGTGGTGTTGCTTTCATTAGAGCTGTTACAGGGATATCGAAACTCACGGGTGATAATGATGATCAGAATGTCGGTATTGCGATCTTGAGACGCGCTGTTGAAGAACCTCTTCGTCAAATTGTATCTAATGCCGGTGGTGATGCCAGTGTGGTCTTGAATGCCGTAGCTGAAGGCAAAGGTAACTACGGTTACAATGCTGCTACAGGTGAATATGGTGATATGATTGAGTCTGGTATTTTGGACCCAACTAAAGTAACCCGTTATGCATTGCAAAATGCGGCATCTGTTTCAGGATTATTACTGACAACGGAAGCCATGGTTGCTGATGCTCCTCAGGATGCTGCATCATCTGCTCCTGCGATGCCTGATATGGGCGGCATGGGCGGTATGGGCGGTATGGGAGGAATGATGTAAATCATTGCTTTATTCCGCTTTAAAAAAACCCCGCATCTGCGGGGTTTTTTTTGTAACGAAGTTAATTTTTTCGTGAAAAGTATTTAATCCAGATACGATACAGCAGTAAAATTGATAAAACGAAAACATAGATTAAAGGTTCGGTGATGTCTTTTTTGACTTGCCACCAATAATGCCATACAGCCAATATGCCCACTGCATAAATTAAACGATGAATGGTGTGCCATTTTTTTTGTAGTTTTCTTTGTATATTGTTCGTTGAAGTACTCGCTAAGAGAAGTAGTATAAGTAGTGCGAGAAAACCAATCGTAATAAAAGGCCGAGTAATAATGTCTTCGGTAATAGCTGGTAAGTAAATACTCTGCTCTAAAATTAACCATGTTAAAAAATGCATCAACACATAAAAAAAAGTAAATAAGCCAAGCATTCGTCGAAATAAAGTGAGCCAAATTTGACCGGTGAGTTTTCTCAGAGGGGAAATCGCGAGAGTGAGTAGCAAAAATCTTAAGCCCCAATTGCCAAGTCTATCCTGAATGTTTTCAATCGGATTTGCTCCTAAATTGCCAGTCAACTCTATTGAATCAGTTAATATAAAAAAAAATGGCAGTAAGCAAATTAGAAATACCGGTGGCTTCAGGAATTTCCTTGCTGTTTTGGCGGTGAGCATTATTTTTTTATTTGAGAGTATTGATTAGAAATGTCGACGGAGATTGAGTCCATCGTATAGGTGAGCTACTTGTTCCCCATATCCGTTGAAAAGTTGTGTTGGTTGTTTACTGGCAAAAACACCACTACCAATTTTTCTTTCTCTGGCTTGACTCCATCTTGGGTGAGCTACTTTTGGATTAACATTCGCATAGAAGCCATATTCATTTGCTGCTGCCATTTCCCAGCTTGTTTTAGGCTGACCTTTAATGAAACTCATTTTGACAATACCCTTGATGCCTTTAAAGCCATATTTCCAGGGCACTACCAATCGAATTGGCGCACCATTTTGATTCGGTAAAGCACGACCATAGATTCCTACTGCGAGCAATGGAAGAGGATTCATGGCTTCTGCGATAGTTAATCCTTCGCGGTAAGGCCATTTTAGTACTCTTGATTTTTGACCAGGCATTCTTTCGCGGTCATGTAATGTTTCAAATCGAACATGAGTTGCTGAAGAGAGCGGTTTGAATGCTTTGATAACATTAGCTAACGGAATACCGACCCATGGAATTACCATAGACCATGCCTCAACACACCTCATTCTGTATATGCGTTCTTCAAGAAGGTAGGGCTTTATAAAGTCTTCGATATTAAATATGCCGGTTTTCTCAGCTTCTCCCGTAACTTCAATTGACCATGGACGTGACTGAAAATCCTTTGAATTTTGGTAAGGGTCATCTTTATCAAGGCCAAATTCATAATAATTATTATAACTAGTGACATCTAGAAAGTTATTTATTTTTTCATCGGTACTATAAATACTTGATTTAATATCACTTAATTCAGCAAAAGGTTTTTCAGGAAGATTAGCTCCAAATAGGTTATTGGAGAGAATACTCCCACCAATCAATGTGCTGGATTGAATGAATTTTCGACGATTCAGATAATTTTTTTCGCTGGTTATCTCAAAGGATTTAATGGATGATGGTTGTTTAATTAACATATTTTATTATTCCAGATAAATAAAAAACTAGCCCCATTCTTGAACACGATATACAACTTCACCGCCCGCGCGAAGCCTCCATCCAGTAATGGGATTATTATGATAAGGGATAGAACCCGCACCTCTAACCTTTATTAAGGTTTCACGGGTTGGTTGAACATATCCAGTTTCATCAATTGCTCGACTTAGAATAATGGTCTCTTTGCCATCCCAATTAAATAAATGTCTAAATCGTGTATGTGCTTTGGATAGAATAGGTTCTTGAAGTTTTGTAGTCTCCCATGTTTTACCATTATCCGTGCTGACTTCGGTAGCGGTAATACGACCACGACCACTCCAAGCAATTCCTTGTATTTCTATCCAGCCTTTTTCGATCGTATTTGGAAAAGTGGGGTAAGTAATAATCGAGCGTGCATCCATAGTAAGACTAAACTGCCTTGCTTTTCCGTTCCGGATGGTTTCGGTATATTTAGAAGTCTCTTCTCGCGTCATAAAAGGTTGATCAGAAAACTCAATCCTTCGTAACCATTTAACTGACGAATTTCCTTCATAACCTGGATTTAAAAGTCTAACAGGATATCCATTTTCTGGTCTGATAGCCTCTCCATTTTGAGCATAAACTATCATAGATTCATGCCATATTTGCTTGGGGACGCTTCGAGTCAGCACTGCAGCATCGGATCCCTCAGCTAATAACCATGTTGCAGAAGGTTTGATGCCAACTTCTTTTAGTAATGTCGATAACATTACCCCTGTCCATTCACTTTGACTGGTCATGCCACAGATATTTTGTGGTGTTGTATATTCATCCGCCTCTCTGGCTAGATTGCCAGAGCATTCTATAAAGCATATTCGACTTACAGCGGGGAAGCGTTTTAAGTCATTTATCGAAAAGGTCATCGGCCTATCAACCATGCCATGAAGAATCAGTTTATGTTTTTGAGCATCAATGAGTGGTACACCAGCATGATGACGTTCAAAATGCATATCAGAGGGTGTGATAGTGCCATGCAATTGGTGTAATGGTGTTCGTGAACTGGTGCCCGTATATCTAACGTCACGTTCATATTTTTCAAATATAGAACGTTTTCCAACTTTAGTGGCCCATTGTTTTGCTGTTACTTTTGTGGGGTCTGCTGGTGCAAAAGGACGATTTGAAGATGTTTGAACTTCTTTACCTGTGGCTGATTTCGCAATCATTGTGCCAGCCGCTCCAGCCATACCAACGAGGGCACTTCGTCGAGTGATGTTTAATTTAGATGATTTATTTTCTTTTTCTTTCATTATCAGTGCACCATATTATATTCGAGACGATCATCAGGTACGAATTTATCGTGCGCAGGCATCACTATTTCTTTTAACGAACTGGCAGATAATTTTGTACTATCAGGGACAATATTATTTAAATATAGCAAATATGCTGAGAGCGCATAGACTTCATTAAATGTGAGTGATCCAGGTGCATTCATAGGCATTGAACGTAAAATATAATCATAAAGTGTGGTTGCATATGGCCAGTAATTACCAATTGTTCGGCATTCAAACCCACATGCAACAATACCTTGTGGGAAATCTTCATCCTCATAGGCTACCAGCCGCTCATTAATTCCGCCTTGACCGCTAACCCCGTGGCAAAAAGCACATTTAGTGGAATAAAGTATCTCTCCTTCACTGACAGAGCCTTCCCCAAGAGGTAAACCGGTGCCATCTGGACGAACATCAAGATTCCATTTTTTAATTTCTTCTGTTGTTGCTGGACGACCAAAATTAAATAAAATCTCCTCAATATCACTTTTTGTGTTGTTATCAGCAGATTTTTGTTGGGCGTTTGAGAGGCTGGGTACCATGAAAGTAAAATAAATTATTATAATTTTTATGTATAGACTCAATGTCTTTTTTCCCCATATGGATTGCATTTAATTCTACGTTTATATGAGATGATAATCGCAGGATATGTAATTTCATTCAAGGAGATTTATTTTAAACATTGTTTTTGTTTTTTTTTAGGTAAAAAATTTCATAATAACTTGTAATTTTTTGCTAGTGAGGCTAATTTCTGCAATAGAACATCGATGGGGACAAATAGGTAATTAATTTGTTTATAGCGACTGGAGGATGGTGAAAGCTCCAGAGCAAACTTTATTGAAAATCACCCCGGAGTTATCACCTGAAATGCAGTAGGCAAATTAAGTGTGATCGGTTAATCCACGATAAGGGTACAATGAGGCGAAAATAAGTTTTTCGTAAAACCGGGTGGTACCGCGATAAAGAGTATTATTGCCCCGGACGTATACTGGCGTTCGGGGATTTTTTTTGGGTAAAAGAAAAATATAGAAATGATATTTAAAGAAATAAAAAGCAGATATAACGGTCCAGCTCTTGAAAAAGAAGTCATCGCTTTCTGGGAAGAAAGTGCTGTTTTTGAAAAAACACTCGAGCAATCCAATCATCGTCCATTATTTACTTTTAATGAAGGGCCGCCAACGGCAAATGGTAAGCCGGGTATTCATCATGTATTAGCGCGTTCTTTTAAGGATGCTTTTCCAAGATACAAAACAATGCAAGGCTTTCATGTGCCGCGCAAAGCCGGTTGGGACACTCATGGTTTACCTGTTGAGCATGAAATAGAAAAGCAACTGGGAATTTTTGATAAGAAAGAAATCGAATCCAAAGTAGGTATTGCTGAGTTTACTCAACGATGTCGAGAATCAGTCATGACTTACATAAAAGACTGGGAAAAAATGACCCAAAGAATGGGTTTCTGGGTCAATACTAAAGATGCTTATTACACGCTTGATAATAAGTACATTGAAAGCGTTTGGCATTTACTAAAAAATATATGGAATAAGGATCTTATCTATCGAGGTTATAAAGTAGTCCCTTATGATCCACGTATTGGTGCAACCTTATCCTCTCATGAGTTAGCTCAAGGTTACCGTGAAGTTGAGGATCCATCAATTTTTGTCAAATTTGCTCTCAAAGATGAAGCTAAGACATTTTTTTTGGTCTGGACAACTACACCATGGACGCTTCCCTCAAATTTAATGCTCGCTGTAAATAAAGAAGTCAAATATGTTTATATTAAAGTAGAGGATGAAGTTTTAATTCTTGCGGAAGATTTATTGGAATCAGTGATACAGGATCGATCTTATTCCTTTATCAAGCGAGTTAAGGGAAAGCATTTAATTGGTAAGAAATATGTGAGATTGTTCGATTTCCTTGATGTATCTAATGAGGTAAGAGCATTTGAAGTCTACGATGCTAATTTTGTAAGTACCGAAGATGGCACAGGAATCGTGCATTGTGCTCCAGCTTATGGCGTGGACGATCTTGAGTTAGGTCAGAAAAATGGCCTACCTGTTATACATGGCGTTGGACAAGATGGAAATTTCATTGATGAAGTCATTCCTGTTGCAGGCCTATTTTTTAAAGATGCTGATGAAATTTTAATTGATTTATTGAAAAAACAAGGCTTGATGTTTCGCTCTGAGAAATATTTGCATAATTATCCTTTTGGCTGGAGAACAGGGGATCCAATTATTTATTATGCAAAACATGCTTGGTACATAAGAACATCAAAGCTCCGTGATCGCATGGTTGAATTAAATAAAACGATTAATTGGGTCCCGGGGCATATTCGCGATGGTAGATTTGGTAAATGGCTGGAAAATAATGTTGATTGGGCTCTATCTAGAGAACGTTTTTGGGGGACACCTCTTCCAGTTTGGACTGATGGCGATGAAAATTATCATTGCGTAGGTTCGGTTGATGAATTATCGGAGTTATCAGGTCAACAGTTAACGGAATTAGATCTTCATCGACCAAGCATTGATGATATTACTTTTGAAAAAGACGGTAAAACATGGACTCGCGTCCCTGAAGTTATTGATTGTTGGTTTGATTCAGGTGCTATGTCTTTTGCTCAATATCACTTTCCATTTGAAAATGAAGAGAATTTTGATCAGCGCTTCCCAGTTGATTATATTTGTGAAGCCATTGATCAGACAAGAGGTTGGTTCTATACCTTACATGCTATCTCCACTTTGGTCTCAGATAGCGTGGCTTATCGTAATTGTATTTGTTTAAGTCATATCGTTGATAAAGATGGCAAAAAGATGTCCAAGTCATTGGGTAATATTATTAATCCTTATGATGTCTTTGATACTGTTGGCGCCGATGCTCTTCGTTGGCACTTTTTGGCAAGGATATCTCCAGACATTCAGAAAAGAGTCTCAGTCGAGATTATTTCGGATGTTGCGAGTTCATTCATGAATACATTTTGGAATACTTACGGCTTTTTTATATTGTATGCTCGTCTTGATAATATGGACTTGAATACCCCTTTAGCCATAAAAAATAGACCCGAAACTGATCGATGGGTTTTGGCTTTATTGAATCAAACAATAAGAAAAACAACCGAAGCTATGAATAGTTATGATGCAAAATTAGCCGGGGAAACTATAGAATCTTTTGTTAATCAACTTAGTAATTGGTATATAAGAAGAAACCGACGACGTTTTTGGAAATCTACAGATCTCGATGATAAAAGATCTGCGTATTTGACTTTATTTCAATGCTTGAATGTTATACATCGATTAATGGCACCGTTTGTTCCATTTTTAGCTGAGAATGTTTATCAAAATCTTATTCGTAATAACCTTGCTGATGCCCCTATAAGCGTACATATGACAACATGGCCGAAAGTCGAATCAGATTGGGAAGATGAGAAACTATTATTCGAAATCAATGTAGTGCAAAAGGTGGTTGGATTGGCTCGTGCAGCGAGGGCTCAATCTAGTGTTCGTGTAAGACAGCCCCTCCCAAGACTGTTAATTAGGACGCCAAGTGATCTAACTGCAAAAGCAATCAAAAATCATCAATCTCAAATTTTAGAGGAATTAAATATAAAAAATATTGAATTTATTGCCCGTGATGCTGGACTTGTAAGTTACATCATTAAACCGAATTTACCCAGAATCGGCAAAACATACGGTAAGTTAATTCCTGCAATTAAAGAGGCATTGAATAATGCTGATACGGCAGCCATAGCCAGTATGGTGGCTAAAGGAAAATCTTTTGAAATTAAGTGCGCAGAGCAAATATTAATTTTTGAACCAGAAGATGTGTTGATTGAGACTAAATCAGCAGAAGGGTATTCGTGTGGAGAAGAAGGTGGGTATTTAACGGCTTTAGATACTCAATTGGACGATGAATTAATAAAAGAAGGTTTGGCAAGAGAATTAATAAGGTCAGTTCAAGAGGCCAGAAAGAAATCTGGATTAGATGTGTCGGATCGAATCATTCTTGGTGTTAGCGGCTCTGAGATTGTAGAGTCTGCATTATTAGACTATCAAGAATTTCTAATGACGGAGACATTGTCTATAGAATGGCAAGTTGGAATGAAAAATCCATTTTATACAGAGACTAGCAACCTTGACGATGCAACCTGGTTGATTGAAATAAGAAAAATCTCTGTATAATTTTGTGTGTGTAGCTAAATTTAATCGGATTACTCTTTAATCATCCCAAGAAATTCTGTACGGGTCTTAGCATCTTTTCTAAATGAACCAAGCATTTGGCTGGTAACCATGGAAACTCCAGATTTATGCACACCTCTAGTGGTCATGCATTGATGAACTGCTTCAATGACAACTGCGCATCCTTTTGGTTTAAGGACATCCTGAATACAATGAGCAATTTGTGCCGTCATTTTTTCTTGCACTTGAAATCGACGAGCAAATGTTTCGACTACACGCGCCAGTTTGCTGATACCAACCACTTTATTGTTCGGTAGGTAACCAACATGTGCTTTTCCAATGATCGGGGCCATATGATGCTCACAGTGTGACTCAAAAGAAATATCCCTAAGCACAATCATTTCATCGTAACCTTCTACTTCTTGGAAGGTTCTCCGCATGTATTTTATGGGATCTTCGCCGTAGCCCTTAAACCAATCTTTATAGGCTCTAGCAACACGTGCAGGCGTGTCTTTTAAACCTTCTCGATTTGGATCGTCTCCTGCCCATAAAAGAAGTGTTCGAACCGCCTCTTCAGCATTTTCTTGACTTGGATTAATGATTTTTATTTTGCTTTCTTTTGACATTTTTCACCTGAATATGAATGGAGGTTTGAATTATTTTATTAAATTAATTTTTTATATGGCGCATGAAATACCGGTACCTTTCATTGAGCAGTATCCGTTTGTATTTTTTGCAAGATATTGCTGGTGATAGTCTTCTGCGTAATAAAATTTATCTAGCATTTTAATTTCTGTAGTTATTTTACCTAAAATTATAGATGAAACACTAGATCCATCTTTTTTTTCAGCATCAGATAATTTTATTTGGTATTGATCTAAGGATTCTTGTGCTAAAACCAAATGCTCATTCGAGTTAGAGTATATAACTGAGCGATACTGTGAACCAACGTCACTGCGTTGTCGCATGCCATGAGTTGGATTATGAGATTCCCAAAAAATATTGAGTAATTCTTGGTATGAAATCTTTTTAGGTTTAAAAATAATCATGACCACTTCGGCGTGTCCAGAGGTATCATTACAGATTTCTTCATAGTTTGGGCTTTCGGTATGCCCACCAGAATAACCAACTGCTGTGGTGTAAACGCCCGGGATCTGCCAGAAGAGTCTCTCAGGGCCCCAGAAACAACCCATCCCAAAAATGGCTTGTTCGGTACCCTCTGGGAAGGGCGTTTCAATAGAATTTTGATTTATAAAGTGATTCATCAATGTCTCTGGTTTATTTGGAATATTGAAAATAGGGGTTAATTTTATAATTTTTCTGAGATTAATTCACTCGAATCCTTGTTGTCGGAAGTATTATTTTTCTTATAGAAAAATTCATGTTCAAAAACTACATTTTGCGTAGTCACCGGCTCTCGCTCTAGAAATCTTGGTCGATAGACTAGGTTTCTTATTTCTCTGCCTATTATACTGTGCATAAAGTCAAGACCGTCAGGATTAAAGGAGGCGCGATTGATATTTTTAGCTAAGCCTCTTTTTGATACATTGAAGTTGAAAGTAACATGGGCTTTTTCGTAACCTGGAGGAGTTTCATCTTGAGAGGTGATTGAAGTGTCTTCAAAAAATTTTGGTGGATATATGGCTTCTAGGATTACAGGTTGCTCCAGAGCAAAGGCTCTGAATTCAAGTTTTAATTCATCTTCCGAGAGGAGATCCCAGATTTCTCTATACACATTATAAGATCGGTTAGCTCTGTCACTCATTACATAATAATCAGCCAATATAATTTTTGTTTCAGCAATATCTTGCCAGGTTGCCTCTGGATTATTTTCGGCTATTCGGATGGCTTTTTTTAAATACGAATCACCTTTTGAGACAGTTGGCAACTCATCGTAACCCATGGTATTAAAATGAATAAAAAGATAAGTTTTTCCTAGTTCTGTAAGCGGCTTGATTAAATCAATGCTGTCCTTGCCTTTCTGTTTTTGAGTGATCTTTATTATTTTCCGCCATGTTCTTCTTTCTTTTTCGTATAATGCTGATTTTCTTTGTGACCGGGCTAGTGTCCTAAGGGCAGGAATTATTTCAAGGCTATTTAGATCAATATTGCGAGATTGAAGGTAATAAATACGTTTCTCTATATCGGCTGCCTTTTTAGGTTCTTTTGCGGTTGCATAAACATTAGCTAACGATTGAAGATTCTCGAGTTGCTCAAGGTTATGTGGACCATCATTGACATGACTGATATGGATTGCTCGATTGTAATTATCTCTGGCTAAATCCATGCGATTCATCTTTAGTTGAGCTTCAGCAAGACCTTTTAGAGGATTGATTAGATCTTTATTGAGTCGATTTTCTATACGTTCAATTATTACAATGGCGCTTTCATAGTTCAATATAGCCAATTCGTAATCTTTATGACCCTGTTGCGCCATAGCTAATTTTATTAATGCATTTGCAGATTCATGACTGTCAAGGCCGTATATTTGTATTGATTGTTCGACTATTTGTTTGGCAATTTGATCGGCTTCATCAAACATTTCATCAGCTACAGCATCTAAGTAAATCGTCGTTAAATTTGTAATTTCTGAATTTCTTTCTTGTGTTAAGCCTAATCCTGAATGGAAAATTAGAACAAGTGAAAATAAGGGCAATAGAATTCGCCCAGTATTATTTTCAAAATAAGATTTATGAATTAAATTACCCATCTTTTTTTATTTTAATCAAATGCCCGTTTTTATTTACCAGCTTTGAGTATAGCCCAGCTTGAATAGAATAAAAGTATCTTAATGTTGCAGTAAATAATCCGATGTATTTTATCTGTATTAAGAGAATAAATTTAATGCATGAGGTTATTTGACAACTAGATTTTTTTAGAATAAAGATTTATTTTTTTGGTAGGGCTAACCATGTGCCAAGTAATATTAAAATCACTCCAAACATGGCGTATACAGTCCACTGATATTCACCAACTAGAGTGGATATTATTAGCGCTACAACTGGGAAGAGTAAGGTGATATAGGCAGTTCTAGTCGAGCCAATCTTTTTGATTAACATTAAGTAGCAACCAAAGGTTATGGCTGAGGCCGCAATTGATAGATATAAGAGTGAAATTACGTAACTTAAACTTGTTTCAAAAACTATTGGTTTATTCAGCATAATAGCGAGAACGAAGGAAAGTAATGAGCCACATAACATTGCATGTGCATTGATTGTTACTATCGGGAGATTCTTACTGGTATTAATGACTGCAGTCATATTTCCAAGGGAGGCGATAATAACTGCGGTAAATAACCAGAGGCCACCAGTGATAGAATTATCAGAATCTTCGAGATCTTTAAGTTCTGGCCAAAACATAAAAATAATGCCAGTTATCCCTATAATTGCGGCCAACATAACTCTATTTTCAATAGCTTTGGCAAAGAAAATACGCTCAAAAAAAGCATTAAAAATAACGATGAGGCTAAAGAGAACTGCAGCTAGGCCACTTGCAACATAATTCATCCCGTAATACGTAAAGAGGTAGTTAAGACAGAACATCGAAACTCCCATAAGAACAATCATTGGGTAATAAGCTAATTTTATTCGAAGCTGCTCTTGTTTAAAAAATGCATAAGCAAATAAGGCCATGGAGGCTATAAAAAATCGATAAGCCACAGATAATTCTTCAGAAACAATTCCATACTGATAGGTAATGGCAATCCACGATGAACCCCATATTAATATTATTAGGACGTAAAGAAATGAAATCGGCATAAAAGTTTTGATGTTAGCGAGATTGGAATGCGCTACATTATATGGAAAATTATGCTCATTGTATTCTTTTATTGTTGGGTTGGCTGGCGATTAAAAGATGTTAAGGAACTCTAAATATAATAATAAATATTCGATTATGGAAATTACAGATAAATTTATTGAACCTTTGCCCTCAGCTACTGTTTTATTAATTCGTGATGCAGAAAAAGGTCCCGAGGTGCTATTAGTTTTGAGACGAAAAGAGATGGTTTTTGGAGCTAACTACGTATTTCCTGGTGGAGGTGTTGATCCAGTTGATGAAATGGCTGAGCATTATTTGAATAAAGAAGAAAAAGTATTTATCAATAGACAATTTGCAGTCAGCTCAGGCGGTTTTGCTTATTATAGTGCGGCGATTCGCGAGTTATTTGAGGAAGCTGGGATTCTTTATGCAGTTAGTAGTGACGGAAAGTTTCCAGATCATCTAGATTTGGATCAAATCCGTAATCAACTGAATATGAAGTCACTTTGTTGGGATCAATTTTTGAAAGAGAATCAACTTCGTTTGAATTATCAACAGCTAATATATTTCGCTTTTTGGATAACACCTTTGTATCTTTCTAGAAGATTTACGACGCGTTTTTTCTTAGCAGAAATACCAAGGAAGCAAGTTGCATCTCATTGTGGCAATGAATTAATTGATAGTTGTTGGTTGTCTCCAAAAGAAGCTTTATTAGCCAGAAGGAAGAAGGAGATTAATATACCTCATCCAACTGCAATTACTCTTATGCAAATTAGGGAATTCACTAGCGCTAAAGAGATTCTTGCTTGGGCTAAGGAGAAAAACGATCTCGGAGTACCGTGCTATTTTCCGGAGCTTACTTCTTCTGAACGCGAAGGAATTTTATTATAGAAAAAATATCCTCGCTAGCCACATTGATGTATAAGTAAATTATGAAAAATATTCCACCTATACCAGGAGAAGTGCATCAGATAAAGTCTGGGATACGTCGCCTGACCGCTCCCAATCCAGGACTTATGACTGGTCCAGGCACTAATACCTACATTTTTGGTGAGAAGAAGATCGCCATTCTAGATCCAGGCCCAGACATCCATGAGCATATTGAGCGAATATTAGAGCTTGCGAAAGGAAATATTCTTTGGATATTAGTGACACATACCCACCCCGATCACTCGCCTGCAGTATTATCTTTAGCTAAAGCAACCGGCGCTGAAGTTCTTGGTATCTCCCCACCGCATGACGGTCATCAAGATATGACATTTTTCCCAGACCGAGAATTAAAAGAAGGGGATTTGTTATCAACCGAAGAATTTGAATTAAAGGTAATTCATACGCCAGGTCATGCTTCTAATCATCTTTGCTATCTGCATAATCAGCATCAATGGCTTTTCACTGGGGACCATATTATGGATGGCTCTACTGTAGTGATAAATCCACCCGATGGAAAAATGTCAGACTACCTTAATTCTATGACGAAACTTAAGGAAAGATCGATTAACGCTATTGCACCTGGTCATGGGAGTATCATTAAAAATCCTTACGAAGTGATTGAATGGATCATTAAACATCGCTTAGAAAGAGAAAAGATAGTTTTAGAAAGCGTGAAACAAAATCCAAATATTAATTTAAAGAATTTGGTTACATTGGTTTATGCTGATGTGGAAAAGTACTTGCATCCATTAGCTGAGAGATCGCTATTAGCACATTTACTTAAATTACAGGAGGATGATCTTGTAAAATTAAACGGTGATCAATGGGAGTTGATCCCATAATTAATATTCTAAATCACTCGATTTTCTAGAAAATAGTATTTTCTCTAGTTATTTAATATTGAACTTGATCTATAATTAAACTTATCTTAATTTAGCAAAGATTTTTTTGCGAGTATGAATTTATGACGTTTGTGGTAACAGAAGCTTGCATTAAATGTAAATAT
>Ga0302118_10000742_pt1 | contig 15762 bp, 18 predicted proteins | sample AG5_331_MG_FD_203126 | JGI IMG/M metagenome (GOLD analysis project Ga0302118, IMG submission 203126) | Marine microbial communities from Western Arctic Ocean, Canada - AG5_33.1 | ecosystem: Environmental > Aquatic > Marine > Oceanic | place: Canada: Western Arctic Ocean | collected 2017-10-01 | reverse complement strand
TCACCATCATCTGCTGAGATGTGTGGCATTACCAACAAATTAGGCGTCGTCCAAAGAGGTGAGTCTGATGGCAAAGGCTCTGGGTCAAATACGTCGATAATTGCGGCACTGATGTGACCAGAATGAAGATTTTCTTGTAGGGCATCGTAGTCCATCGTTGCCGCTCTGCCGACATTAATAATACCAACACCAGGCTTCATTAATGCTTGGCGTTCACGATTTAATAGATTATTGGTTTCAGCGGTGTTGGGTGTTGACATAAAGATATAGTCAGCTTTAGGTAGTGCGTCGTCAAGGTGTTCAGTAGTGATCATTTCGTCAACACTTTCCAATGCTTTGCCATGGCGACTAACACCAATCACATGCATTCCCACCATTTTGCAATGCTTTGCTGCAGAGTGTCCGATATTGCCGGTACCGATTACTAGTAAAGTTTTTCCCGCAATCGGTGTCGAATACAACGATTCCCAGTGATTATTTCGTTGATTAGTAATCACTTGGGGCATGTGAGTATGAAGCATTAGAATACTCATTAGACCAAATTCACCCGCCTTAGCAGCATGCGCCCCTCGGTTATTAACAACGGTTACATTTTCTGGCACCCAGTCCATCGGGCATAGGTGTTCAACCCCGGCACCAATAATATGAATCCAGCGAAGGTTTGGCGAAATCTCTGCCAAGTTTTCGGTTGGAAAATCCCAACAAACAAGTACCTCTGCTGTTTTCATTGACTCATAAAAATTATCAAGATCCCAGTCAAACACTGGCTCAATTTTTCCTTTTAAATCAGGAAACCTCTGTAAGGCATCGTGGTAGCGCTCCTCGGTTAAAGCAAAGACAGACTCACCTTCAATTGTTGGTGGAAATGATTGTGGGTCTGCATGGTTGCTTTTAAAGTGAACTCGAATTTTTTGATTCATGGCTTTCTCTCCTGAATTAGTCTGAGGAATTGTAGCTTGATTGCATTGCTTTTAGTTTATCAGTGACGATATTAATTCTTTCGCTTTCTGACAAGCCATCAACGCCGAATTGTATTTCAACAAACTCGTGTGCAATTGTACTGAGCATCTCTAATTCATCATTCTCAACTGTGTTTGGGATGGTTAGAACGGTATCACCGCCATAGGTAGGAATTGACGCAGTGTCAGTTGAACAAACATGCATTGGCTCTTTACCAGCCTTTATTCCACGGATTTGCTCTCGTATTTGTCGACGCATAAGCGCAACACCGATATCGCTGGTAGTAAGGTTTTCATTGTTATGAATGGTAATAGGACCCATACCTTCGCAGGCCTCAACGTCAGCTGGAAATTTTTGTCGTTGTTCATATGGTCGATCAAAGAGCTCGCCTTGCTCGATAAGTTCAGGACCTTCTGGTGTGTTGTATTCTTGAGGATCACCTCGTTCACCAAAGTTTGCCCAGGCGTAACAAATAGTGGTTTCGTCATCAATGGGAACTACCCAACGAGTGAACGAGCTGCGACCATAAAATATCTCCTTGGTGCCATCAGCTGCAAATGCAGAGCCAGCCTGAGTAAAGTTTGGCAAAATGACTTCGTTAATTCTAAGCCACACATTGTTGCCAACGCGACGGCTATTACAACCAAGAATCCAAGATTTACGCTCAAAAAAGTCCATTTGACCAACTTCGCCAAAGCCTTTAGAGAATTGCACTCGACTGACGTTAGAATGCAAGAAAGCGGTGTGAATCGGATCAACAATAGCATCGAGAACTTGTAGCCAATTGCAACCAAAAGGCGCTTTGTAGGGTACCATTTCCATGTTTTCAAAATCAAAGCTGTCATACACTGGAAATTCAGGAATCAACTCTATCGGACCCATATAAGCAAAAATCAACCCCTTGTATTCGTGTGTAGGATAAGCGCCTAATCTAACTCTCTTCTTAATCATATCCGCTGCTTTTTCTGGTTGCCCTGGTACATCTAAAATACTGCCATCAGCAGCAAAATGCCAACCGTGGTAGCAACACTGTATGCCGCTCTCGGTACACATCCCAAATTCAAGAGATGCTTGCCTGTGAGGGCAGTGTTTGTGAACCAAGCCTAAGTTGCTACTTTTATCTCGAAATATCACCAGTTCCTCGCACAATATTTTGATTGCAACAGGTTGCTCTCCCAAATCCTTTGATAGAAAAACTGGATGCCAGTAGCGGCGTAAGTATTCACCTGCCGGTGATCCGGGACCCACCCGGGTGATTTCATCATCAACATCGCTCGAAAGCGCAATTCCGTGGCCAGAAAACCCCTTAAAGTTTATTTTAATCTCTTCATGTATATTGTTCATTAACACCCCTTTTGTAGCTTGCAGAGAATCAGTATATGCGTAAATAATACCGAATTAATTCCTTATTAATGAATTATTGGTTAATAATATGAGTATATTGACAACTAATAGTTAAATTTATTCCACTTAATGCAAATTATAAGGATATAATCTGACGAAATAAAATATTTGTTACTTGTTGATAGGAGTATGTGATGAGTATAAATACAATGAAATTATCTTCGTTTTTTGAACATGGCGCTCTCAAGCATGGGCTTCCATCGATTGCCTATACAGATGATGGTTTTTTGCAAGCAGAGTGCGATACACTTTTCACTGATAACTGGGTTTTCGTTGGATTCGCACACGAACTGGTTCATCCAGGTGATGCCAATCCGATAACCGTGGCTGGAAAACCTGTGGTTCTGATCAATAATGCTCAGGGCGAAATTGGTGCTTTTCATAATGCTTGTTCCCACCGATGTTTAAAACTGGTCGATAAACCGATGAATGTCGGTGCTATGCTATGCTGCCCTTATCATGCTTGGACTTATAATTTAGACGGTGATCTTTGCGCAACCCCATTTTTTGGCGGCAAGCAGCATCATCCCGAAGGTTTTGAAATGTCTGAACATGGTCTAAAATCAATTAGGTTGGCAGTTTGGCATGATTGGATTTTTATCAATTTAAGCGGTGATGCGCCAGAATTTGAAGAATATGCAGCACCTTTAATCAAACATTTAGACGGCATAAACTTTGAGCAAATCGACCCTGTGGCGACGCTCGATTTTGGCGACGTTTCGTGCAATTGGAAGTTCCTTATTGAGAATTTCATAGAACCTTATCATGTTCAATTTGTACACCGCACGACAACCAATCAACCGCTAGAAGATCACTATACAATCGTTGATGATGTCTGTTTGGGTAGTGCTGTCGACCTGGATGATAGTGATCAAGTGGAGGGCTCGCTCTCGGTGAGCTCACGTTACTTAACCCTCTTTCCAAACTTTATTATTGGGCGCTATTTCCCTGATCAACTAGGAGTGTATTTGAGCGTGCCCATAGACTCTGGGCGCACATCACAAAAAAGAGTGATTTATACCACCGAAGGTCAATCTTTATCAGCCTCTGAGGTTGAAGAAATTAAACAATTATGGTGGGACGTACATAAAGAAGATCATGCAATCTGCGAGAGAATGCAACTCGGCAGGTTGTCACCAGTCGCAGAGAATGGTGGCTTATTGTCACCTCATTGGGAGAATAGCGTTCATGCGTTCCAAACTATGATTGCAGCAGCTGTGATACAGGATAAATAAACAAAACTAGGAGTTAAATAAATGAAAGACGAAAATATAAAACCTACATACAGGTTGGCACACACCATGATAAGGGTGTTGGACTTGGATAAATCTATCCATTTTTATTGTGACATTTTAGGGATGCAGGTGTTGAGAAAAACGGATTATCCAGGTGGCCGTTATACCAATACTTTTATTGGTTACGGACCTGAGGCAGAATTCCCGACTTTGGAGCTAACCCACAATTGGGATCAAGAGAGTCACTACGAAAAAGGTAACGGCTGGGGTCATTTATGCATCGAAACCCCCGACGTTCATAAGGCCTTCGACGACTTAACGGCACAAGGTGCAGAAGTTGTAGCGGCGCCAGCGCCGATGAGTCACGGTACTAGGATTTTAGCCTTTTTGAAAGACCCAGATGGCTACGTTGTCGAATTAAACGAAACCATAAACTTAAATTAACTAGGAGATAAGTAATGAGCGATAAAACACCAAAATTGTATAAATTTAGTGATATTGAGAACCGCCTTCACACATTAGAGCCAGGCAAATCTTATATCAAACCATTTGTTACCAGTAATGTCAGCGATACCATGTGCGGCGGACTTAATTTCTTAAATCAAGTGTCGGTGCCTTGGGATCTCACATGCGATGAAATTATCTATTGCATGGAAGGGGAGTTTAGATTGACTTGTGATGGCGAGTCTTACACCTGTTCACCGGGAGATGTCCTCTACATTCCGAAAGACAATCATATTGCTTACGAGTGTGATGAAAAATGTGTGATTTTTTATGCAGCTTATCCGCACGACTGGAAACAGCAGGCCGGCATTACTTTTGTACCTGGTATTGACCCGGAAGATATGCCTCAGAACTAGGAGCTATAAATGACCACCTCCAGCAAGCCTGTAGTGCCTTTAAATCATTCTTATGAGAAGAATGATGGCGGTCAATTGTTGCGCATTCCGACAAGAGACACCCTGGATGATAAGCTAAACCAGCAAATTATTAGCATGCTAGAGATTGATGGTCGCCTACCCTTTAAGGAAATTGCAAAAGCTTTAGATGTTTCTGAGGGTACGGTGAGAAATCGTGTGAATCGGCTAAAGGATGCCGGTGTCTTGCAGATCAAAGCTTTAGTGGATCGATCTGCCATTAACTACGCAACAGATTCGATGTTGGGTATTAAGGTGGCTCCCACTTCAAGTCCTAGTGAAGTCGCTAAGCGTCTACAGAATTGTAATGAAATCGTTTTTATCATCTGGGTCACAGGTCGTTACGATCTGTTGGTGGAAATTGTTTCGGACGGCGACGACACTCTGTGTCGTTTTCTTGAAGAGCATTGTTTTAATAAAGACGATATCAGTAATACTGAAGTAATGAAAGGACTGACGACTTATAAAAATCAGTTCTTATTAAAGTCACACGACAAACTTTAAATTTGTCTCAACACAAGTAATTAGGAGAATATATGACAAACACATACCCAACATCAATGGCCGAGGCACTGCCATCAAAAGCACGAGTTATAGAAGCCAAACAAATGCTTGAAAAAGCAGGCGTTAAATACATTCTGTCTTGCTGGATTGATTTACTGGGAATCCCGAAAACCAAGCCAGTCCCTATTTGTGAGTTTGAAGCATTATGTGCAGGCAAAGGCCCACAATTTGCAGTTCATTCGATTTCATTTGTGCCTGAATTAGGGCCAGCTGATTCTGATCAAATCCCTTTACCAGATTTGGATAGCCTGGTGATTTGTCCCTGGGACGAAACTTGCGCTTGGGTTTTTGCAGACTTATGGTGGGAGGACAAGCCTTACAATCTCTGCCCACGCCAAACATTGAAACGTGCCGTAAAAAATGCTGAAGATGCTGGTTATAAAGCTTTTTGCGGTATTGAGCCTGAGTTTATTGCGATGCGCTGGGAGAATGGTCAGCCGGTAAAGGCTATTGACGATGATCCCGCTGTTGGTGAAGGTGTTCGTCCTCGCCGCCAGGCTTTTGGTTATGATGCTGAATACAGTATTGAATCGATGGGATTCTTAGGTGAGTTGATTGATATCTTGAACGGCCTCGGTTGGGGTGTTAAAGATGTAGTTGCCGAGGGAGCTTATTCGCAATTTGAATTAGACTTTACTTATACCAATGTTCTTGAAATGGCTGACCGTCTTGTTTTCTTGAGAGTTTTATTAAAAGAGATAGCTAAAAACCACGGTATGTTCATTACCTTTATGCCAAAACCAACAATTGGTGATTGGCGTTCTGGTGCGCATATTAACTTTAGTGTAACTGGCACGAACGATGGTATTAATATTTTTGAAGGAGACGATGGTAAGTTTTCAGATGAAGCCTACCATGCGATTGGCGGCATACTTAAACACGGTCATGCAATTACCGCAATCGCGTGCTCAACGGTTAATTCTTACAATGGGTTGGTACCTAAAGTGGGTGGATTCGAGGGGGGCACAGTCACTTGGGCGCCTACTCATATGGCTTACGGCGATAACAACCGTTCTTGCATGGTTCGTTTGCCACAAAATCGTTTCTGTATCGAAAATCGTGCGGCGGATATGTGCATGAACCCGTACCTATCGCTAGCACTTACAACTGCCGCAACGGTTGATGGTATTCAAAATAAGATTGACCCTGGCAAGCCCTTAAACTTGGACTTATACTCCTTGAGTAAAGAGGAGATTAGTGAGGCAAACATTACTTCTTTACCCCGCAACCTACTCGAGGCATTGGAGGCGTTACAAGAGAGTGATTTTGCCCACGAGGTTTTAGGCGAATCCATGATGAAGCAATTTTTCGCCTACAAGATGGACGAATGGGATCGTTACCACCAGGCTGTGACAGATTGGGAAGTTGAAGAATACCTGAGATTATATTAATTAATCGTAAAGATCCTTGTAGTGAGTTTTTCGCTGCAAGGGTTAATTAAATTTAATGCGGCAAGTCTTGAATTGTTGAAATTTAGAGACCGTTTATATTATTGGAGTTACATATATGTGTGGAATTGTTGGGCTGTTTATAAAGAATCCAGCTTTAGAGTCTCAGCTAGGCGCTTTGGTTGCGCCTATGTTGAGTGAAATGACAGAACGTGGCCCGGACAGTGCGGGAATGGCAGTGTATCGTGATCCTCATGAAAGTGGCTGTAAGGTTACTGTGCTTGCCGAAGGCTTGAATTTTGATTGGAGCGTTCTAGAGTCGGCTATCAAAGTGGTATTTGTTTTGAGTAAAATTTCAGTGACTCACAATCAAGCCGTCCTATTCGTTGATGCACCAATAGTAGATGTTCAGCATTGGCTTGATAGAAATTACCCTGAGCTTAGTATTACCAGTGCTGGAACCAATATTGAGATATTTAAGGGTAAGGGTGACCCACTGGACTTTATTGAAAAATTTGACGTTAAAAGTATGAGTGGAACACACGCCTTGGGGCATACTCGAATGGCAACAGAAAGTGCTATTACTACAGAACACTCGCATCCATTTTCCACTGGTCAAGATTTATGCCTAGTTCATAACGGCTCTTTGTCAAACCACAATCGTCTGCGCGAGACACTTCGCCGCCGTGGTGTAAACTTCAAAACCGATAACGACAGTGAGGTTGCGGCAGGTTATTTAAGCTGGCGTTTGAGCGAAGGAGATGATTTAGATCAAGCACTTCATCATGCGATCGATGATTTAGATGGTTTTTACACTTTTGCCATTGGTACCAAAGATGGCTTTGCGGTTATGCGTGATCCGATTGGCTGCAAACCAGCGGTGATGGCGGAGACCGATGATTGGGCTGCAATGGCTTCAGAATATCGGGCGATTGCGACTTTGCCAGGCGCTGAAAATGCACGCATTTGGGAGCCTGAACCAACACAAATCTACAGTTGGAAAAGGAGTTAAGTATGAAAGAAATTAATTTAGACATTGATAGTGTCAGAAGCCTGAATGAGGCATTACAAGGTGGTAATTCTGGTGATGGTTTCAATGTTAGCAATACTGGTGGCAAGCATGCGCTTTCAGTGGGTTTAACCACAGCGGTCAATGTTGATATTAACGGCCATGTGGGTTACTACTGTGCTGGTATGAATCAGCAGGCTAATATCACTATTAATGGCAATGCAGGTCCTGGATTGGCAGAGAATATGATGTCGGGCGAAGTTCGAGTTACGGGCAGCGCATCACAATACGCTGGCGCAACAGCGCACGGTGGATTACTGGTCATTGAAGGCGATGCTAGCTCGCGTTGTGGCATTTCAATGAAAGGTGTTAATATTGTTGTTGGCGGTAATATCGGCCATATGAGTGCATTTATGGCTCAGTCAGGCTGTTTGGTAGTTTGTGGCGATGCAGGCGACGCGTTGGGTGATTCGATTTACGAGGCGCGTATTTATGTACGTGGTAAGGTTGCAAGCCTTGGCACAGATTGCATTGAAAAAGAAATGCAAGAAGAGCACAAAGTGCAGCTGGCTGAAATGTTAAACCAGTCTGGCATGGAGCACAGTGTTGACGAGTTTCGTCGTTATGGCTCTGCACGCAAATTATATAATTTTGATATTGATCAAGTTGATGCCTACTAAGGAGAAATAATAATGAGTAAAGATAATCCAGCACTAATTGAATCCGCCACTTTCCCGCGTCATGTGGTTGCAGAGATTCAACGCGCTGCCAGTACAGGCATTTACGATATTCGCGGTTTTGGTGCCAAGCGTTCGTTACCAAGTTTTGATGACTTGGTCTTTCTAGGTGCCTCTACCTCTCGCTACCCTCTAGAGGGTTATCGCGAGAAATGTACAACTGAGGTCGTCCTTGGTGGTCGATTCGCAAAAAACCCAATTCGATTAAAGACGCCAATTACTATTGCTGGAATGAGCTTTGGTTCTCTTTCAGCGCAAGCCAAAGAGTCTTTGGGTCGTGGTGCCACATTGGCAGGAACAAGCACAACAACGGGTGATGGTGGCATGACGCCAGAGGAAAGAGGGCATTCAAAAACTTTGGTTTACCAGTATCTTCCTTCGCGTTATGGTATGAATCCAGACGATTTGCGACGTGCAGATGCGATCGAAATTGTTCTCGGTCAGGGCGCAAAGCCCGGCGGTGGCGGTATGTTGTTGGGTCAAAAAATTTCCCCAAGGGTTGCACAAATGCGCAACCTCCCTGAAGGTATTGACCAGCGTTCCGCTTGTCGTCACCCTGATTGGACAGGTCCTGACGATTTGGAAATTAAGATTCAAGAATTACGTGAAATTACCAATTGGGAAAAACCGATTTATGTAAAAGTTGGCGCTACACGAGTGTTCTACGATGTCACACTGGCGGTTAAATCTGGTGCAGATGTGGTGGTGGTTGATGGCATGCAGGGCGGTACAGCGGCAACCCAAGATGTCTTTATTGAACACGTTGGCATTCCCACTTTACCAGCGGTGAGAATGGCTGTTGAGGCTTTGGTAGAGATGGATATGCACCGCAAAGTTCAACTCATTGTTTCTGGTGGTATTCGCAGTGGCGCTGATGTAGCAAAGGCCTTGGCTTTGGGAGCTGATGCTGTGGCTATTGGTTCGGCAGCTTTAATTGCGCTTGGTGACCAAAGTCCTGAATACGAAGATGAATATAAAGCGCTGGGATCGGCGGCTGGTTTTTGGGATGACTACCAAGAAGGTAATGATCCCGCGGGCATTACTACCCAAAATCCTGAGCTCGCCAAAAGACTGGACCCAGAAGTAGGCGGACGTCGATTAGCCAACTACCTCAATGTCCTTACTCTAGAGTTGCAAACCTTAGCGCGCGCGTGTGGTAAGAGCCATGTTCATAACCTAGAACCGGAAGATATGGTGGCACTGACAATGGAAGCGGCAGCGATGGCCGGCGTGCCATTGGCGGGACCCAATTGGATTCCAGGCAAGGGCAGTTTGTAAGTTTAAAAATAAGATAATATAGGAGTCCTTATGTCCATCAAACTAAGTAAAGTTGCCGCTGAACGTGGTATAGAATATTTTTTAATCAGTTTTGTTGATCTGTTTGGCAACTTACGCTCGAAGTTAGTGCCCGCGAGAGCGATCGATGGCATGCAAAAAAACGGCGCTGGTTTTGCTGGTTTTGCTGCATGGTTAGATATGACACCAGCGCACCCTGACATGTTCGCAATTCCTGATCCTGAGAGCTTGATTCAATTACCATGGAAGAAAGAAGTTGCTTGGTTAGCATCTGACTTATGGATGGATGGTAAGCCGGTTGAAGCCTCGCCAAGGGTTGCGCTGAAGAAACAATTAGCTGAGGCAGAAAAATTAGGCTTTCGTATGAAGACTGGTGTGGAGTGCGAGTATCACCTAATCAACAGTGATGGCACAAACATTGCTGATGGCAAAGACGTAGAAAGCAAGCCATGTTATGATCAGCAGGCTTTGATGCGCCAGTATCCTGTTATTAAGCAAATTTGTGACGCGATGATCGAGCTTGATTGGGGGCCGTATCAGAACGATCACGAAGATGCTAATGGCCAATTTGAAATGAATTGGGATTATGATGATGCACTAAAAACTGCGGATCGCCAAGTATTTTTTAAGTATATGGTCAAATCCATTGCTGAACTTCACGGCCTTCGTGCAACTTTCATGCCCAAGCCTTTCAGTCACCTAACGGGCAATGGCTGTCACTCGCATTTGTCGATTTGGAGTTTGGACGGTAAAATCAATCTCTTTAATGGTGATGAGGACGCACGCGGCCTCGGACTTTCACCTCTTGCCTATCAGTTCCTTGGTGGTATTATGCACAGCGCCGATCGTTTGACTGCGATCTTCAATCCAACGATTAACAGCTATAAGCGTATTAACGCGCCAAGAACACTTTCTGGCGCAACTTGGTCGCCGAGTTCGATTACTTATGGTGGTAACAACCGCACCCATATGATTCGGGTTCCAGATTCTGGTCGTTTTGAGTTGCGCTTGATGGATGGTGCTGCGAATGCTTACTTAATGCAAGCGGCAATTCTTGCTTGTGGCCTTGATGGTGTTGCAGGAAGTCGTGATCCAGGTGATCCGCTTGATATTAATATGTATGAGCTTGGTAAGGATCTTGAGGGTTATAAACAACTGCCGCGCAATTTGCTTGATGCACTTCGCTTGTTGGATGGTAGTGTTGTACTGAGGGAGCGTATGGGTGATACCATAGTTAATTCTTATGTGAAAATGAAAAAATCTCAATGGGATGATCATTCCTCTCATTTAACGCAATGGGAACGGGATAACACCTTGGACTGCTAATGAAGGATTGTTGCCATCCATGCATCTAAAATGAGCAGTTTCAAAAAGTACAAACTGGGCGATGTGGTGTTATTATCAGGCGAGGTTCTGCTTGACGCATATCTCGCCTATAAGACCTATGGCAAGCTTAACGCAAACAAAGACAATGTTGTGGTTTTGCCAACTTTTTACACTGGCACCCATCAAAGAAATGAGGGATTTTTTGGGGAAGGCAGAGCAATTGATCCAAATAAGCACTTCATAGTCTCAATTAATATATTTGGTAATGGTTTTTCCTCATCACCAAGTAATACCCCAGCACCTCAGGACGGGCCTCGCTTTCCACAAATAAGCCTATGGGATAATATTGCTTGCCAGTACCGATTATTAACTGAACATTTGGGAGTTGAGCGCATAGCGCTAGTAACTGGTTGGTCAATGGCGGGCTGTCAAGCTTATCAGTGGGCGGCTCAGTACCCCGACTTTGTCAATGCAATCTTACCATTTTGTGCATCGGCGAAAACTTCCCAACATAATCATGTGTTCCTTGAAGGTGTGAAAGCGGCGCTGTGTGCCGACAGCCATTGGAATAAGGGTAATTACTCAACGCCACCAATAGTTGGTTTAAAAGCATTTGCCAGAGTGTATGCGGGTTGGGCTTTTTCACAAACATTCTATCGGGAGAGTTTGTATAACCAACTTGGGTTTGAATCAGCCGAAGATTTATTGCGAGACTGGGAAAAGGATCATGTTGAGAACTGGGATGCCAATAATTTATTGGCAAAGTTGAACACCTGGCAAGGCGGCGACATCAGTGCTGGACCACTTTATAACGGCGATTTTCATCTTGCTCTTAAGTCGATCAAGGCGAAAACAATTCTAATGCCTTGCGCACAGGATTTGTACTTTCCACCGGAAGATAACAAGATTGAAGCTGAATTCATTACAGATGTCGAGCTAAGAGTATATGACTCTCCTTGGGGGCACTGTGCCGCCAATCCTGGAAACGATTCTGGCTTTACAGGGGCACTTGAGGAGTCTTTACTCGATCTTCTTGTGTAAGTGTATTTGAGCGTGTGTATTGCTATAGAAGGGGTAGAATTAATAACCTCTTATTATCTTGTCACTATTTATGCTGAAAAGTCTTGAAACAAAAATTCCGCCACCGATGTTGGCAGCATTGTTTGTTTTTGGTATGTGGCTAGTAGATCAATTTCTACCCAGCTCTGTGCTTGATGATGTTGTGCGTTTGCCAGTAGCAATATGTCTTGGCTCTCTTGGAGCACTGTCTGCAATATTAGGTGTGCTGTCTTTTGTTAAAGCAAAGACCACTACCAATCCCATGCAGCCAGAAAAAGCCGGCACACTTGTGACAACAGGTATTTATCAATACACTCGCAACCCGATGTATCTTGGTTTGTTATGTGTTCTTTTGGCTTGGGGCATATTTTTGGCTAATGGTTTTTCGTTGGTATTGGCTATATTATTTATGCCGCTGATAAATCTGTTGCAAATCATTCCCGAAGAAAGGGCGATGACGCTTAATTTTAGAGAGCATTACACAGCCTATCAAGAGAAAGTTCGTCGTTGGTTTTAGCGGGGTAAAGATGATAGGAAAAATACTTGTAGAAAATATCAATGTTCTGGGCTATACGCATAATGTAAATAAGGTTAAGTATTTGGCGATGAAAGAAGTGCTTTTGAAAGTTGTTCCGAAACACAAAACTGGCATTACCCAAAAAGAGATGCTTGTTATGATTCAATCACATTTGCCACAAGATTTGTTTTCCAACGGTGAAAAATCAGCGTGGTGGATGAAGACAGCTCAATTGGACCTTAAAGCCAAAAGTATTATAAAACGAAATCTAGGCAAACCACTCACTTGGTATCAGCTGTAAATAGGCGAACGATTATGAAAGAGATAAGTTGGCAAGATTTTGAAAAAGTGGACATTAGAGTGGGCACGATACTATCAGCCAAGAGTTTTCCTGAGGCGAGAAATCCCGCTTATATCCTTACCGTGGATTTCGGAGATGAAGCTGGCATCAAAAAATCAAGCGCACAAATAACTGAACTTTATGACAAAGAAAGCCTTGTTGGTAAACAAGTGCTTGGGGTTATTAACTTTCCACCAAAACAAGTGGGCCCCATAAAGAGCGAATGCCTGGTTTTAGGCTTTTATCGAGAAGATCATTCTGTTGTTCTGGCGACGCCGGATTTGGCAATTAAAAATGGCGAAAGACTCCTTTAAATAAGATTTTCGCACAATGTCATATAATCAACAATATCAAGAAAACCCTCATTTATTTGGCCAAGTGTATCCTGAATTTGAGTCATTTGTAGTTGAGCATTGTAAGGGTGGTAAGGCATTGGATCTGGGTTGTGGTCAGGGTAGAGATGCTATTATGTTGACCCAACATGGGTTTAGTGTTACAGCATTAGATAATTCAAGCACTGCTATTGAACAGCTTCAAAAAGAGTCACAAGGGCTCAACCTTGTAATCAAAACCTTTGTGGCTGATTTGTTTGCTTTTGAGATAAGATAGAAATACGACGCAATTGTCCTGGATTCAATTTTTCACTTTTCTAAAGATAGCCAGTCTAGTGGCTGCGCACTCTTGGATAAAATTTTGTTATGTCTTGCGACAGACGGATATCTTTTTATATTTATTCATGCGGAGAAAAAAAAATGGATTGCCTCAAAGTTTGGCAAAAGATACTAGCTAATCACATAGAGAACATTCAAGAAAAAACGATCGATTATGTATATCATGAAAAGTCAACCGGATTTCACTCCAAACCTCAGTATTTGATGCAAGTGCTTAAGTGTAATATTTATACTAATTGAAGGTCATTTTTCTGAGAAAATAAGTTCAAATTTGAACTTATTAAACAATTCGAAAACTATGAATCCAATCATCTCAATTGAAAACCTATGCAAAACCTACGATACAGGTTTTGAGGCTTTAAAAAATATATCACTCGATATTAAAGAGGGCGAAATTCTCGCCCTTTTGGGACCAAACGGCGCAGGAAAAACAACGCTTATTTCAGCGATATGCGGAATTGTTTCACCGACATCGGGCAGTGTTACCGTTGCTGGCAAAGATATCATTAGTGACTTTCGCCAAACTAGAGAAATGATTGGCTTGGTGCCGCAGGAGTTAACGATTGGTGCATTTGAGACTGTTTGGAGTACTGTAAATTTCAGTCGTGGACTTTTTGGTTGCAAGAAAGATGAGGCTTACCTTGAACAACTGCTGAAGGATCTGTCTCTTTTTGATAAAAAAAATGATGAGTTAAGGGCGCTTTCGGGTGGCATGAAACGCCGAGTACTGATAGCCAAAGCTCTATCACATGAGCCAAAAATATTGTTCCTAGATGAGCCGACTGCAGGTGTTGATGTCGAACTACGAAAAGATATGTGGGCGATTGTGCGCAAGCTTAGAGCTTCAGGGGTGACTATTATTCTAACCACGCACTACATTGAAGAAGCCGAAGAAATTGCGGATAGGGTTGGTATTATTAACAATGGTGAGTTGCTATTGGTAGAAGAGAAGAGTCACTTAATGGCTAGTCTGGGTAAGAAGCAATTAATTCTAGAATTGAATGAAGCCACCACATCAATTCCTGAATTATTGGCAGAGTTTAATTTAGAGCTATCTGCCAAGGGCGACTCCGTTACTTATACGTACGATACGACAGAAGGCGGAGTTAATATTGCCGACGTCATACATGCCATTAGTGAGGCTGGTCTAGTTTTTAATGATTTAAAGATTTCACAAAGTTCGCTTGAGGATATTTTTGTTGATTTAGTAAAGGAGGCGGTATGAATTACCGTGCAATCAAAGTCATTTATTTCACTGAAATGACACGCTTTTGGCAAACCTTATTTCAAAGTATTGCCTCACCAGTTATTTCTACAGCGTTGTACTTTATTGTTTTCGGTGCTGCAATTGGTGCGAGTATTGATAATATCGAAGGCATTTCTTATGGTCTCTTTATTGTGCCTGGATTAACCATGCTTTCCATCTTGACGCAAAGCATCTCCAACGCTTCGTTTGGGATATTCTTTCCAAAATTTACCGGTACAATTTATGAAATTCTCTCGGCACCACTTTCATTTTTTGAGGTGTTAATTGGCTATGTCGGTGCTGCGGCTACTAAATCTCTTATTTTGGCTGTCATTATCTTAATCACAGCCAGTTTTTTTGTTGATCTGCGAATTGATCATCCTATATGGATGCTGTCTTTCCTTGTGCTTACATGCATTACTTTCAGTTTGTTTGGTTTTATTATTGGCTTGTGGGCAGGCAACTTCGAGAAATTACAAGTTGTTCCTTTATTAATTATTACACCTTTGGTTTTCCTAGGTGGTAGTTTCTACTCCATTAGTATGCTGCCAGAATTTTGGCAAAAAGTCACTTTGTTCAATCCGGTGTTGTATTTAGTGAGTGGGTTTCGTTGGAGTTTCTTTGAGGTAAGTGACGTTAGTATCGGCACTAGTTTAGCAATGATTCTGGTGTTTTTAAGCGTCTGCATGGCTCTAGTTGCATGGATGTTTAAAACAGGTTACAGATTAAAGCAGTAAACGATGCAATCCAATGCAGAAACTGTGGATGATTATTTATCTGAAATTCCCGCAGATAGACGCGAGGGTTTTTTCGCATTAAGACAAACAATATTAGACAACATCCCCAAAGGCTTTATTGAGCAGATAAGCTATGGCATGATTGGTTATGTTGTACCTCATAATTTGTATCCAGAGGGTTACCACTGCAATCCAAAACTACCTCTGCCGTTTGTCAATATTGCTTCTCAAAAGAATTTTATCGCCCTTTATCATATGGGAGTCTATTCCAAGCCAGAATTACTATCGTGGTTTGTGGAGGAGTTTCCCAAACACTCTAAAAGAAAACTCAACATGGGAAAAAGCTGTATTAGGTT
>Ga0302118_10000741_pt1 | contig 15774 bp, 23 predicted proteins | sample AG5_331_MG_FD_203126 | JGI IMG/M metagenome (GOLD analysis project Ga0302118, IMG submission 203126) | Marine microbial communities from Western Arctic Ocean, Canada - AG5_33.1 | ecosystem: Environmental > Aquatic > Marine > Oceanic | place: Canada: Western Arctic Ocean | collected 2017-10-01 | reverse complement strand
CTTATGCTTCGCCCACGTTATATTAAGTGTATCCGGATATCCAGTAGATTTTTTAGTATCAATCAGTAAATCAGATATAATCTTATGATCTTTGAACATACCAAAATTATTATCAATAAGATGTAAGTACTCTATCTTTTTATCAGCTATCCAATCAATCTCTTTTATTAACTTATCATTGTCTTGTCTATGCACTTTGGTCCAGTGTCTGTCGCCCGTCTCACAAAAAGTGCACATATATGGACAGCCGCGCGATAATTCTACTAAGCCCTCCCATTCATATGGATAATCTTTAATTTCCAGGAGATCATCAAATAACCCATCTAAATATGGGCTTGGCAGTGTTTTGATGTCTTTTATTCTCTCTCTGTCTCCTCCATTTTGAAATAGCGGCGTTGTAATACCCTTGACCATACTGAGATCTCCCCCATGTAATAACGCTTTGAGGATGCTCTTAAAACCTGTCTCACCTTCATTATGTACTGCTACATCAATGAATGGTTTATCTTTTAAGAACTTTTTACATCTGTTGGGATGTGGTAAATTTAGCCCGCCGTATATAATTAAACAATTAGGATTTATCTTTTTTACTTCAGCACATAACCTATCGCTCGCGTGCTCATTCCATACAAAATAAGAAGTGGCTATGATATCACATTCAGCTAACTTTTTAGCCGTAGCTGTATAATCAAAATCACCATCAAGTACATACACCCAATCATTAACATCAAAAGAATAATTATCAGTAATCTCTTTATCAGTCCTACAATAACTCCAAATACAACCTGTTGAATATGGCAACTTAATCTGGTTGGAAAATATATGAGTTAATTCAACAAACGCGATGCGCTTAGAAGTCATATTGTTCATTTTTACCTTCCCTATGTAGGTCCAACGTCACACAATGAAATCCTCCCCCTAATGTTTTAGCATGTCTTAGGCTCATAGGGATTGAATCAATATTATATTTTTTCAACTCTTTTATTAATGGCATTTGATTTTTATCTACAATAACTACTCTTTCATTAATACTTAAAATATTTAATCCTATCGCACTTGATGATATCGCACTGTTTTCAGAATGTTGATCTATTATATCTGTAAAGAATATCTTGTCCCACTTCTTAAATATTTCAGGATAGTTGTCTTTACTACATCTATGTCCGTTTAATAATACGAGGCCTGGTCTTAACGGTATTACTGTGCTATCAAAATGGGCTCCTGAATACTGATATGCTAGATGTATAGTATATTCGGGGAATGTGCGCTTTAACCAATCATATCCTTTTTCATTACCACTGTTGCTCACCTGATATAATAAATCTGTACCTAATCTAACAACATTAGGGGCATCGAACATAATTTCTATGTTTTGTAACGTGGGCTTAGATAAATCAGTAAAACTAAATGACTTATCTAAGTATTGTGGAGTGGGTGCTTGTATCCATTTTCCATGACTATCAATATTATTCAATATGTGTTTATATGCAAATGATTCATTTATTCTTTCACTCATTACACATGGTGTTTCAATGATATTATCATTTAACACTAAGAATATATCGCGCGGACAATAATTCATCCAACCATATACTCTTTTCTCAGGCCTATATACGCGGATATGTAAATCATTTAATGTCTTCGCCAGTAGATCTAAATCTTCCTCGGTTTCTTTTATAACTCGATCTGGATATATCCACGGTTTACATATACTAACTATCTCAGAATCTGATAAGTTAGCAAACATAAAATTCTTCATGGAGTGATTTAGTGGCGGGATCCTTGCACCTGTTACATCTCCAACGATTATCTCTTTAAGAGGGTCCCACCCGTTACAGGATTGTATAATAGTTTCCAATTTTAAATAACTCTTTTTGGGTTTGCCATTTGCCTCTCTTTCTTACTTTTATATCAGAAAGACTTTCATTATTATATTCACTCCAACCACATGCTTTGAAGTCCACGGAAACTCTAGTATTTGTAGATTTATTATGCACGTAGCCGCCATGTAACACTTGATCGAATACTACCATTTCTCCTTGTTTAGGTGTTTGCATTACACCATCAATAAATATACCGTTATCTTCATCCATATCTGTTAAAGGAATTATAAAATTAGTTTCAAACTCTGGGTGATGAAAAGGAAAATCCATTTCATAATGTATATTAGCTTCTCTACCGTTCATTAGAGTTGTATCTTCATAAAATTTCCAATCATATCCTGATGGAAATATTTTGATTGATGGTAATTGTTGAATTACCGTATTCTCACCGAACCAAGATTTCACTACATCTTTTTGAAACATCCACCACATAAATCTAAACGCATAGGCCTCATGCACTACTTCTCTATAGAGTTTTTCAATCAATCCATATTGTGTATCTTCTTCGGGCAAATGTACTCCGCCGGCAGTACTATAGGTTACCGGTTTAATGTCGTGATTCAAATGTAAATCTTCAAGTCGGCCTAAGCAGTCTTCAAACCATTTTCTAAAGTTATATTTCTCCAAGTCATATTTGATTATCTCAATCATATACAAACTCATCTTTTTTATATGTGCCTTTATACACATTCTTTAGAAATTTAGGAATTTCCGTCCCGTCTACAAACCCAGCTACTTGTTTGTACATTACCTCATGATTAACTTCTGTGAGGTGATTAACTTTATAGTAGAGATCATCAGTAAATTTATGAATTAACCTTTCTTCTTCTACATATTCATTCCAAACAGCTTCTTCCAGTGTTTCATTATGAACATAAAAATAATCATCGTTCAATGAAGTTTTAATATAAGAATCTTCCATACCTAATTGCCATATGAATATTTTACATTTTTGTATTCTTGATGCTGCGTATAATAAAGATTCATATTTCCAATTGCCATAAACAACTTCATCGTGAAATGTATCTACGGCAAAACGTGCCTTATCTTTATTTATTTTTATCCATTTATCATATTCAGATTCTGATTGAATACTATCACGGCTGGCCGGTGATTCTGAATCCTCAATACTTACTACTACCCTATTATTCCATTGATGTATTTCGGAGCCGGCTTCTTTAATGTTAAAATATACTCTGGCGGCCCCTGATAAAACAAATACAATTAAGTCCTCGTGATTTAACTTAGGCAAAGATTCATAGAATTTTTTAAATGAGTACATCGGGCCGGACCCGGATTTACCATAATTTACAGTTTTAGACCATCTATCCTTTAAACGGCCGTGCCACGTTGGGTGTATATATTCCCAATTAGGGTCGGCAAAACTATCACCATATATTGTTACTCTTTCAATCATATATAAACCTGTCCGTTTTGCGCTCAGGTTCTTCTAACAGATTTTGTTTAAACTCTGGCATCTCATGAATACCTTGAACAAAATTGTTAATAATATTATACATTATTTTATGATTGGCTTCGGATAAATGGTTATTTCTTTTATTATCTTCATAATAAGGAAGGCCTGGGTCGCTATATTCCTCTTCAGATACACGTTCGAATCCTCGAGGATGTATATAAAATGAATCATCGTTAAGACTATTTTTTATATACGAGTTATCATAATTTAGAAAGAATATGCATATTTTGCATTTTTGTATTCTGGATATTGTATAAAGAAATGATTCATTCTTTTTATTACTGTTTATTACTTCTTTTTCGAATGTTTTCATTGTAAAAGACATGTGGTCTTTATGTGTTTTATGAAAAGATTCATCAAAGTTATCAACTAGATCACAACTAGTTGGGTCCTTAAACAGCACTTCTTGTCTTTTAAAATCCCAATAGGATTCATGAACTAAGTTAATGTCACCGCGGTTATTAGTTCGAAACTTATCGGGAAGATGAAATTGAATTCTATCTTCTCCAGATAAAACCCATACAACTAAATCTTCTTCATTAAATTGTTTATATCGTCTATAAAACTCTTTCATACTATAATGAGCACCGGTGCCAGCCATAGCAAAATTCTTATATCCATATTGCTTAGCTAACATTTCATACCAAGTCTCATGCACATATCTTTCTTTTTCCCAATGTGGATCAGCATAGCTATCACCAAATATCCATACTCTTTTAGTCATATATAAATTTCTCTTGGTCTTGTTCAAACGGTGTTGGGTCTACAAAATTTTTCTTAAACGGTTGAAAAGTTCTTGTTTGAATAATATCGACCATTATGTCATGATTCTCTTTTGAGAAATGATTTTTTCTTAGATCATGTCTTGGATATTTATTTTCTTTCCTATTAATAAATTCCTCATTGCTAGCACTCATTAAACTATAATTATGTAGATAAAATAAATCATCATTTAATCTATCTTTCATATATGAATGAGCAACGGACAATAAAAACACTGTTACTTTACATTGTTGTAATCTAGATATTATATAAAGGAAAGATTCACATTTCTGAGTAAAAGTATCAATTTCTTCTTCGAAAGTTTTATATGCATAGTCTGTCACTGAAATGTCAGCTGGAGTATAAAACTCAATTCTATCCCGCCCTGAAATAATAAAGATTACATGATCATCTTTTGTAAATTTATTATAACATTTATATAATTCTTTAAGCGAATAATGAGGTCCAGTCGAACATTTAGCTAAATTTTTTACCCTACTAATGTTGGCCTTTTCTATTCTTTGATGCCATGGAATAAAATTATATTCAATTCCTAAATTATCATTAGGATCAGCATAGCTGTCGCCAAATACCCATACTCTTTTAATCGTCATATATGCTTCTACTCCAATCTAATCCACTTATATCCTGATACATATTACTGTCACCACAGTCCTGATTATCCATAGGCAACTCTCTAAATTTATCTAACCCCTCCACTGCTGTCTCTGGCGACATATACATGTTATAAGCATCAACTATAGATACATTATCATCTTTAGACATGACATCTTTATTCCTGCCCATATAGATTCGAGGCCTTAACCAATCAACAAAATCCTTATCATCTGTTAATACCATACCACCTTTTACTGTTGATAGTATTTTCCTATGGTGAAAGCTTATACAATAATAGGTATTAGGTATATACATATCCTGAGTAAATCTACATGCTGAATCTACTATATTTAATGGCGTTATTGGATAACACCCTTTCCATTTTGTATCTTCAAAATGAATCCAATATCCTAGATGCCATAGCATTTGTGGAACACTTACATATATCTGTTTAGGCAAATCTATCCGTATCTTTTTCCACATTTGCCTTTTTCTAAGATATCTAGCGCTCATGAATATTGCATTAGTACAACTATCCATTGCAACAGCATACTTAGATCCAGCATAATCTGCTATCTTATCTTCAAACTCTGTTACGTATTTCCACATCAAATAACTCGCAATAATGTTTATAATTAAATTCTATTTTATCTTTAACTATTTTAATCTTCTTCTTGAATATATCAGGCTCCATTTGCATATAAGGTTTTATTGATTCACACAATCTACCTAGGCGCCTCCAATTTGGATCAAACACTCCGCCATCGAAACTATAATCAAATAATTCATCATATAACTCAAAACCAAGATCTTTTAACTTAGCATGAATTCCTTGGCCGCCCCAAACTAAGAATGGTTTTTTAAATACTATAGGCTTCCATGTTTTTTCTGTAATAAAAAGAGTCTCAATGGTTGACTCTAATACCAAATCACAATTTGATTGATAATATTCAAGGGGTACTAATTCTTGAAATCCCCGATGATCTAATTCTATCTCTGTAAGCTTTACTATATCAAGATTAGTAAATCCACCCTTACCTTTATATTCTTCTAATGGTGTATCTGGATGCCATTTATAATCTGTTTTATTAACTTTAGAATAAGGATAATTAGAATATATAAAATATTTATGAGTATAGAATTTATCTAATAATTCATACCTGTGTTCTCTAGGTGCAGAACATAAGCTGATAAAATTATATTTTACGGGTCCATGGAGTACTGGGCGATTATAATATATGTCTCTACTGCGTTGACTAATTTCTGTTAGGAAGGAATAAGGATCATAAACTATTTTAAGTTTATCATTCTTCAGATTACTATCAGAAGTGTGATACGTCACTTCATTAGGCAAGTCTTCTAAAAACTTAATAATATCTTCTCTAAACACCTCCCATACATCGTAAACCTCTATAGGGCCTTCAACGTTTAATAAGGGTGTTAGATCTGGATTATTAACTGTTGGTGGGTTAATATAAAATTTCATTCATATATAAAGTCTACTAATTTATTTGGGTCCGGATCATGTCGATTTTTACCGGATTCTACATCACGAATAAAGTGTTCATGAAACTTGGTAGGTAAATCTGTTTTATTAAAATGGTTTGTCATTATATTACTTAGCACTATATGATTACGATGTGTAAAATGGTTAATCATACCAGCATGATGAATAATTTCATCGGACCATTCTTTTTTTGAATGTTCAAATAAGGGAATTGAATAAAAATGAAATAAATCATCGTTAAGAATTGTAAAATCAAATAGCTCTTCCTTGTATATTCTACTAAAAGGATTGGGTGTCATACCCCATACACGAAAAACTATCATTGGCCAATTGTTCAACTTAGATAATGCATGAAGATATGTAACATTCTTTAAGTTTTGATGATCAAATTCATCCCACATACTTTCATAAAGAGATGTTACACTAAATTCTTCTTCTGGTGTATAATAATATTCGGCAAGTTCCGGATTTCCTTCACGTTTAGCCATCCAGTCTTGATATGCTGAAGACGGGTCTATACTATCTTTTCGACTTCTTTTATTATTAGGATTTTTTTCACTATTTGTAGTTCCTTCTAACCAGGTCCAAGGAATTCTATATGTACTAGATAATACAAATACGAACTTGGGATTTGTTCCAAAACCTTCTTGCTCGTAATGCCGATGAAATTTTGCTAATGTCTCAGCAGGCCCTTCACCACACTTTCCATGATTAACATGTTCTTTATCAAGATTTTTAGAAAGCATTTGATACCAACGTTCATGGTCATGCATTCCCAAATATACAGCTTTTTCATTCTCTACAAAACTATCACCATACAGGTATATCATAATTCACTATTTGTTGTCATTTTCTTTTGAGGATTATAAGCTTTTTCTCCGTCATACCAATATAATGATTGATGGGGAGGATCTTTGGGGGTTCCATTACTAGTATAATAAAATTTTCTTATAGCATATCTAGTGCCACTTGTTACTTCATTAACAGCATGTGATTTTTGTTCACTATTATAAAACATAACTGAGGTATTATGTAAAGGTTTGCGTTCCCATAATATATTTTCACGTGAATCATCCCAAACTTGAAATTCACCTCCTTTGCACTCGCCCAAATATATCGTTATACTAATAGCTCTATTTAATTTACATCTATCATTCCAATTGAAATCTACATGTGGGTCTAATTTGCATCCTTTAATCATTTTAGATATGCCTTCACCAACGCCCATAGGATCAATTAATAAACCTTCTATACCTGACTCTTCTTCTATTTGTTTAACAACTCTCTGAGAATGAAGTACATTATAAGCTTCTCGAATATCAGCATGTTGTTCCCAATCATAATACTCATACATCAAACTATTATTTCTATTAAATTTTTTCCACTCAGTAACTTGATTAAGAGTCCTCCAACAATTATCTGCTAAACTACTTTTAAGAAGGAATGATTTCATTAGTTTCCATTAAATTTGTTAATATACACGTAGATATAAACTCTGCGTGGTCGCGATCTATAATAATAAAATCACCGTCTTCATCAATAATTAAAAAATTGCCAGATGATTTAAATGTGCGTATTTGAAACTGCGAAGTAGAACCTAGTGGTCCAGTATTCTCCATTAGTTCTTCATATTTATTCATGTGCATGATTCATATTATAAGAATAAATTCTAGCTGTTAATTAACAGCAGCATACTTTAATAAGCTTTCCCATCGAGGCATGCCTGATTTCATAATATTAATAGCTGCCGGTAAAGTTCTCATTGTTGGTTTTGAGATTTTACCCTCTTTGGCGAGATTTAGTAATCTATTTAACACGTCATCCGCTTCTGATTCTGTTACACCTGTATCTTTAGCAATGACTGGGACAACTTGTTTCATTCTTGTTAACATCTCATTATCAGTTAAAGTTACATCAATTAATAATGAACGAGAAATAACTGGTTGAGGGATTTTATCTGCTTTTAAATTAGAAATAAAAATAACTCTACCTTTATATCTAAATGTGGAAGGAAGCTTTGGAGGCTTTCCTTCTTCATCTCCACCAGCCATTATAGATTGTTCAATTCCCATCTCGATATTAGCAATTACACTTGCGTCTAAGGATTGATCAATAGGAATTGTATTTCTTGAAGCCCAAGATAATTCTCTAGGCTCATCACTATCTAATGCGGCCTTTAAAAGATTTTGTGATGTTATATCTTTAAATACATCATCACAATCATCAAATACTAATAACTTATTATTTCTATTCAAAAAGAATGACATATACAAACCAAAGGTTGATGAAGCACCTTTTTGAATATTATATGCTGCACCTTTTCTTAAACCAGATTTTTTAATACGTTCTAGTACAGTGAACGATTTGCCAGTTCCACCGGCGCCAGTAACTACTAAAGACGGCCTGTCACCATTTATTACAAGATCTGCCAAATCCGCTAAGTCTTTAAATAATACATCTACAGGCACCTTATCAACTGCCTTTTCAATTTTATCCATTACTGGTTCAATACTAGATTCTGATTCACCTTTATCAGTATCTAGTAACATAGTAACATTAACGGATCCACGTTTCCCTCTAGGCAATTTAGATAATTGATACTGATTTACTTTTCTACCTAGCCTGCTAGCAATAGATTTTAAATCTTTAACAGATATTTCCGCGGTGCCTAATTCATGATATGCAGCACGTGCTACTGTTGATAGATCTAATGTACCTGCGTTTTCATCTATAGTTAATTTAACTTCTCTTTGTGTAGGTGCTTTTAAAAAACTCTCTAAGGCATTAACTAATTGAATAGAATTTAACCATTCAAGACCCATTATAACTCTATCAGGCCAATTGTAGTCCTGGTCGCCTATTTTCCACTTCAACCAATAATCACAGGAAGTTATAGCCATTTGTCTTGAATTTTTCTTTTCCCAATTTAACCTAAATGCTTCACCTGTAGTGGAAGTAAAATACAAAATGCCGATTCCTTCACCGGTTTGGGCCTTTTTAAACTGCTGTACATGATTATCACCGCCATATTGATACATCTTTTTACCAACTCTTCGTTCAAGTACAGCTTTTATTCTATCACATACAGGTTGTAAAGATGTGCCTTTAAACGCAGCTTCATGTATAGATGTCTTAAAACTTACCAAACCCATTCCATTACTCCCATAAATTTAAATTATAATATATTTATTTAGATAGCATTTTCTAACTTCAATTTCTCTGAATTTTTTTGAAGTTCTTTGGATTGTTCTTCTTTCATTTTACGTTGTACTTCCTGCGAACACACATATGAAATATCGTAAACGTATTTGTTCATCTGTGGTGAAATCCTCAAATTGTCTCCGATCACTTCCAAAAACTGTTCATAATCATAGTCCTTTTCAAATCCATCTACGGTACATTTGACTACAGCGAATGTTTGTTCTGGTGTCAACATTCGTTGTACATTAGGATTCAGGGCCATAGTGAGAAAATATTTTGCATACCAATATTCCTTCTTTACATGCGGCCAAAGTTTGATTTTTTTAGTTTCTGTTACTTCAGTTTTGATTTCCTTTTCTGGCACTGTTTGCCCAAAATTCACAGTACATCCTGTAAGTATAGCAACTACTATTATGATAAAAATATTGAGCCCTTTGCTTCTCATGGCTCCTCCCTACAATGTTGTTTATTGAATTATTTCGTTTGGAAGATATTCTCCTTATTATATTTATCTGTCCTCAACCGGGCCATGAAATACAATTGCCCCATGTGATTTATCTTGAATGAATACTTCTCTCTTCCTCCATAATCGTTTCCTTTTTATTCGCACAACATCAACATCTAAAGGCTCTTTTAAAAACATATAACTATTATGATATTCATTTAAAAATGTATCTACCTGCATATTAATGCCCTTTGAATTTGGATCATTAATATTTCTTCTTTGTTTTTGGTGTTTATACACCCATTTAATTATATTTCTAGCATACTCAGGAGATATCATATAAGCAGTAGCCATCGGTCGGCCCATAAAAGCTATTCCACCATCTCTCTTATAATCATTTCCTTTTTGTGTAAATTGAGATAACTTTTGTTTTATGTCATATGGTTCGGTTATTTCAGGATTTAACCGAGCGTCGTGTTCAAAACAAAAAATGCTTCTATTTAATTTTACACATCGTTTCCATAATTCAAAATGTGTGCTAAAACAAGCTTTTTCTGTTCCATGTAAGGGATGTTTTAATTTTCTTTTATTTGTGGACACTTTAAAATCTGCGAAACGCAGTTCAGGAGAAAGATAATCGGGGGTATAGGCAGGAAAAAGGGTTAATTCAACATCAAACACATCTTTAAAGTGTTTGAGTCCTTCACTAGCATATTGCTGAGAGATTTCATTATCTTCAATTACATGGAGAAAAAACATAATACATTATGATACTTGCTCAGTATAACAATTAGGACACTTTGCCATTGTTTTATTTTCAGTAGATCCTGGAGGCAAGTACATAGTAAAAGGTAAACTACATGTATTACATACGAAGTGTCTTACTTCAGTATTACCAACTTTAAATTCATGGTCTTGTTTAACAACAGCTGGATTTTCAATATTAGGAGACCGATAAATTCCAATGTCCCGTTGTGGGTATCCTTTGTTTATTACTTTCATTGCCAGCCTAATTGTTCTCTGCCATCTTTAATATCTTTGAGTGGAGTGAAACTTTCTCCACATCCACAGACATGTCCGAATTTGAGACGATTAAATACAAAACCTTGCTCGACTAAATTTCCTATTTTATAATCAACTTCAACATCACCCATTATATTATTTAGTAATTCATTATCAACAACTAAATTTACTCCATGCTGTTCAAAAACCAGGTCAGTTGAATCTACATTATCTTCATAATCTAAACTATACTTCCAACCAGAACATCCACCGGATTTTGCACCAACTCTAAGATAGGATATTTCTAAATCTCTATCTTCTTGTACACACATATTTAAAAATTCTGTGGCTGCTTTTTCAGATATTTTGAGTTCACATCCAGCTTGGTTTGTTTCCGTCATTTGTTTCCTTATGATCATGCATGAACGATGTTCGACAACCACAAGCACCTTTGGCTGATGGATTATTAAATTTGAGACCTCGATCATTTAAATCGTTAGACCAATCTATTTCTGTTCCTTTTATGTATAGATGGCTTTTTTTATCCACCACGCAAGTGAGACCGTGGCTTTCAAATTCTAAATCGAATTTAGTTTTTCTACTATCAAAATCTACGGTATAAGTAAAACCCGAACATCCACCGCCTCTTACACCTACTCTACAAAACGTTTCCCTATTAACATTTTGCTCGTCCATTATATCTAATACAACTTTTGCGGCAGTCTCTGTAAAACATATCATACATTTAATTTAGATGAAAGCTTCTCATTCGTCTCGCCTTCTCCCTTTGCCATATCACGATACATTTTCTTCATTGTAGTAGGAGTAACCTTTTCAACTTCTAGTTCTTTCATACTATCTGGTCTCAGAATCTTTCTCAAATTCATTTTAACTTGTGATGCGCTTCCTGCTTCCACAAACGTAGGTGCTATATCTGGAATCCTAACTTTGAAAAACGCTTCTTTCATTTCTTCTGTCACTTTGAATTTACTCAATGCTTTTTTTAATCCGTTCTTGTCAGGACCTGTACCAACAGTACCATCGCCGTCGGCATTCATCTCTACAAATAACACTCTCTTTAAAATAGAATCCACCATTTTACGAGTATCTTTATCATTATTTGCTGTAAGATCTAGATCTGTCTCATCTGCAACATAATCCATAAAAACATGTGGGTTGTTTTTCTTAGAGCTTAATGGATGGTCTATGTATAATTCAGTGATATATGGTTTTCTTGATCTATCACCTTGTTGAATAACACCAACAAAAGTCTTTGCAGTGGATTCATCAATCTCAACTTCTTCTATATTAAGACTTGGCCAGCCACCCTTTTTGAAAGATTTTTCCCACGCTAATTGAGCTTTCTTTTTATCTTTTTTCTTGACGGTTATTCTATTTTTCTTCATTGTCCATGATATTCCTTCATCATCTAATGCCATTTTTGCCTGTAATTCATTTCCTTCATCTAGCACTTTTCCATCTTTGTAATGAGCGGCATGTTTATGATCACCGCCTCCTTTGCGAATCTTATCTAATTTGTTATCATCCTGATATTTACTTACGGAATATCTTTGACCAGTTTTTGTATTTTTAATACTATACAACCCTTCATCAACCTTTTTTTCTTTTTTCTTGTCTAAAGCTTTTGCGGTGACAGCACGAGTAACTCCAGAAGTAACTCCTCCAACAACTGCAGGTGCAAGAGACGTCGCGGCTTTGCCTATCACTTTTTTTGCTGCTTGTCTTGCAACAAAACCAGCGGCGGCACCTGCTAACGCAGGAAGTATTTCAACTATAGGTGAATTATCTTCTTTAAGGCTGATATGAACATCTTTCCAATTTTGTGGATTTACATATCTCTCTATGGCATCATGTCGGACTTGTTTTTCTATAGTATCTTTAAATTTTTTCATGTTTCAACACCCTGCTTCTGTTTATAGTCCGCAATCGCTGCTTTTATTGCATCTTCTGCAAGAACGGAACAATGAATTTTTACTGGAGGCAATGATAGTTCTTTCACGATAACTGTATTATCTAGCTCATATGCTTCATCCAACGATCTACCCTTAACCCATTCAGTTGCCAATGAAGAACTTGCAATTGCAGAACCACATCCAAATGTTTTAAATTTTGCGTCAACAATTTTATCATTATCATCTACCTTAATTTGTAATTTCATTACATCACCGCATTCAGGGGCCCCCACAAGACCGGTACCTACATGAATATCACTTTTATCCATGCTACCAATATTTCTAGGTTTTTCAAAATGATCTATTACCTTATCTGAATATGCCATAAAACCTCTATTCGCTTTCTCTGATTAACCATTTTTCACGTCCATCAAGACTCGTATGGAATTCTTGTCCTTCAACATCTTCCCATTTCATTCTTGATGTGTTAATACCTTTGATCTGTTGTTCCCAACCTGCGTCGTCTAAATCATCATATTTTGGATCATCCCACATTTTAATAATTGCCATTTCTAAACTAGCTTTTCCTACTTCAGCACCTTTAACCCAATCTTTCCATTTCTGTTTAGTCATTCTAGGATTCATTCTGGCTAACTGTAGAATTGGAACCCAGTTAATTTTAGACCACATTTTAGGCAGAACTTCGTGAGATCCTGGCTGTTTGGGGCCGCCGACTTCCGTTAAATGAGCTGTACCCACACTTCTATATCTTAATGTCATTGAAATCCTTTTTTAATATTTAAATTATTTATCAAGAATTGGCTTTAGGTTGATTTGAATTATAATTTAAAACACTAGCCACGAATCCGTGATATACAGAAAGAGCTTCTGGACGAGGAGGAGCTATCACCATTACATGTTCTTTATCAATTTCATATCGGCCCAACATCGAATTAACTGGAAAAGCGCCTGGTTGTAATCTCTCAACGTTGCGTGCTAATTCAGAATCGTATTCAATTCCCCATCGAAATGAAACAGGCTCTATCATTTCATATATATCATCTTGTTCGTTGATCTTAGCAATCACTTCCTCACCGGTTATTAATTTTAAAACTTTAATTTCTTCATCCATTTTCATTTTCATTTATTATAGATTTTATTATCATTATTAAATTATAATATATTTTAAAATAAAAATCAACGTCTTTTTTTAATTTTATTAATTTCAGTTTGCCCGGCTTGCGCGCCTGGTAGACGTTGAAAACTATTTGGTTTATCATGTCTTTTCTTAATTTCAGATTCACCAGTTGGCCCCTTAAAACTATCTTGTTTGCCATTTTGAAAAGCTTCAAGTAGTGCTCTCTCTGCGAATAAAGCAATAGTTTTTTCATGATCCATAGGGAGCATGGACATGATGTAATTCATAAGACTATCTCTATATCTTCTTCTACATCTAGGATTTTGTTCTAATTTTTCTGTATAATTCAAATGATTATCCCCACATTTGTTGTTCTAAGCGTTCTATTTGTTTGAGATCCTTACGGATATCTTTTATTCGCTGCCTTGCTGCCTCTTCACGTTTTAACCTTTTTTGCATTGATGGTTTTACAAAATATCTTCGTTTTTTTACCTCATTAAGAGTGCCTTCACGAGAAACAATTTGTTTTAACTTTTGTAAAGCTTTAATTACTTTCCCTTGATTATCGCGATTATCTTTATGCCCAATCTTTACTGTAATCATATTCTTCCATTTCTATCCATGATTTATCATAAACTGATTTTGGCCACTTTTCATACCACGGACCTCCTAGGGTATAATGAGCAGCATTAATATTTTCACGATCGGGGCAATGTAATTCCCCAACCAACCAATTCCATTCTAAAGGAATGGAACCTATATTATTTTCTTCCGGTTCAGCCCATTCTAATTGATGTAAAAAGCTCATCGGAGAATAAAAAATTTCCTTAATAGTTAAAGGAAACTTTTCTTTATTGAAAATCATTAAACTAGACCAATTCTTTCTAGGATAATTAATATTTCGCCAACCTTTTTGTTTTTCTTTACCTGCCATTTTCACTGTAGTCACAGATACATATTCAGGGTGTTTTGCTACATATAACATTTTACTATCATCTAATATATCATATAAAGACAATGGATTCTTAAAAAATAAGAAATCGTCATCTACAAAAGCAACCCATTTGTGTTCTGATTTATAGTCTATTAACGGAACTAAATATCTGGTTCTCGCAAAAGGATTATTTGTTTTAGGTGTCCAATAATGTGGCACATCGTGTGTGACTACCCCAAACTGTGATAAAGATTGTCTACATTTTCTATTAGCAATCTCTCTGCCCGGCGTATAGCCAACCCAAAAATCTATCATATTGTTTTCATAATTTGATAACAAGCATTTTTCCAAAGACTTATATCTTTAGGATCATTTGTTATTTCAGTATTATTGACATAATTATACAATTCATTCATATACCCTGAAAAACCTTGTTTCTTTGGTGGGTCGAAGAGAAAGACATCTTTGAATATTTTTATTAATCGTTGTTTTCCTATATCTCGTACAAAAGCATCGTTATAGAATATAGAATGATCTAAAAAGGGGTTCCGTGACTCTATGCAACTCATTCCTAATGCTAAATTAGCGCCAATTGCTGCACAGGGGAGAAAGGATCGTTGATCCAAATACTTATTTGCTTGTGCTACATTATTAAATTTTGAGACTTGTTTTGATACCTGCTGTTTGTATTTATCATTCAAACCATTTCCATCTTTTCTTAGTGAATACTTTGAAAGTTTATTAGTATTATATACATCATATCCACCGAAAATTTCATCTGCTCCTTCACCGGTCATCATTACTTTTACACGTGGACTCATTGATTTACCCATTATATAATAACCAACATAACTCCAGGTATATGGAATCATATAGGATTTTTGAATATATTCT
>Ga0302118_10000739_pt1 | contig 15795 bp, 15 predicted proteins | sample AG5_331_MG_FD_203126 | JGI IMG/M metagenome (GOLD analysis project Ga0302118, IMG submission 203126) | Marine microbial communities from Western Arctic Ocean, Canada - AG5_33.1 | ecosystem: Environmental > Aquatic > Marine > Oceanic | place: Canada: Western Arctic Ocean | collected 2017-10-01 | reverse complement strand
CGGTGCTTCGGTAGGGGTGGGGGCGGGAGCTTCGTTCGTTGAGGGTGCCGATGCCTCGGTGGTAGTCGGTGCTTCGGTAGGGGTGGGGGCGGGAGCTTCGTTCGTTGAGGGTGCCGATGCCTCGGTAGGGGTGGGGGCCTCGGTGGTTGTTTCTTCGGTGGGGCTGGTGCCTCCACAAGCGGTAAACGCCAGGGTGACGGTTAGAAGAAGGGCGGTGGTGCGGAGGTTTTTCATGATTGGTCCTTTTGGTTGGTTGTTGTGTCCAAAGTGTTGAGTAGTTAGGGGCGGTGTTCTTACAGGTTCGAAACGGGTTTTTACGCGTTGATGCCGGCAGCAAGAGCTGCCGGCATCAAGGGTGAGAAGGTTTAGCCAGTGAAGAGCGGTGAACCGGGTAGGGCCTCGTCTACTTCTGATTCTTCGACTTCTTCGGTGGTGGTGTCCTCAGGCTTGTCTTCTGGGGTGTCCTCAGGGGTGTCCTCAGGGGTGTCCTCAGGCTTGTCTTCTGGGGTGTCTTCTGGAGTATTTCCGGGAGTAATGGGGTCAGGATCCGGACAATACTTGCGGATGAACCTGGTGAAGTCGGCACCTTCTCGCAAAGCGTTGTCAGCGTCGTAACTGTGCTCTGCTACATAAACCGAGATAAGTGCTCCGAAACTGCCAGCCGGAGCAGAAAAACCGTAAATAGCGTGGTCTCCTGGAGCAAGAAGTTCAAAAATGGTGGGTGCTCCAACGGGCTGCCAAGCTTCAACAATACCGTCGAAACCAACATCAAAACTGGCGGCTACCCACCGGTTTGTGGTGGTGTTGTTTTCGATGCTTACTACGGCACCTGTGGGTTCACCCTCGCAGTGGCCATCAAGAGCAGTGATGAAGTTTACGTCAACTGAGCCGGTGACCACTGGAGCAGCGATAGGAATGTAGGGCTCGATGCTAATTGCTGAAACGGTTTGAGGGGTCATCATTAGCGACGAAGCTAAAACAACCATGACAGTAATAAGGTGGGTAAGTTTTTTCATGCGGGTTTCCTTTTGTTAGTGCTTGGTGTTTCCAAGCTTCAAAAAGGGGATGACTTAGGGTGAAAAATCTGACAGGTTCAAAGAGACTTTCCATTAGACGCGTAGATGCCGGCAGCATTAGCTGCCGGCATCTCAATAAGGGAAGGGATTAGCCGGTGAAGAGGGGGGACCCTTCGATGGCTTCGTCTACTTCGGACTCTTCAACTTCTTCAGTGGTCTCGACGGGTTCGTCTGGGCTGCAGTCAACGCTGACCGTTCCTTGCCAAAAGACTTCATCATCGGCGATCATTTCGTCGATTAGTGCTCCTGCATCGGGTGTGGATACTGCTCGAAAGCTTAGATAGAAAGTTACGGTCGCTTCGTAACTACCTGGCAGGGCATCGAGGGTGAAACTGTCCCCGTCTCCTTCTTCAAAGTGCCCAAAGGTTGGGGTTGGGGCGCCCGCGGGTGCCCAACTAATGCCATCGTTGTCTTCCACGCTTATGGCAACCCACCGTTCGGCAGCAGTGATGCCTGCACCGGTGTAGTTGTTTTCAAAGGAAAAAGTGAACGTTCCGTCGTCGGCGTCGCAGTGGGTTTCGAAGTCGCTGGTGAACTCAATATCAAAACTTCCGAGGTCTACATCAGGGAAGTCGGGTCCGGGGTCTCCGATGACAATTCCGTCTGGAACGAAAGTGTCGGTGTCAATTGCTGGCCGGGCGTGGGCAGTTCCTCCGGTTGAGAGGGAAAGGGCGGCCACTAAAATGATGGCCAGTATCCGTAGTTGCTTTTTCATTGGTTTCTCCTTGGGTTGGGCACCAGGGTTTGGTGCGGTTCGTAAAGGAGATGAAAAGCAGCGAGGTTTCTAACAGGTTCGATTTGGTCTTAATGAATTCATCATGAAGGTGCTCTACGCTGCAGGAATGATGCGATGGATTGGTGCAGGGTTTTTGTTGTTTGCCGTGGGCTGCACAACGCTTGAAGCAACGGTTGTTTCCCCTGCCACGCAAGCACCGACGACAATGGTGAGCACAACTACCTCAATACCTACAACAACAACCGTGTTACCGGAAGGCCCGCCAACGACCTCAACGGTGCCAACGACCACTAGTGAGCAAACAGAACGCACCGGACGGCCAAAACCAACAGGCTTTGGCGCTCCCGACCCCGAAATGGTGATGAAAGAAGACCAAGCGTTTTTGTACGCCACCAATGTGTTGATGAACAACGGGTTTTTTAATGTGCCGGTGTGGTCATCAAGTGACCTGACTCAGTGGGAGTTTGTTGGCGATGCTTTGCCAATGCTTGGGGTGTGGGCTGAAATTGGGTACACGTGGGCGCCGGGGGTGTTAGAAACCGACACTGGATGGGTGTTGTATTACACGGCTCGGGTAGCGGGAACTACAGAAAACTCAGCGTTGCCGGCCGGGGAGCAATGTATTGGGGTGGCGGTGGCGGATGATCCGTGGGGGCCGTTTGTTGACGAACGGGACAAGCCTTTAGTTTGTCAACATGAGTTAGGTGGGTCAATTGATCCGTCGCCTTTTGTTGATGCCGGGGGCACTTCGTGGTTGGTGTGGAAATCTGACGGTAATGCACCACATGCGTCTACCGGGGTGCAGTTGTTTGTGCAAGAACTTTCGTTAGATGGAACAGCGCTGGTTGGTGCTTCGGTGGTGGTGCTTGATGCCGTCACGGTAGGTGAAGAGATAATTGAGAATCCTGAGATAGTTCGTGCGGCTAACGGCAGCTTGTGGCTGGTGTTTTCTGCGGGGTGGTGGGCCGATGATACTTACCGGGTGGGCTTAGCCCGTTGTGAGTCTCCTGTTGGCCCTTGTGAACTTTCTGATCGTCAGGTAGGCACCGTCGGCCCGTTGGTTGGCCCGGGTGGGGTCAGCGTGGTAGATACCGGCGAAGAGTCACTGGTGGTGTTTCATACTTGGGTGGGGGGCACCGCAGAAACAGGAGGAACTCGCCAAACCGTGGTGACCACTCTTGATGAAGTGTGGGCTTATACCCAACCTAATTAAGGCTCGTTGTTGAAATCAAAAAGACCGTCAAAAATATCGTCTACCGAGAGATCTTCGCCCATCCAGATGGCGCAGCGTTCTAAGAGATATTTATAGACAATCGGGTAATGAAAAGTAATTCCGGATCCATCTACTTGTTGGTGAGATTCTTTTGTGAGTAGAGGGATTTCTGAACGGAAGGCTTCGGCAAGGGCTTCCGCGTTGGCAATCACTTCGGTTTCGTTTTTTGGGGCGGCGCTACTGACCCAGTCGGCCTGTTTGGCATGGGCTTCCCAAAGGCTTTGTATAGCGCCCCACCAGGCAGGGCTTTCAGCATCGAGAGACATAAGGCCAGCCATGTCTACATGGGCGAACGTTTGCCCCTGGACAACGATCCAGTCTTGACAAAAGTCACCACTGAGTCCAAGGTCGCTATTGCTCCCTAACGGAACTAACGGAGGAAGTTCTTCATCTTGAAGAGGAACTAGATCAGGGAGTGGGTCTTCTGCTGGTATTTCCTCAATGGGGCCGATTTCTACAATTGGTTCAACAGCTTCATCGTTGCCAAAACACCCACTGGCTATTAAAAAAAGAAGCAAAAATGAAAAGCGGAAGTTTCGCATAAGGAAAGGTTAGACGCTACGGGGCCGGGCGACTTAACATGACTACATGAAGAGGCGTTTGTATTGGGTATTTTTGGGGCTGCCGATAGTTATTGCTGCATGTTCTCAAACGGTTTCGGTGCTGCCAACAGCCACGACGGAACCCCCGGCGGTTCTGACTCCATCTACGTCGACCACCACAAGTACCACGACCACCACGAGCGCACCGGCAACCACAAGTGCACCGGCAACCACAAGTGCACCAACAACAATCCCACTGACAACGACAGTTGTGCCTTATGCAGGTTATATAAGTGATTTATATAGCGACCAAGAAGTTTGGTTGTGTTGGCCTGGAAAGCTAGAAGATGTTTGTGGTCGTGACCAAACCGCTACAGCTATTTACGCCGATGGGACACTTGAAGTGATCCCATTTGAAAAAGCTTTAAATCCAGAAGTTGACTGTTTTTATATTTACCCCACGACAAGCGGAGATAGAACACCTAATAGTGATTTGATACCTGATGAAACACAGGAGATTAATACTGTGTGGGCTCAAGCTTCTCGTTATACCGAAGTTTGTGATGTTTACGCACCGATATATCGACAAAATACTATTCCTTCACTTCTTGGAGTAATTGAAGTACCTGAAGGGGTAAACACTTATGAAATTGCTTATGCAGATGTTCTTGATGCTTTCAAGCATTACATCACGACTGCAAATAGTGGACGGGGATTTATTCTGATTGGGCATTCTCAAGGAACATCCATGTTGCGACGTTTGCTTGTAGAAGAAATTGATCAAAACCCTGAACTTCGCGAACGCCTAATTTCTGCACATCTTATTGGTGGCTCAATTGCTGCCGAGGGAAAAGATTTTGAAACTATTCCTGCCTGTAAAGAAAAAAATGAAATTGGATGCGTACTCGCATATGTAACTTTTGATGAAAATAAACCGCCGCCAAACAACTCTTATTTTGGTAGGGCTAGACAAGACGGCACCCCGGCGTTGTGTACAAATCCGGCAAGCTTTAATGAAGAAGGAAAAGCAATGCTTAATCCTTTTTTCCCTTCTGAGGGACAAAAACGTTTATCTCCTGAATCAACCGCGGAAGTTACAACCCCTTGGATTACTTATCCAGATTTTATTCTTGGGGAATGCATTGATAACGGGACTTTTAGCTACTTCTCAGTTGAGTTTCTTTCTGACCCTAGTGATCCACGCACAGATTCTGTAGGTGGTGAGTTAACTCCTCAATGGGGGCTACATATCGTTGATGTGAGTGTTGCTCTCGGAGATTTAGTAGATGCTGCACATGCTCAATCTGAGGTTTATTTAGAAACAAATTGATCTTTTAAAAATTTTGCGCGCTTGGAGGGAATCGAACCCCCAGCCTTCTGATCCGTAAGTAATTTCATAGGATCTCCAGCTAGGTGTTTTTATAGGTTTACCAGCCCTTTTTAGCACACTGTTGTGTCTGGGTGTGTCCACTTATTTCACGTGCGTGGCTGTCCGCGTAGCTGTTTATTTATGACCTTGATTCTATAGAGAACATCAAATTGCGATTGCAGGCTGATTCTTCAGGTGATACCAATGACGTATGGCAAAAGAGCCCAGAAAAATAAAATGCGGGAACTGTCGTAAGTACCATGGCTCTGTTGATGAAGTAGCCAGTTGCTACGGAGTTGAAAGACAACCGCCAAAAACCAATCAGAAGAGAAAGCCGACCCAGTCGGCCTGTTTGGCATGGGCTTCCCAAAGGCTTTGTACGGCGCCCCACCAGGCAGGGCTTTCAGCATCGAGAGACATAAGGCCAGCCATGTCTACATGGGCGAATGTTTGCCCCTGGACAACGATCCAGTCTTGACAAAAGTCACCACTGAGTCCAAGGTCGCTATTGTTCCCCAGCGGCACCAACGGGGGTAGTTCTTCATCTTGTAGGGGCACTAAATCGGGGAGGGGGTCTTCTGCTGGTATTTCCTCAATGGGGCCGATTTCTACAATTGGTTCAACAGCTTCATCGTTGCCAAAACACCCACTGGCTATTAAAAAAAGAAGCAAAAATGAAAAGCGGAAGTTTCGCATAAGGAAAGGTTAGACGCTACGGGGCCGGGCGACTTAACATGACTACATGAAGAGGCGTTTGTATTGGGTATTTTTGGGGCTGCCGATAGTTATTGCTGCATGTTCTCAAACGGTTTCGGTGCTGCCAACAGCCACGACGGAACCCCCGGCGGTTCTGACTCCATCTACGTCGACCACCACAACGTCGACCACCACAACGTCGACCACCACAAGTACCACGACCACCACGAGCGCACCGGCAACCACAAGTACCACCACTACCACCACGCGGCCCCCGCAACACTTGTTGCAACTCACGGTTGAGCAGCAAGACGCAGAGATTGTGGTTGTGTTACCTGACGGCACAACAATGAGCGGAGGAAACTCGTTTTCCGACATATTATTTGGACCAGTCACCGTATTTGTGGAGGCTGAGGGCTTTGCCCCGTTGGTGCAAACGTTTTTGTTAACAGAAGAAACGGTGACCCACCTTTATTTAGATCTTCCCGATCAGTTGCTTCACAAGGTGGCGTCGTGGCGGTCGGGGGGAGCACCTAAGCAGGTGGCTTTTACCCCAGACGGCAGCGAACTTTGGGTAACTCAGTTGGTGGGTGATGGGGTGGAGGCTTTTGACCCTCGAACTGGGGAATTACTGGGTTCGGTGAGCCTGCCCGATGGTGGTTCGGTGGAGGTCATTTTTAACCAGGCCGGCACTTTGGCCTATGTCAGCCAAATGGAAACCGGGTCGGTTTACGAAATCGATGTTGCTTCTCGCGAGATATTGCGCACCCTTAATGGTGAGGGAAATTGGTCCAAAGTGATGGTTTTGTCGTCTGATGAAAAAACCTTGTGGTTGTCTAACTGGTCAAGCAACGATGTGAGCGAGATCGACCTGGTGACGGGCGAAGTGCGGGTGCGGATGCGCACTGTGGTGACCCCGCGTGGGCTTTGGGTGACCCCAGATGACCAATACCTTTATGTAGCCGGTTTTGAAAACGGTGACATTGAGGTGATTGATTTAGCGACGCGTGAGGCTGAGGTTATTCACCGCACTGGCGGGGCGATGCGCCATTTGGTGGGCGATGATGCCACCGGGTTGCTTTATGCCTCAGAGTTGGGGCGAGATTATGTGGTGGTGGTTGATACGGCTACCGATGAGGTTGAGATCTTGGCTGAGGTAGACAATGTGCCTAACACCATTGATTTAAGCCCCGATGGCCGGGTGCTTTATGTTTCGAGCCGGGGCCGCAACAACCCGGAGAGTTATCATTTGCGAGGCCCAGAGTGGGGGTCTATCGCGGTGATTGATACGGCAACTGGAGCATATTTGGATGCCATTATTGGTGGTAATCAACCCACGGGGCTTGATGTGTCACCCGACGGGACCATGCTGGCTTACAGCGACTTTTTAGACCACCGGGTAACGGTGTACGAAATCCCATCCTACGAAGTGTTGATGGCCGGTAACGGCGGCCGCTGGGAAGCGCATTTGAGGGAGATTGTTAAATAGAAGAAACTATTCAAAGCCGCAGTCCAGGTCACCAGAGATAGGTGGCTCGGGCCCGTCTGCTTCGTAGTCGCCACCGGCGCTCATTCCCACAGGCTCCCATTGGCTTTCCCAAAGGCCTTCTCGGGTCATGTGTACAGACCAGATTAAGGGGTAGCCATCGTCACTGCTTTCTGAGATGGTGGCGGTATAGGTGCGAATAAAGGGCATCTCGGGGTCACAAACTACTTGCAGGACGTTGGATATTGAAGCCCCGAAGTACCAGACGGCGGGAGGCCCATCAACGGTGGTGGTGCGAATGATTTCACAGTCGTGATATTGAAAAACCCCAAAAGCAGTGGTGTAGGCACCACCGGTAACCGTGACGAAAAGTTCTTGAATGGTGTCGTCGTCTATGTAGAGAACTCCAAGGATTTCGCTTAAATAAACCCCGTGAGAATCAGAAATTTGGTGACCGGCTTGGTCTACACCGTCAATAACTCGAAGATGCCAATGGTCGCCGCCAGGGAGTATCCAAGTAAATACTTCTTCATCAATACCATCTCCGTCAAGATCGGAAAACACGGAAGCATTAATGATTGCTTCATCGGGTACTGGGAGGATTGGTGGGCAGGGTGGTTCCTCCGGGGCTTCGGTGGTGGTTACTGGGGTGGTGGTTACTGGGGTGGTGGTTGCCGGGGTGGTGGTTACTGGGGTGGTGGTTACTGGGGTGGTGGTTACTGGGGTGGCAGCAAGTTCTTCTAAGGCGGCTTCGTGTGCTTCTAGTGCCTTTTCGGCTTCTTTGAGAGCAGCTAGGGCGGCTGTTAATTCTGGGTTAGGTTCACTGCTTGAACAAGCTCCGCTCAAGAGAGTGAAAGCGAGGACAACACCAATAAGGCGAGCAAATGAGTTGCTGAAGCGGCTGGTCATCTTGCAAGAGTACTACAAATCATTTTTTTTTTAATTTAGTCATTTTCCTCAACAAAACCTGGGGTGTTGCGCAGGCCGGCCAGCAGGGCTGTTTTTTCGTCAGCAGTTAGGGTGCCGGCGGCGTGGAGGCCAAAGGCGGTGTAGTAGCCGGGCGGCATTTCGTTATCCACGATGACCTCAATGGTGTCGTCGTCGTCTTTGTCGTCGATGCCAAAGTCGGAGTAGTTGACCTCGTCGCGTCCCTCATCCACGTGGCGGGTTACCGCCCAAGAAAGCGGGGCCACGCTGGAGTACCACGGCCAGGTGACCTCGTTGCTGTGGCAGTCAAAGCAGGCCCGCACCATAAGGTCGCGGGTTTCTGGGGTGGCCCAAGCGGGTTCGTTGCGTGTTGACGGGTTGCTATGTTGGCGTCCGTAAGGCACAACTTGGATGATGACTAGGGTGACCAAGGTAAGCAAAGCAAACTAAGCCAACACCCGAGGGGTTTGTTGGCGGCCCGGCCCGCGGAGGGTAAAAAAACTCCCGCCAATCACTATTAATACCAAGATCAAGGTGACGGGGGGAGCGAGACCAATGATTGCTCCCCCTATTAACCCTAAAACAATAGTGGCTAACCCGATAAGTAAAAAAACTCGGTGGCGAACACGGAGGGCTTTTAGTTGATCCATTTTCTCAAGGTGCCTTTAGAAGAGTTGTTCCCCAACTTGGTTAATGCGCCCACACCCAAGCAGTTCAACTCCCCAAAGACACCCGATCACTCACAAACGGTGGGCGTGCTTGGTGGGTCGACTATTTCAGGAAGAGTGGGCAGCGGTTCTTTCATTCGGCCCTCTCGGATCCGCCTGGTCGTTCCTGCGGTTTCAGCCGACCGTTGGCTTATATCAAGATTCCCCCCCAGTTCGCTGAGCCTGAGGCCGGGCGCTTCAATTGTTGGATAGCCAGCCTCGGTCAGACCGTCATACCGGGCTGCCAGAGCGTGCTTCTTGCGAACCTGGTGTGGTTGGAGGTCGTCGAATTGCCGAGGGGTGATCTGGTCACCTAAGACCAGGTCGCCTGCGCTGACCGCTTCTCTTACTAGGGCCTCTCCGGCCGCTGTTCGGACAATGATCCCGTTGAACCCTTCGTCTTCCCCTGTGGGTGACCCTCCTGGCCAGACATCGGCGGCTGCGACGTCGGCCGCCTCGCCCAGAGCATCTGGGCAGAGTTTGCATCGGGTTTCCAGTTGCCAACCGGCCTCGTCGCCCCACATCTCAAGGTAGGTTTTTTCAAATGTCCGGCTATCCCTGGTCTCGATTCTGGTGGGGCCTGGGTTGCCGTAGCCCCTATGGCGAAAGAGAGTGACATCGTCTTCGTCAACGTTCAGGTCGTCTAGTACGTCCTGGGATTTGCCGAGTCGGGACTGACCCCCGCAGACCAGCGCTAGTCGAGCTACACAGAGACGGTCAACTCGTGGGTCGATGGCGGCGAACCGGTGAACGGCACCGAGGTCACAGGGCTTCGCGATGATGGCGAACGGCTCGGCCCGATCGAGTGCTGCACCCAAGCCGGCCAGTGGAGCGGTCGGACCATATCGGGAGCCCGTGTTGGCCAGCACCTGTTTGGGGGTCTCGCTGTGCACCCACCTGGTTCGCATCGGCGATTCTGGGTTGGCGCCAACGTGCAAAATGAATGCCACCTTTTTGCGAGCTAAGAGGTGCATTCCCAGCGCCGTCAACACCCCCCCGGTAGCGGCGCGGAACCGAACGTCAGGATGGCCAGCCCATGCATAACGCATGGTCTTATAGGAGCCCCAGATCGGGTCGGGTGGGGGGCCATCACCGGGGTCGAGGCGTGGTTCACCTATCACCCCAGGACAGGCAGCTAGCAGTTGCGCTTCTTCGATCACTGAGAACTGGTCGGCCGGTGTCGGCCGGAGGCCACCGAGCGGGGTCATGGTCATACGAACCCGACCTCCGGTGACCGCCTCACATAGCCCACACCCAATACACAGCCCGCTGGTGACCACCTCGGCGATACTGCCTGCCGTTCGATGCATACCGTTATTGCCGAGCCGGCAATTTTTTCGTTTGGTCAGACAGGATTTTCCTTGAGTCGCACCATCGCAGCAGGTTTAAAGGATCAGCGGTCGACTGGTTTTCCATACTGCAAGTATAGCCGAGCCAAAGTATTGGGTTCTCCTACCGTCACAAAAAAACGAACCACCCGATCACGCATAAACGCTTGGTGCGCTTGGAGGGACTCGAACCCCCAACCTTCTGATCCGTAAGTAATTTCATAGGATCTCCAGTTAGGTGTTTTTATAGGTTTACCAGCCCTTTTTAGCACACTGTTGTGTCTGGGTGTGTCCACCTATTCCACTAACGTGGCTCAGAGGGTGAGGACTTGGATCGCTGAGATTCCGACCCAGATCGTTCCCAGCGTCGCCGCGACTGCGAGGATCCATCTGCCCGGTAGGTCGGTGCGGCTGAGCCATCGCTGCGTGCGTGCCGAACGGGGTCGCCGCCATGCCACATAGCAGATCTCGGCCGCCATGATCGCCGCCGGAATCAGGAGCGCCGCCCCGAATCCGAACACCACGACTGCGGGTGCTGCTGCAAGTACCCCACGCCGCGTGCGCTCGATGGTTGGCCAACGATTGGCCCACCGATCTGCCAACACGGCAAACGTGACGCCGTGCAACAGCAGGATTAGCCCGGCGATCAGTACCGCCAGCCAGACCGGAGACAGGATCAGGAAGTCCCGGTTGTCGGGATCGATCAGACCGACCGGGCGGGCGAGAAGGCCGGCACCGATGCCGGTGAGGATCAGCCCGGCCATCCAGGAACGATTCGGCAACCAGCGGCGCAGCAGTACCCAAGCCCCAACCGTCAACATCCCGCCAAAGAGGCCCATGAAAAGCACGAACGAGACAGTCCCGGCCAATGTGACCTCTCCCACGCGGAACTCAGCGTCGGTGAAGCGTCCCTGAGCAGAATCGGGAGACGTTGCGGCGAGGACCCGCATCATCAATCTCCCCCCGAGACCCAACACCAGGATGCCGGTCACCAGGCCTGCGGCGCATACCCCCGATGCACGTTGCACGACTAGCGCTACCCGTCGGATTCGGGTTTCTTCGGGGGACAACACCAGCGCAGCGGGCCGTTCAGTGTGCCAAGCCCTGGCCGTCAGCCAGACGCTGAGGACCAGCCCGGCCAGCCCGGCAACCGACACCAAAACAGCGCTCACCGGCCACCCCCGGGCCAGGTCGTCCCACGTCCCTCGGCATAAGTCATGTGTTACCTCTACTCAAGTATGGCAGGCGAAGGCGAGCGGATGGCCCGCGGCTTACGCGTCCTACCCTACTCAGGGAGCCTGCGACTTTCGTACGGGACGATGTGGCTCCCCACTTGGCTCCCCGGCCGGTAGTCAAGGGCTGAAGGGCCGACCGCCTCTATGTGCCTGATTGATGATGATCATTCTGCCTGGTGATGACTGGAAATGGCAGATTTCTAACTGCTAACCTTGGCGATGTCCACAATAGAGGAAATGAAATTTATGAAAAATGTAGAATTTAGAACTTTCCCTAAACTACTTTTATTGACAGTATTTATTTTTATTCCGGCGGCATGTGGGTCTGAAAGTCAACAGACTGCTTCGACCACGACTATTGCTTCGACCACGACTATTGCTTCGACCACGACTATTGCTTCGACCACAACCGCTCCACCGACAGGTGTTGACGCGTTGACTTCTGCTGGATGCAACTTTGTATCCGACACAAACGGATGGGACTGTTGGGGCCCTGATTTTAAAGGCATTGATCTCACTGGTGCCGACCTCGCGAGTACCGACTTGTCGGGGGCGATTCTCATTGACGCTGATTTCACTGGCGCCATTCTGAGATCCTCAGATCTCAGCGGAGTTAAAGGCCTTGGAACCAATTTCTCTGGTGCTGACCTAACTGGTGCTGACCTAACTGGTGCTGACCTAACTGGAAGTTCATTTGATGGGGCGAATTTATCTGGCGTTGATCTGTCAGAAGTCGATCTCACTTATGCCGACTTGTCAAGGTCAATTCTCAGTGGCGTTGATTTTAGCGGTGGTTTCTTGCCTGGAATAATGTTTACTGATGCCGATCTCAGTGGCGCCGACTTTACTGGTGCTCACCTCAGTGGCGCCGACTTTACTGGTGCTAATCTCAGTGGCGCCGACTTTACTGGTGCTCACCTCAGTGAAACTGACTACACGGTCGGGGTCTTTGCCGCCAATAACTGGACCGGCCCTTCTTACCTCGGGCCGGCGGTGTTTACTGATGCCGTTGTGACCGAGACCCTGATTTGTTCATATAGCCTTCTCAAGATTGATCTGCCTTCAGACAGTGATCACATCGTGGCTGATGAGGGAAATTGTCCTTGGGACGTCCGGCGACTTGAAGGAAGAATTGTCTTTGTCAGCGAGTACTACGGGTACGACCGATCTGACCCTTTGGCGCCATGGAATGCAGAAGATGAAACCACTTGTACTAGCCGTGGCGGTAATTGGATTTCTTGGACGCCGCAGGGAGGTTGCCAACAAGATACAGAGATCTTCATTATGAGTCCCGATGGTTCAGGTCTCCATCAACTTACCGACAATGACCATAACGAATCTGGTCCTGAAATTTCTCCGGATGGCGATCGTATTGTGTATAACTCCCAAAATAACATCTTTGTGATAAACGACGATGGTTCAGACATACGACAACTCACTCAAGATCCGGTCACTCAAGATCCGGCTGGTGAATTTTCTTCTAGTTTTAATCCAACATGGTCACCTAACGGCACCCATATCGCATTTGCGAAGGAAATACTTTGGGATCGAGGGTACGCTGATATGCATGGCAGTTGTAACCCTTGTTGGGTTCCGAAGATTCATGTTATGCGAGACGATGGCACCGAATTAAGGCAACTAACATTCAATGATCAAGCAGCGGTTGATGCAGGGCAAACAGGTGATGTTAGACGCCCCCCATCAAACGGTGACCTGTCTGATATTAACGCTGCAACTGATAGACACCCAGCATGGTCACCTGATGGCACTCAAGTAGCCTTTATCAGGGCTCGTCCGTCATTTTCCAACAGCATTGGAGTCATGTCGGCCGACGGGAAAGACATGACGTTTGTATATACTCGTTGGTCCGAGGCGTATGAGGGGCCGCCGTATTCTGCCCCGATGTGGAGTTCAGACGGTGCGTCTATAGTGTTTGCCGACACTGCGGCTGACGCTCCTCCATATGTGTGGTCAATACCTTTGGATGGAGATGGATTTGAACCTAGCCAAATACCCCTGGGTGTGTACTTTGATAACAATATTAGCGGCCTTTCTTTGTCCCCAGAAGGTGATGCCGTCGCAGTTAGGACATGGGACTACTTAAATGAAATAGTGGTACTGAATCCGCCCACTGGTGCGATGATATTTACTGGCCAGGTCGGTTACGACATGAGTTGGGGAAAATAGGTGGCAGACCTTCAGATAGTTTAGAAAGGGGTGAGGGGTCAAGGTTGTGCAAACCGTGAGCTGTCTACAAACGACAGGGACGCTTTACCCGGGTGGGTGATCAAACCAGTTGAAGGCTCTGACCTGCATAAACGCTTGGTGCGCTTGGAGGGACTCGAACCCCCAACCTTCTGATCCGTAATCAGATGCTCTATCCAATTGAGCTACAAGCGCAGACACCTGAGTGTAGGAGCCTCAAGCGAGGCTCCCCCACCCATGTGACAAGTGGCGGAGAGGGTGGGATTTGAACCCACGAAGAACCGTTAGGTCCTTACTCCCTTAGCAGGGGAGCGCCTTCGACCGGACTCGGCCACCTCTCCATGAAATAAGGAGGCTATCGCCGGTGGGCGCAAGGTTGAACACCCTCTACGCTAAGAGATGGAGGGATGGCAGAGCGGACGATTGCGATGGTCTTGAAAACCATTGAGCCTCACGGCTCCGGGGGTTCGAATCCCCCTCCCTCCGCCACCAGGCTTTACCTCACGAGTTTTGGATTTGTCCCCGCACCTCAGTTAGCCAAACGTCAGCGGCTGCAGATTCCGTTGAGGCCGCACTACGCAAATCGGCGTCACCGTTTCCGCTACCACTGCCCGACGGGTAAGAACCCAAAAACTTGACCTCACCATGTTTCATATGCAAGTTACGCAGACAGTCCGCTACCAACTCGTCGGCCACGTGACCTTCAACATCCATCAAAAAGCAGTAATCGCCTAAACCCTGTTTGGTGGGGCGAGACTCCAACCGGGTCAAGTTGATAGCCCGGGTGGCAAACTCCTGCAAAATACCTAACAAACTCCCTGGACGATCCGCACGTTGAAACACCACCAGCGAAGTTTTGTCATGGCCAGTAGGGGCTGGAATGCCCTCTTTGGCCACCAACACGAAACGGGTTTGGTTCTCGTGGTGGTCTTCGATAGCGCTGGCCAAGATGTCTAACCCGTAAACCTCGGCGGCCCGAGCAGTACCAATAGCTGCGGTATGCGGCTCTCCGCTTTCCGCCAACTGGCGGGCTGCATCAGCGGTGGAGTTGGCGGCCTGATGTTTGGCTTGCGGCAAGTTTTCCGCCAGCCACCCGCGGCACTGTGCGGTGGCGTGAGGAAACGACACCACTTCGGTGATGTCGGCAATCTTGGTGCCAGGGCGCACCAGCAGGTTCATTTGTACTGAAATAACCACCTCACGTTGGATCAACAAATCGGTGTCAAAAGTCAAGGTGTCTTGAGTGATGTTGACGCTGCCCTCAATGGAATTCTCGATAGCCACAAAACCCAAGTCGGCTCGGCCATCGTTAACCCGTTGTAAAGCTTCAGAAATAGAAACCGTAGGGGTGAGGCTCATTTCTTTTAGGTCTTCTTGGGTGCGCAAAGCTTGATCAGTAAAGGTGCCTTGCGGTCCTAAGAAAGAAAGAACTGGGGTGTCGGAGGGTGCGTTGTTGTTCACAATAGGTAAGGATAGTGAGGTGGACGTCGCAGACCTGCAACAATTACTCGCCGAAGTGGCTTCTGGGGCAATAGCCCCCGACGATGCCGTGACGCGTTTACGTGCATTGCCCTTCGCAGATATAGGTGTTGCACGCATTGACCACCACCGATCTTTACGCCAAGGGCTACCCGAAGCCGTGTTTGGGCCAGGCAAAACCCCCGAAGACACCGCCGCAGTAATTACTGAACTTTTAACCAACGGCCACGGCCCCGTGGTTTTAACCCGAGCCGACAAAGCCCAACGCACGGCCGCCCTCGCCGTAGATAACACCGGCACCGTGATCAACCAAACCGTGGTGTGGCGGCCCGCTGCTTCACGACCCGAAAAAGTAGTGGTGGCGACCGCCGGCACGGCCGACCTTTTGGTAGCCGACGAATGTGCGGCCGTGTTGTGGGCCCACGGGGTTGACGCCCTTCGCCTTACCGACATTGGGGTAGCTGGCTTACACCGTTTGCTCGGCGAACTCGAACCCCTCCAAACCGCGGACGCCGTGGTAGTGGTCGCCGGCATGGAAGGCGCCTTAGCCAGCGTGGTGGGCGGTCTTACCAGCGCCCCGGTAGTGGCTGTGCCCACCAGCGTCGGTTACGGCGCTTCACTTGAAGGGGTAACCGCTTTGTTAGGCATGTTGGCTTCGTGTGCTTCGGGTATAACGGTCACCGGAATAGACAACGGTTTCGGTGCGGGGTGTGCGGTCATGCGCCAGTTAGGGTCG
>Ga0302118_10000732_pt1 | contig 15874 bp, 19 predicted proteins | sample AG5_331_MG_FD_203126 | JGI IMG/M metagenome (GOLD analysis project Ga0302118, IMG submission 203126) | Marine microbial communities from Western Arctic Ocean, Canada - AG5_33.1 | ecosystem: Environmental > Aquatic > Marine > Oceanic | place: Canada: Western Arctic Ocean | collected 2017-10-01 | reverse complement strand
ATTACTTGACGATTTTGAATATTGTAAGAAGGAGTCCAGGTTATTAAAAACCTACCTTGAGGATTTGGGCTAAATACTACTTTAGAGTCTTTTATACCATTCTCCCATTGAAAACTACCTTTTGTTACTACATTACTATTAGCTAAATCTTCGTTGTAATCTATTTGTTCATATATTTTTGCTAAGTTAAAGATGCTGTTTTTAGTCTCATCTCTAAAAGCGTGTTCCTCTGTACGTGGGAACTGTCTGTAATATTCATTTAGAGCGTCCTGGTCGCCTTTTAATCCGTCAGCTTCATTATTCCAATGCTCTATGACACCAACTTCAATAGCGTCTCCGTGTGGGCTTTCGCAATCTTCAAGTGGGGTGTTGAATACAGGCATTCCATAAGCGTCAATGAATCCTTCGTAATTCCATTCCATAGGAATGAACAAAGAATATAATCCTGAGCGAGTCTGTCCATTGGCGTTTCTTTTCGTAACATCTGATGTTCCATATAATTTCTTAAAATTTTCACCTCCTTTATCAAGCGCATTTGAGGTAGACCCCATCATACACTTACCAATAACTCTTGCTCCTAATCTTAATGTCGTTTTTGTGACCCTCCAGTTGTTGAGGATGTTGTTCGGCCTCTCCCATTTCCCTGATTCGTCGTGGACGAGTAATTTGAGTTTCTCCCCATCGTACGCGTTGTCACCGGTATTTTTCCAGTCAATCGTGGTGTCAAGGCCTGATATGATTTCTTTAGCTTTGTTACTGTCGAGCTTCCTCCTGGTGAGCTTCGAGGCGGGGACACGATAGGCAAGTTCCGTCTTTGGCCTGTCCATACCGTCTTGTACTGGTTTAAAGAAAAAGGGGTAGTTAACACTAATGGGTACAACTTTATCTGTGAACATCTTCTTCGCATCGGATCCAGATTTGGACAAAATCCCAAACCGTGAATCGCTTGATATGGTTGCCAAGTTAACAGTCTCCCCTGACGCCATGAATGAAAATCCCGAACGCCTGTTCTTGAGATAGCACATACCATAACTTCTTTTGTCTGCTTTACAAGCCTCCCAGAATATATAGAATAATCTATTTGATTCTCGAAACTCTGGCTTCCCAACATCAATCTTGGACCATTGCAAGTACATAAAATGAGTACCAGTAATGTAAGTATCCACATTCTTATTATTGAACCAATGACCGTTTTCTCTTTTATTAAATTGCCCATCTATATATATCCCCCATTTGATTTTAAATTCGTCCGGATAATCTCTCCAGTCAAATATACTAGTTATAGACTTTAGTTCCCTAGGATACTCCTCAGGTTTCCATCTGTCCGTTTTCTTATCTATTTTAGGAGGGGCTTTTGGTAAAGCAATCCTAAGATTTTGTATTTCATATATTTCCCCAATCTGTCCGGTCCTACTTATAACAACGACATCATGTTCTTTGTTGTATCCGTATTCCCATTTCTTACCTTTATTCAACCGGGAAATAGTGGTCAGTTTTATAGGTGTTACAACCTTGTATAAGCTCTGCTCGTACATTACTTAGATTTTCTTTCAGCGAAACCTTTAAACTCCGTTGTTTCAAGTTCTTTCTTAGGTTTGTTTTCTAATATTCTTTCTTCGTCCTCAATACGCGTTAGTATTTCAAAGGCATCAAATATAGCTAGCTTTTTAGTAGCGGCAGCATTCTTTAATTTATCAGCTGTTAAGTCATCTTCTGAATCTACTATAGGTTCTTTAGCAACCTTTATCAACTCTTCAACTGCTACTTGCCCAGCTTGGATTATATTCCTCTTCGTTTCCTTGATATTCATATTTGATTGTGATTGAATTGGTGGGTACTCGGTATAACCTCTGCCCTTCTATTACGAATTCGTATTCTGAGTTCGGTTTAAAACCTACTAATGATTCTTTTTCAATTTCATCATTACCAAGTTTTACAATGCCTATTAATGGTTTTTCAAAGTCTACAGAAAACATTTTGTCTTCTTTTATAGGTTTAACAAAACAGAATCCTTTTAAAGCTTTCCATTCACCATTTCTTTTAAACGCATATATCTGATCGGCTTGAATAGTGTAAACGTCTTCGCTTAAATAATTCTTGCTATCTTTTTCATTACCTCTTACATCCCTAAACCTTCTAAATACATTGTGATGCACAATAACGTCGTCACCTTCTTTTAGTTCTTCGTTACCGACTAAAGGTAGGTTTAATATTGTACCTACTCTATTAGTATAGCTATGATTTTGTAAATCTGTATTAAGTAATAATGTTTGTCCTTCTATTTCTTTAGAACCTACAGTTCTATCTCCTCTAGGCGATACTAAATAATTAAAAACACTCTGCATTTTAGTATTTTAAATCATACTCAATGGATACAGACATGTTCTTATTAAAGTCTTTCCAAGGCATTATGGTATCGTTCTTTGTTATATATATAGAGTACTTATCTTCCTCTTCTAAAATATGAGCTATAGTATGACCGCCATACACTTCCTGTCCAACAGCGTAGTGCATAGCGTCATTCTTATAGTCTTTTCCTATACTTATCTTACGAATCAGGTGCATCAGTGATAACCCCCGTGTTTAAGTCAATATTGACAGCTCCGTAAATTTCCTCTAAAGTTTTCTGCATGTCTTTCAACGATGTAGTCTTTAAAGCTATCGAATGTAATAACTCATGTTTGTGAGCTTCTATCCCGCCTATTTGCATTTGCACTTCGTTAATCTCGTTGACGATTGCTTTTAATTCTTTTAATTCTGTTTCAGTTAATTTAACTTCTTGATTTAATTCTTTTACTAAACTCATAATGATTTGATTTAATTGTTACTATTTGGTTTTTGTTTATATGGAAATGCTTTATTTAGCACTTCTTTTCTTTTGTTACATCCGCAATCTCCAGGCAGCTTATCTACTATAGCTTTAATCCCAGTTGCTTTTGTAATTTTTTCTATTGTGTCTCCTAGTCCTTTTGATCCCATTAGCATTTCCAGTTTCTTCTAGCGATATCATTTGGGCAATCTCCATTTTTGTCTGGATCTTTACACTTTTTAATACCTGCAGATCTAGCGCAATAAGATTTCTTTCTTGAACCTCCGCCTGGTTGAGGTGCTTTTAGATTACCGCCAGTTTTGTTGTTATATGTTTTTCTTTCAGCTGCACTCATACCTGCTTTGTGGGGTTTAGTTCTTTTAGCCGGTGACTTTGCGCAACTTCCTTTTTCCTCCTTCTTTTTACCAGGTACTGGAGAAAACCCTTCCCAGCATCTTTTCAATACTGGGGATTTAGGTGCTTGCTTGTATGCCATTATTTTGTTCTTCTTTTCGCTAACTTAGTATCTTTATTTTGAGGATCCACCATAAGATTCTCTGCTCCGCTTGTTGATCTTGTAGTCCTTGGTTTAGTTTTAGAAATTTTTGGAGCTTTGCTTTCAGTAGACCCAACATTCTTAACACCTACTCCTTTTATCCCGCTTGCTTTAGCTCTCTTTCTTTTTGGGGTGTTAACGCCTCCAGCTTTAATTTTTGCCTCTTGCTTATCTACTGTAAAGTCAGATAATTCTGAGTTCCTAGTTTTACCTTTTACGTCTTTATTCCCTTTAGGGCTTATGTTTTGCTTAGACTGTCTTTTTACGCTTTCATTTTCATTAGTAGCAACAACTAAATTGTCTTTCGCTTGTTGTCCTTGTCTTTTTAATCTTTGGTTTCTTTTGTTGTATTTTTTACCAGTTTCAGGATTAATAGCTCCTGTTTGACGATTATTCTTGTCAGTTTTTCTTTGAGCTGCTTTTTTATTTCTAGCAGTATGTTTTCCAGATCTAACCGTGTTACGTCTGTCTAAAGAAGTTTGAGCGTCACCTTTATCCCTTGTCTGAGTTGACGTATAGTTATTACTTGATGAAGTCTTTCCTTTAACTACTACTTCCTTAGGCTTTGCAGCCGCTACATCCAAAGCCTTTGCATCTGCTCTTTTCTTATTAGCTTTATCCGTCATTGCTTGAGTAATCTTTTTAGGATCAACAATTTTAGTCCCTTCAGCTGCAACAGCTGCATCATAATTAGATGTTCCAGGAGTGCCCGCAACTTCTTTCGTAGTGTCTGGAGTAGTTGTAGTTTTAAGTACGTTTACACCAACCTCTGTAGCTTTTACAGGTTTGTCATTTACCTGCTTAAACGGAGAAGCTTTCATAGAATACCCTTTCATCTTACTTGGTGAAGGAATATCTTTAGTTTGATTGTTTCCGCGAACGCCAGCAGGACCAACGTCTAATAAAGGTTCTTTCACACCTTTCTTTTGATTAAATAAGCCAGTGCTTATTCTTGCCGTGATCGGCGTGTTTTTACTACCTTTAATTCCCATTGTGATTAGTTATTAGTTTTTTAAAATTCTAGTGTTGGTGCTTCCATATTATCTAAAGGATTAGTGGCTCCTAAGTTTGTATCAATTTTTTTAGCTTTAGGAGCGTCTAATGTTTTTCCTTTTTCCTTTGGTGCTTTTGGTGCTAAGTCAGCAGTTTTTCCTTTTGCTTTTTTATCAGGTTGATTTAAAGCGCCTCCTACGATAGCTCCAGCGTCTACAAATTCTTTATTAGTATTTGCAGCTCCATCAACTAACGCTTGATTCATTTTAAGCGGTGAGTTTTTAGCTTTTGCTGTAATAGGTGAACACCCTTTTTTAGCGGGGCTACCTAAGTCGCCTCCGTAACCATCCTGAAAATAAGCTTCACCTCCGTAAAAGTTTTTCTTAATTTTAGCAGGAGATCCTACACTATATCCATTGTTGCCTTTAACTCCTAATCCTTGAGGACCTATCTTTTTAGCTGGAGAAGTATTTCTTTTATTAAAAGAACCTGTAGCTTGTTTCAAAGATACATCCTCGCCTCCAACACCTTGACGGTCACCGGCTGCGGATTTGTCTTGAAATCCAACTTGATTCCTACCTTTAGTTTCTTTATTTAATCTACTAGCTTGACCTCTAAATGTTATTGCCATAATTATGATTGTTTGTATGCTTCGTCTTCCCATTCAAAATCCGGGTGACCTTCGTTCATGGTAGCCCTTTGATATACTCTAGCTGGTGATTTTGTATCCTTTTTCCAGGTTACAGAATCTTCAGAATATTGTAATCTACCTTGAGCTATCTGATCTAAGTGAATCTTTTCGTGTTCTACAGCGCCTTCAATTTGTTTATCAGAAAGTTTATCGCTTACGAAAATTGTTCCATCCCTGTTGGCTTCAGCTTGAACTCCATCCTCTAAATCGTCTTTAACGATCACCGGTGTTCCAAATTGAGAAGTCTTTTCATGAATGCCAAAAACATCACTATGAGATTTAAGCTTGAATGCCATTATCCTTTATAGCCAGATTTATTGGCTGCTTGTGCGTTTTCAGCATAATGCTTTCTTGCTGATTTGCTTAAGCTTTGATTTGACGCTTCTTTAATGTCGTAAGACATTCCTTTATTCTTTTTTGCTGGTGATGTTACCGATCCTTTACCTGCTCCTAATCTGTTTGGTCCAATTCCTTTTCCGTTATTTGCCATTTTATTGTTATTTAGTTATTAATTATCTTTCTTTATCTTTAATCATATCGTCAATGGCTTTGTTGTAAACCTTATCCGTATATGTTTTGTTCTTGTAAAAAGTACTTCTAGCCGATGTTGGTAAATCTTCTTCTCCTAGTAATATCCTGTAAATTCTGTTTATTAAACTTTTACATTTATAAGAGGTACTATATATATTAGTCTTCATAGTAGTCCTATTTCTTTTTCTCCAAACATCAATCCAACCCTCTCTTCTTAATCTCTCCCATCTTGCTTTATCCCAAGAGTATGTATAAACACCGTCTATGAAATCATTACGTGTAAATTGCTTTTTACAATCCAAATATATTAATAATTCAATATCAGCGTCTTTGAGATCGTAAGTTTTACAGGCCCATTTTCTAACAAGCCTGTAATACTTAAGTAAATTCATTTCTCTTAAATCACCTGAGTCTAGTTTCATTCTACTAAAACTACATCCCCTATTGTAATTACAAAATACAATTTATCATTCCACTCTATTCCGTGTCCTGCGTGTTTATCGTATCTAACAACATCGCCTTCTTTAAGAAAGTCTATCTTATCTCCTACACTAATTATGTTACCCTTTAAGTACCTAACGTCGTGGTTTTGATTCTGTGTTATTTCAAGTCCTCCTACTGTCTTCGGAGCTTCTTTGATTTTGTCGATTATAATAAAGTGGTTAATTGCTTTCAAGAGATCTTACATTTGAGATTATACAATCTGCGGATATAATTGTCTTTACCACACTAACTGCGTTTTTAAGCGCTGATTTTGTAACCAAAACCGGATCTATAATACCAGCTTTAATCATATTAACTTCTTTACCTGTTTTAACGTCTATACCTCTATTCTTTGTAACTTGCTTCTTAATTTCAACAATACCAGCATTATCTAGTATAGTGTAATAAGGAGATCTTATAGAATCTAATAATAACTTATATCCGTCATCTTTAACCTTGATCTTATTAGAAGCATTTAATAATGCAATTCCTCCGCCCGCTACTATTCCTTCTATCAAGGCTGCTTTCGTAGCGTGTAGTGCATCATCAACTCTATCTTTCTTTTCCTTTAACTCAACTGCTGAATCGGCTCCTACTTTAATAACACCAACTTTACCAGTTAGCATAGACAATCTCTTCTCTAATTTTATCTTTACGTAAGCATTCGTTTCTTTGTCAATCTTAACTTTAACTTCTTCTATGCGTTCTGTTAAATCTAAATTACTATCTTTGATTTGTAAGATCGTGTTTTTAGCGTCTGTAACGGACTTTAAAACTTCCCCTAGTACATTAACATCTAAAAGGTCTAAGTCGTCACCAAGCTCTTCATCTACGACCGTGGCACCTGTTAGGATAGCTAAGTCTTCTAATGTATCTGCTTTAGTTGGTCCAAACCCCGGAGGATCTACAATATTGACCTTTATATTACCTTTAACTTTGTTTGCTAATAACGTTGCAAATGGCTGTTGCTCTAATGGAGCTATAATTAATAAACTACGTTTAGATTTAACTACATGTTCTAATATGTTTTGTATCCTGCGTATATTAGGTACAGGCGAACTAACTATTAAAACTAACGGCTCATCTAATACCGCAACACCTTTATCTTTGTCTGTTAATAAATGCGAGGACTTTATACCTGATTCAAATTGTGTCCCCTCAACAAACTCGACATGCGTTTCATTTGTTTCGGAGTCTTCCATTAAAACGACTCCAGTCTTACCAACTCTCTCAAACGCCTCTCCGATCTTGCTTCCAAGTTCTTCGTCGTTGTTGCAGCTAATATAAGCAACTTGCTGTAGCATATCACCCTCAACTTCAATCCTGGTATTATCAAGGTAAACAGTAATTTCTTCAAGACATTGATCAACGCTTCTTTTAATATCTCTAATTTGTGCTTCACCTTTGTATTCGTTTATGTTTTTTAATAAAGAGGACGCGATAACGGTAGCTGTTGTAGTACCGTCACCTGCTTCTCTTACTGTATTGCTGGCTGCCTCTTTTATAAGAGTTGCGCCTATATTTTCGACCGGATCCATTAAGACTACGCTTTCTGCAACGGTTACTCCGTCTTTTGTTATAACCGGTCGGCCCATAGCGTCTTCATATATTACGCATTTTCCAGAAGCCCCTAATGTGGACTTTACTGCGCTTGCTAATTTATCGACACCGGACATTATTTTATTTCTGCCTTCGTTTCCGAAGCTTAGATTTTTTACGATCTGACTTGGTAAATTGAATTCCATTTAATTTGATTTGATTTAATTTGATTGTTAAGTTTATTATTACGTGATTTATTTACTTTCTTACTATATTGCCTACTTTTTCCGCCCCTCTTGAGCCAAAGTATGCAACATACACTGTTATTGTCAATGTTTTAAGTAAACCTATCCATTCTTCACCCACTGTAAAATCCACGTAATTATGACTGTCCACCCATATTAAAGCCATCGTCATCACTGTTAAGAATATTAAACTCAAAGGCCTAGTGTTTTTTGATAGCCAAGAATCAGATGCCATATCCGCAGCCCAACGTTTTGTAACCTCTTGCATCTCAATCATATCTTGTTCCAATAGCTTAAGAGCGGTTTCTTTATCTACAGGCGTTAGTTCTTTATCTCCCTTTATAAGATTCTTCACCATGCCTAGTAAACCCCTATCAGGTAGCACCTCAGAGATAGAATTAACTATCCCTGATTTACCTAATAAGAACTGACCGACTTTTGTGTCTTTAAACTTTTTCCTTTTCATATTTAAGCTTCACCTATGGTTAAAGTAACGCTAGTAGGTGTAATCAAAGAATTAATCTGCGATTCAATACTAGCTTCAATAGAAGCAACTTGCTCTTCACCCATCGCTGCTTGAGTCCAAGCCGCAACTTCTTCATTTGTTAAATCTTCGAAAGGTATGAAATCTGTCACATCGCTAACATCTAAAGATTGCGTGCCTATAATAGTAACAGAATAAGCAAGACCACCTGGGTCAAGTTGATCTGACACACCTGTTGTTCTCCAGTGCACATTGTACACTAAATCCGAGTAATCCCCATCTTGAGGGTAAGCGTCTACTGTTTTGCAATTCCAATCGTAAGTTATCATATTTTTGTTTTTTATTTATTCAGGTGCATCCTCTATTTCAGTAGGCACTTCCACTTCTAACCAACTAACCTCAGTTACGTCTTCAGATTTAGGTGTTATTTTTTCATTTATTTTTTTGGTAATAACTTCCTGCATGTGGTCTACTGGGTGGTTTGCTTTTGCCCATTCAATAACTTCTGCTTCTGTTAAGTCAGTTATTGCTGTAAAGGTATCTGATGCAGGTGCTCCTACAGGGCATGCTCCAGAAAAGTAATCTGTTATACCATCTTCATTTGTACCTGTGTACTTAAAGTTAATTCCTGTAATCACATCTGACAATCCGTCTAGTGTTGGTGCTTTTTTCAAAGCCGTAATTTTCCAATCGTAAGTAATCATAATCTATCTATTTATTTATTTATTAATATTCTTCTTTAATACTGTTTTCTGCTGAATGAGAATAAAGCCTTATGTCTTCTGGCTCATGCAAAACTATAGTCTGTTCGAACTCTTCAAAACTATAAAAATATTTGCTATTCAATAAAAGTGCGTCATCCTCTAGGTTGTGTATTATTATATTACTAAAGTCCATACACCCGTGCGCCCACCTAGTGTCTTGATAAAAGTCTAAACACAGATTTATAAGCCTGCTGTTAGGCGCTGCTCCGTAAACCGCGCATTCTATCAACGAGGACTGAACATCGTATGTTTTCATACCAGCAAAAAAAGTATGTTTCTCTTCTAATTTATCCATAACTACATCAAAAGACTTTACGTACTTAGCGTCGACGTCTACATAAACACCCCCAAAATCTCTTAATAAAAGTAGTTTAATCCTATCTGTTATAAAAGCCCATCTAAATGTGTCTGGTTCTTTTATGTATGCTTGTAAATATATATCATCAGCGTATCTATCGTTAAATATTTCATCATGAGTCCATAACTTATATTCCCAATCAGGATGCATAGCCTCCATGTTAGCGGTCATTTCAACATATTTCTCTGGAAGGACTCTTGGCCCAATCCATATTTGATGTATTTTTTTTGGTATATTCATATATATTTTTATTGTCCTCCATAACATGCATTCTCACTACCTGTCCAACTTGTTCCCGTCCATCTCCTAGCAACACTACCGTTTTTGTACCATCCAGCGTCAGCTAGAACTAAAGCGGTGCCGTTCGTTTGTTGGTAAATAGGATGATCAAAAGTAAACCATGTATATTGGGTTGCAGAATAGTGTGTTTGATAGATTGTTCTTGGGTAATTATACGAGCTCGATCCATAACAAAAATTACTTAGGGATTGACTCGCTCCTGTGTATGTTAAAAACATAAGCCCATAGCTTCTGGGTTCAACAACTGGATCAGAGTAATAATTATTTCCGTGATTATACCCTCTAAAATTTGATAACCTGTCTTTTGCTCCAGCGTAAGCAGAAACAAAACCATTAGCATTTGCATCTTGAAAAAGGTCATCTAAGGTCATACTTCCACCTACGTAACCATAAATCTCATCTGCTACGTCCCAAAAACTAAAATTACTTACATTTGGTACTGCCATTATTTTTCTAGTATTTCTAATCTAGCCTCTAACTCAGCTATTTTAGCGATTAACAAATCTATATACTTTACTGATTTGAATCCTTCAGAATCAGTGTTAACAAACTCAGGATGTGTTTCCTCAAGCTCTTGAGCTATAACACCTGTTCTATACTCACCTTCGTTACCTTTCATTTCAAAAGACTTCCAAGATACGTCTATATTATCACGTGTTAAATTCTTGATTTTAGTTTTACTTCTTTCATCTGACCTAAGTACAAAGTTATTAGCTGTTACAACTCCACTAGTGTTAATACCCATTTGATTATTCCAATCCCATGTTTCTCCCCCATTGGCTGTAGAGGGAGCAAATACATATGTATCATCTGATGCAATATGGTGAACCCAGGTTTTGTAACCAGAGTTTACCTTAATCATAAGAGGAGTAGTATTATTTATAAGCTTAACTCTATTTAACTGAGAATTACCGCCTGGGTCAACAACGTATTGAGTATCACTTGCGTCATAAAACTGCGCCCCTGTAAAGCTGTAAGCAGTACCAATATTTACACTCATACCTGTTGTAAATATTTGTCTCCAGCCGTTGTTTGTGCCATTAGTCATTCTACCAACATATAGTGTATCAGTATGAAAAGGATGTGATATTTTAAAGTCGTAGTTGTTACCACTTGCCCAAGCTCCCCCTGCGCACGTGATCCAGTTATTCCAGTCACTAGTAGGCCCATCTGTTGGGCTAGCGCCGTAATGGAATCCACTATTCTGAGTGGTGGACATTATACCAACACTATCCGCTCTAGTAGATTTTCTATCGCCATGACCATAAACTATTCTAGAACTATCTATTCCGTCAATAGTACCTGCGTTACCACTAATATTACCTGTAATAGTACCATTTACTGTTAATCCGTTTAAATTAGAAGTAGAAGCTGGGTTTGTGTAATATGTTGTGTCATTTGAATCGTAAAATATAGGTGCTCTAAGCGATGCATCAGACTGCAGTATACTGTTTGTTTTAACCTCTCCTCCTGAATACCAGTTAAGATATGTATTTCCGTTGGCTGCTGAGTCTATATGTAAATTACCACTAGACGTTCTTATCCTTGATATATTATCTGAGTTAGTCGTTGTCCAACCGCCCATAGCGAGTTGAGTGTTGTACGTGTTGTTTACAAACACAATCCCCGCGGTATCTGTTCTAGTCCATGTATAAGTAACTCCCCCATTAACCGTGTCATCAGCATCACTTCTTAAAAATGATTCGCTGCTAAAACTATCTAATGTGTTAGCGTTACTTGCTGTACCTGCTAATGAGCCTTGAAATTGAACAGCTTGAACAACGTTTAAGTTAGATGTTGATGCAGGGTTTAAATAATAACCCGTGTTATTTGAATCGTAGAAAATAGGTGCTCTGTGTGATGATGATGCGGTTATTGTGCTTGCTATAAAATCCTCATAACCAGTTCCCGGGTTGTCATAAATACCTATTCTACCACTAGCTTCCATCATAATACTAGAAGCTACTACTCCTGACCAATGAAATGATAATGTAGGCGCTCCCGCTATAGCCGTGTTGCTTCCTGCTCCATTGTTTTCTCTTACTTGATAATTATTTCCATAAGAAGTTCCTGAAGAAGTAGATTGTATGTATCCAAGACCGTAAAGGTTAGTGGCTTTTGTTGCTGTTGTTGCAGTTGATGCATTTCCTGTTAGATTTCCATAGAAATGCTGAGCCGAAACAGAAAATAGATTAGATGAACTAGCTGGGTCTAAGTAATAGCTAGTATCATTTGAGTCATAAAAGTAAGGTGCTCTCATCGAGCCTGTTGAAGATATATAACCTAAACCAGCAACACCTGATATAACTTTGTTTTGGTTTCCATTAGATCTTATAGGCATATACGCAAGTAAAGCGTTTGCCCCTGTGTCTGCTTCGGTTAGATTTTTTGCCACTACCGTTACATCGTATCCAGCATTAGAATGATCGTAACTATACCATGTATTAGTTGTTTTGTAGTTTGACGCTGAAGTACTGTCGTTAACTTCTATAGATAAGTTTTGTTCTGGCGAATCCATATGGTATGCAGCACCACCACCACGAAGCCATACAACAAATTTCATTGTATGCGCAGTCCATGTTGCACCCCCACAAATTCTAGAGTATATTTCTCCAAAATCGTGAACGTTCATCATATTAGGATAACCTCCCCAACCACCTACACGAACCTCCATATCTAAGGTTAATCCACCTTTGTGTGATGCGTTATTCCATGTACTCGGTGCAGTTTCAGAATAGCCTCTAAAAATAGTAAGCCTTGTCATTCTAGCGTTACTCGCACCATCAATTACAACCGGGTAAAATGTATCTGCATTTCCATTAATAGTGAAGTCGTATTGCTTACCTGCACCATAACTTAAATTTGCGTGAGATCCATCAACAGTGTCCGCGTCTAAGCCGCTACCTGAACCGTCAACCGCTTTAATTGATGTTAACACTTGAGCAGGAGTTAATTGAGTATTTGTATTAGTATAATTCCCACTATGAATATTCGTACTTCCTTGGTTAACTGTCCAATCTATGATTGAATTTCCTGAAGGAATTGAAGGTATGTTTCCTGTATGGTAAATCTCATTACCAAAAGTATAAGCTTTATTAGTGTCGGACTCTAGCTGTAGCGGATGAGAACCATCCCAACCACTAATTCCATTATTTAATCCACTATCGTCTCTATCAGCTAATACATAAAAGTTATTGGAATTAACGTGAATATAAAAGTCATCATTATTTGCGTCGGTATCTGCAAACCCTAAAGTTGGGTCTCCGTTTTTGATAACCATATCACTAGTAAAAGTCTTAATTCCTCCTACTGTTTGAGCACTTGTTAAATCAACAAAATCTGTATTGTCATAAGTCGTATTTGTATCTGTGTCAGTATAAGTTTTGATATAACCCATTTCGGCTATCTCAGCATCGGTTAGTTGCGTGTTAGTGTCAGTATCTGTATAAGAAGTTAAATATCCTTCGTCTGCGTGATTACCCCATCCATGAGCTGTATTCCAATTAGTTGACGTACCACCAGTTGCATTTATTACATTTAAAGTAGATGTACCTGCTGGGTTTAAGTAATAATTAGTATCGTTTGAATCGTAGAATACAGGCGCTCTTAATGATGCATTAGATTGCAACAAACCTGCTTTAGTTTGCGAAATGCCGCCAGATGTAATTACATGCTCCCAAGGATGCCAAGTGTTAGCTCCCTGCTTAGGTCTATAGTACATTCTACCCGGGGAATCTCCAAACCATAACTGGGCAGCTCTACCAACTGCATTATCCAAGTGAAGCATTGTGAAGTAATTAGCATAAGGAATATTTGAATTAGAAGCGTAGGTGCTAGCTGATTGATATACTCCTGATGTAGATATACTATCCAAATCAATGTCTGCTAATTGAGCGGAAGAGCTATGGTACAAGTAATCATGACTATGACTTGGCATTTCTGTTAAATAACCCATTGCTGCAATTTGCGCAGAGGTTAATTGTGTATTTGTATTTGTGTCTGTGTAGGTTTTAATGTAACCCATCTCAGCTATTTGAGCATCACTCAACTGTGTATTAGTGTCAGTGTCTGTATAGGTTTTGATATAACCCATGCTTGCTATCTCAGCATCAGTTAACCTAGTAGTACCAGATTCTTCGGTTAAGTATCCAGCTTCACTATGAAGACCGTCCGCTATTAAAGCATTTATCTGAACCATTACTGGAGCATCTAAATTATGATCCCCTATACTTATTGTGTGTGTTGTATATTTTTTACCCATGTTATATTTTTACCAGTTATTTTGTACTATATTTACCCACGCGTATGTTGTTGATCCTGTCCTCATTGACATGTCCATATAAGAATTATTCCCTGAAACTCTGTATCTTGTTGAACCAGCATTCGCTGATGAAGCGGCTGCTGTATTATTACCCATTTGAACACTACTGCTTGCCTCTATAGTACCTTGAACAAATATATTTTGCACATACGAAGTTGGTTGACCGAAGTTAATCGTAGTGCCAGTTCCCGCGCTTATAAACTGCTGACCATAACCTGTGTTAAATTTTATACCGTTAAGTAAAGTGTTACCTACTACCTGCAATTTCTCACTAGGACTAGTTGTCCCAATACCTACATTTCCGTTGTTAACTGGATTTAATAATATATCCCTGTCGCCTGAGTAGTACGAGGATCCTCCTATTACAAAATTGTTATTAGTTGTATTATCAACGCCTACCGACCAATAAGGGATTGAACCTGTACCTCCAAAATAAATTTGGTTAGCACTTTGAAGTCTTATATTTCCAGCTACATCTAATTTACCATAAGGAATGGTCGTTCCGATACCAACGTTACCTGTTGAGGAGATACGCATTCTTTCTGCTCCACTAGCTGTTAAATCTTCAATAGCAAATCCTCCAGCATTTAGAGAAACCCACCTATAAGACCTACCTGTTGCAATAGTAGTGTTTGTCCAATCAATAGCTGCTCCTGTCCCTGTTCCTGATATATTTAACCTAGCACTAGGATTCGTCGTCCCGATACCTACGTTTCCGTTATTTTTTAAATGTAATAAATCTTCATAACCAGCTACACCGTGAGACACCCCTGTTAAGTTATAATAACCATAGGTTTTTAAGAAAGTATTGTCCTTAAGCTTCATAGTTAAAGCTCCCGCATTTGATGCCTGCGCTCTAATATCTAACCTATAATCTTCATAAGTTCCGTCTTGAGGACTTAACCTAAATGTACCTGCAGCGCCGTCTGTGGCTACGTGTAATGATGCCCCAGGACTAGTTGTCCCAATACCTACGTTGCCTTGAAAATAAGCTTCACCATCATCTTCCATATGAAATCTTTCGGTGCCTAAAGCATCTTTCCATTGTGTGATATAACGGGTGCCTGTTGTTCCCCCTGCTTGAATAAGTAAACCGTGTCCGTTAACAGCTGGGTTTATGAAATCAGCTATGAACGCAGCGCCCATTGACTTTGAAATAGACAATGCAGATGATGGATTAGTATTCCCGATCCCGATGTTACCGCCTTCTAAAAAAGTCATTATTTCCCCAGCACCACCACCGGCAAATACTCTGTATTTTTGATTGTCAAATCTAAATGTGACCGGATCTGTGGTTGTAGTACTTTGTTCCAATTGCCATCCATAGCTACCGCTTACAAAATTCCGTGTACTTAGGGTAGAGTTTATTTTTACATGATTAAATTGTGAAGTTCCTTCAAAATCGCCATAAAAAGAATTATCCCCTTGGTCATAAAATCTTTGAGCGTATACATTAGCCGACGTAGTAAGACTGCCTGACATTGTAATAGCCGCGTTAGTATTCATTGTGCCACCAGCTAGCGGTAAGAAAACACCCGCACCTGGAGTTTGAGCATCCACATAAGCTTTAATACTTTGCTGAGTAACAAGAGCCGTTGCGCTGTCGCTAGCCATGTCATCTTCATCTAAGATTGTTGAAACAGAAATGTTTGAACCACTGTCTCCTAAGCAGAAGCCGCTATTAGTAATATCAACTCTTGTTCCTCCATTTGTACCAATAATAAGCCTATCATTTGCTGGAAAACCTATAAAAGTACCGGCATCTCCAACGTGATATATATAATGTGGTATATACAGCGG
>Ga0302118_10000731_pt1 | contig 15877 bp, 14 predicted proteins | sample AG5_331_MG_FD_203126 | JGI IMG/M metagenome (GOLD analysis project Ga0302118, IMG submission 203126) | Marine microbial communities from Western Arctic Ocean, Canada - AG5_33.1 | ecosystem: Environmental > Aquatic > Marine > Oceanic | place: Canada: Western Arctic Ocean | collected 2017-10-01 | reverse complement strand
CGGACGCGCCTCTCGCACATCACCGCCAACGTATTTCGCTTGCACGGGTTGTGGGCCATCGCCCTTAGTTAAATTTGTAAAGGCATCGGCAACACCACTGACAAAAGAATCGTGATCCACTCTGCCAGACGCAGAAACGACAATATCCCTGCTGGTGTAATTACGTTTCATGTAATCATGAAGATTATCTGCCGTCATACGATTGACGGAATCAACCGTGCCCAGGACTGGCCAGCCTAAAGCCTGCTCGGGATAAGCAGTCGACTGCAGCCGATCAAAAATAATGTCATCCGGTGTGTCTTCAGATTGAAAAATTTCCTGCACAACAACTTGTTGCTCCCGCGCGAACTCTTCTTCATCCATTGTCGCATTGAGCAAAATATCGGCGAGAACATCAACGGCCAAAGGGAGGTCTTCCTTCAGAACTTTGGCGTAATAAGCCGTATGGTCACGGCTCGTGTAAGCATTGAGCTGACCACCAACATTATCCATCTGTTCAGCAATTTCGTAGGCCGTACGCTTCTTTGTGCCCTTAAAGGCCATGTGCTCGAGAAGGTGAGATATACCATTCACTTCAATGGTTTCATGACGCGTCCCGGCGGCTACCCATACACCGACGGCCGTCGTTTCAACCGATGCCACCGGATCAGTGACAATCCGAAGCCCTGACCCTAGCGTCGTTACCTGCATACCTGGTGACTTATTCATATTGCTGATTCTCAGACACGACTGTGAGCACGAACATAGTCCTGCACCTGTTTAAGATTGTTTGGGAGCTCATCATACCGTTCTTGTAGATCGTACAAACCCGCCATCGCAGGCGGTAGCTCGGGCCTAATCCCTATCGCTGATTCAACTGCATCGGGGAACTTCGCCGGATGAGCAGTCGACAGAATGACCTTAGGGATTGCCTGATCTAGGTCAGAATTTTGTGCGGCATGCACCCCGACCGCGGTATGCGGGTCAATTAACTGACCTGTCGTCTCGTAGGTTGATCGAATAAACGCCTTCGTTTGTTCATCACACAAGCGGCTGCCGGTAAATTGCGACGCAATGGCCTCCCTTGGAGCGGGCTCCACCGTATAGCGCCCACTTTGGTGCAGGCCGTCCATCAAACGCGTTACGGCATTACCATCACGCCCATAAGCTTCGAACAGCAGGCGCTCGAAATTCGACGAAATTTGAATATCCATGGCGGGGCTCAAAGATGGCTGCACGCCCTCTATGGTCATCTCTCCAGTTTTGAAGTAGCGGGTTAGAATGTCGTTGCGGTTAGAGCCAACCAGGAACGACGCAATCGGTAGTCCCATGCGTGACGCACAATAGCCAGCAAACGCGTTGCCAAAATTTCCTGTCGGAACAGCAAAAGCGACAGGTCTATCGGGTCCGCCCAGTGCAAGCGCCGCGTACGCATAGTAAACTGTCTGGCACATGATGCGAGCCCAGTTGATAGAATTTACAGCGGATAGATGCAACTCATCACGAAACGTCTGGTCGTTAAACATGGACTTAACTAATGCTTGGCAATCATCGAATGTGCCATCAATCGCGACGTTATGAACATTCGACGCATCCACGGTCGTCATCTGGCGTCGCTGAACTTCAGAGACGCGGCCCTTCGGATGCATAATGATAATGTCTACTGCTTCGCGGCCAGCGCATGCTGCAATGGCAGCGGAGCCTGTATCACCAGACGTGGCGCCGACAATTGTAATGCGTTCTTTCTTAGCAGATAGAACACGATCAAAAAGATGACCAACAACCTGCAACGCATAGTCCTTAAAGGCCAAAGTCGGACCATGGTACAGCTCCATCAGCCACGTGTTCGCCCCAAGCTGCACCATTGGCGCAACGGCAGGGTGGTCAAACGGGCTGTAGGCCTCTTTCATGATTTCGGGCAGATCCGCCTCGATCGTTGATCCGGCCAAGAAAGGCTGAGTGACGGCTGTCGCCAGGTCCGCGTAAGACAACTCACGCATGGCCCGCCACTCTTCCGCTGAGCGTTCTGGCCAAGTCACGGGCAGATACAATCCGCCGTCCCGCGCTAGGCCGGTCAGAAGAACGTCGTCAAAACCAAGCTCTGGAGCCTGGCCACGGGTTGATTGGAAGCGCACGGATTATTCCTTAGTCATACCGGGAGCTGGAAAGTCGCGGATACTAGCGAGGTGTGACCACACGAACAACCATAAGGACAAGCCTTTACAGATAGAAACTGCAGTCTACCGGGGAGCTAAAGAGATATGTTTCATCATATCGTCAAGTAATTCATCGAGTACCATCCTCACGGCGGCTACTACGCTGGCCACACTGCGACCTTCAGCATTAGAGCTCATTGCCACTTATCCGCCGCAAGTCACCAACGCCCATGACACGTTCTAGGCGGCAAAAGGGGTTGCAACGGTTTAATAATCTCGATCAGCCCAAAGTGATTACGAACCTCGTCGCTGCCTGCAACGCCTAAATGATTTCGTCTACTGGCCCCCTCTAGCCTGGGCTCAACTATGCCCCGAACCGGCTGAGAGGTGGTCCACGCAAAGCATCCTCGCGGCTCGTCCGTTCAATGAGCCACTCAAACAATCTTATGTAAGCCGACACAACCGAATTCTCAGAAAACGACTCGACAATACTGGATTGCCCCCCAGACACCTGACGCTGTAAAAAAGACGCATCAGTAAGGAGTGTGCAAACTGCCGCAGCCATCGCAACCGGGTCATCCACCGGAACGAGGACGCCGTTCGCCTCAGAGTCGATTAAGAAATTCGGGCCTTCGCTGGCCGCGGCTACGATCGGGGTGCCGGCCACCCACGCGTTGACGATGACGTTACCGAAGGGCTCATGACGGGACGGGACAAGACATATGTCCGCGGCAGCTAAAAGGTTTTCTCTGTCGTCACGCCAACCCAGGAATCTCACACGATCAGCCACACCAAGCGCTTCCGCCAACGCCCTCAAAGCATCGTTACAAGACCCCTCGCCAGCGATCCATAGAAACGATTCGGGTAAATGAACGAGTGCGTTAATCGCCACATCAATTGCTTTTGTCTCTTCAAGGCGAGCCAGCACCAATAAAACAGCGGCGCCATCTGGCGTACGTAAAGAACCACGAGAAACAGGGGTGCTGTCGGGTGCTGGCGCAAAATTTGGAATGTAGTCAACACGGCCTTCTGGCCAACCACTGTCAACGCAATGGCGGACTAAATCCGGCGTATTGCAGATCAAGTGGTCACACGACTGGTAATATTTTAGATCGTAGTAACCTCCCAAGCGCCCAATATTAATCCAGGCCCCAGACGCTGCGTAGCGGGCCGCCCTATTCATCCAGGCCAGATTGATGTCAGGGGCAAAATCCGATGACGCACGCTTAATTCTCGATTTTGACCAAAAATCTAGCGGGCCGCCCATCCGGACTTCGGTAACGCCGCAACCGAATTGGACCAATTGATGAACCCGGCCTGGGTATGGCCTCGTTATCGCATGCTGCTCAACACCCCGGTCAGAGAGCGCCGTCACAAGATCGACAAAGAACCGTTCAGCGCCGCCATGACGGCCGCCAGCAATCGTGTGGAGAAGACGCATAAACCCCGGTACCTAGACAACAACGCCCTCGTAGACGTTTACGTACTGTACCCCATCACTGGCTTGACGTAATAGACTCCCTGTCCTTGGTTTCCACCTCACTATGGAAAAATAACCCGTTATGGCCCGACAGGCACCCACAAAACCGGTCTTATACCGACTGGAAGCCATATTGGCTTACGGGCTCTTTGGGCTCTTCCGCCTTCTTCCAATTGATTGGGTGTCCTGCTTTGGGGGTAAAATTGCTGGGTGGTTTGGTCCAATGAGCCGCGCCCACCGAACAGCACGGCGCAATCTTGCGCGCGCCCTACCCGACCTTCCCGAGATAGAATACCAAGCAATTCTGGCCGACGTGTGGAACAACTTTGGGCGGGTGATGGCGGAATACGCCACTTTGTCCAGGCTCGGTACGGCGGCGGAATCAGATCGTGTTGAAGTCATCGGCCTGGAACACATTGCAACCCTAGCCGAGAGTGGCCGACCGACATTGATGTTCGCCGGTCACATCGCAAACTGGGAAGTTGCTGCACTAGCCGTAGGTTGGAATGCGACACCCCCTGCATTGGTCTATCGCGAACCCAACAATCCACTCATCGAGAACTTACTTCAGCGCGCACGCGGACACGCGGCGTCTACCCTTATTCCCAAAGGGGCGGGCGGCGCACGGACAATCATGCGCATTCTTAAAGCTGGCGGTTTTGTGCAAATGGCTGTCGACCAGAAAATGAACACAGGCCTAGCGATCCCCTTCTTTGGGCGAGACGCAATGACCGGCGACGCCATCGCAAGATTAGCATTACGATACAATTGCGCTATTCTCCCAGCCAATTGTGAACGACTGGACGGTTGCCGGTTTCGCGTAACCTTCGAGGAACCCTGGTATCCGGAAGATACAGGCGACCAAGGCAAAGATGTTCGCACCACACTTTTTAAAATTAATCAGACCATCGAAGAATGGATCAGAAGAAAGCCTGGCCAATGGCTTTGGTTGCATAACCGCTGGCCACGAGAAGAGAACAACGGGTGACGGCGCCAAACTTCAAGGGCCTCACCATTCCATGCCCATTGTGTGCGAATAACGACCTGATCCGGGTCGGCGACCGGGATAGGCACGGCGGCACACTTACCACAGACCTGTGCAAACGGTGCGGTCATGTGTTTACGAATCCCCAGCCTACAGAGGCAGACCTCGACAGGTTTTACACAAAGCGGTACCGCTCAGCCTACAAGGGTGTGCTAATACCGAAGAGTAAACATGTATATCGCGCCGGCCTCCGCGCACTGGAACGGCTGGAGCAATTCTCGCCGTTCCTCAAACGAGGACACAGAATCCTTGATGTCGGTGCAGGCGGCGGTGAATTCACATATCTCATGACGAAGGCTGGATATATGGCCCAAGGAATTGAGCCGAACCGCGGCTACGCAGAATTTGCAAAGACAGAGTACGGCATCAACATCCAGGTCGGCACGGTCTCTGACTTAGAGACGCCCGACACGCCGTGGGACGTCATTACGCTGCACCATGTCTTTGAGCATTTAGCAAACCCGGTTGCCGTTCTAAAAGGTTTGGTAAGCCACCTTAGCGAAGATGGCGTGATCGTTATAGAGGTCCCGAATGTTGAAGCACGGTATCACGGACCCAAGCGGCGTTTTCATTTCGCTCACCTACACACCTTTTCCAAAGAGGGGCTAACCCTCGCTGCAAATATTGCTGGGCTATCGACTCAATATACCACCCTTCAACCGCACACAAACCACATCCATAGCTTCTTCCGTAAGTCGGCAGCGCAAGCACCAGATATTGATGAGGCCGCCGCCAAACGAATTCAACAGCACCTTCAAGCCGACACACCAATGCGAGACCTAGTAACCAGCCGCCCCTACCGTCGCCTCTGGGCGAACCTGAATAGACCGTTGCGAGAGAAACGCGCTTTGATGCACCTCAATGCGCTGACCGGCGCCAGAGACATACTCGACGCCATGTTCAATCCGGTCTTGGAACATTAATAAACCTGCAGATCACGGTGATCATCTCACTCACTACCAGTTCATAGTTTTGCTGTGAGGGCATGTTTTGATCCCGTGCCTTGAGAGCGTCAAGCATCTGCGATCGCATCCGCAGCAATACAGGTACCAGAACTTAGCCGCACTCAAACACAGAGTGATGTAATAATTATTGCGCGGGAACCAGTCGGCTTAGGCGGCTTTGAGTGGTCCCACAACGATTAACAGAACCTTATTCTTCTGGCGCAACGACAATCGTTAAACCATCGAGGTCATTAGTCATAGAAACCTGACAGCTTAAGCGTGAGTTAATAGCCTGGTAAGTTTCCGTTTCCTCGACAAGTTCTTGTTCATCTTCCGACTTTGCAGGAATCTTATCGACCCAGGCATCATCGACGAAAATGTGGCAAGTCGCACAGGAACAGCAGCCACCACAAATGGCCTCTACATCCATATCGTTGTCACGTAGAATTTCCATCAGCGTCGCACCAACTTTGGCTTCAAATTGATGAGCTTCACCGGCGCGATTTGTTACATTAATGATGGCCATTGTGGGTCTCACTCCGAACTCAGAAAGATTAATGCGTATTTTGACACGGCTGTTACCCTATTGGCGGGCCAGCGGGCAACCCTTTTAGTCATTTTCTGAGAATAGACGCTAAGCCGGCCCAAGAAATTCTGTGGGCCTTAGTAACCTATTATCCTATATCGTCAGATTGAAGAGATGATGGTCAAAGCTAAATAATCTAGTGCAGCCTAGCCCTCAATACAGACATCGCACGCAGCGATACACTGGGGCCGTATGAAGGCACAATAAGCACCAGCGGGATCGCTACACTAGGCCCTAAACTGCGCGTTCACTGACTAAACGGCAGCGAAAGTAGAATCCGTACAGTTGAGTAGTAGATTGATGATAATCTATCTCCCTTGACCATTTACGGAGCGCCCATCCATGGCCACGTCACTGCCACCAACCTACGACCGAACTGGACAGCACCCAATGTCCCCGGACGTAGATCATGATGAAACCGCGCGCTTTAATTTTCTGACCAATCTAAACGTGCACTTGAACCAGAATGTCTTCCCAGGCAACCGCTCTGCTTTTGAAAACCGTGTCAGTCCAAAATATGAAAAAGAAACTGGGCACGCTTTGAAGACCCGGCAGCAGGTCCGACAAGCAATGCTTGGAGATTCCTATTATCAGAGCTGGGCGGCGCTGAGACGCAACACCATGGAACAGCGGCAACAAGCTGGACGTCACGTCGTATTGCGACAACTCGATGATCTGATTGGGAGGGCCAAACAGTTTAACGCCGGGAAGGATACACTTCAGATTGACCCCAACGCTGAAGTGCCGCGCTACTTAGCTGCGGTTGACAATCATTGTATGCCAGGGAGCTATTACACGGACGTTGTTGAAGACGATGTTCTTGCCGGCGCTAATTATGAGACTGGCGTATTCATTACGACGGCAGGGTCAATGTCGTCGAAAGGCGATGGCGGCGGCCGCTCCATCGTCAACTTTGTAAAAGAGAGATTTCCTGACTTTTCTCCTAAGCGTATTCTTGATCTGGGCGCAGGCATCGGCGTCAATACGCTGCCGATTGCTAAGGCATTCCCAGACGCCGAAGTCGTAGCTGTTGATGCTGGAGCACCCATGCTGCGTTGGGGGCATGCGCGGGCACAAGCGTTAGGGTATGAGAACGTCAAATTCATTCATGCAGATGGCGATGCGTTGGACCTGGATCCGAACAGCTTCGACTGGGTGCAGACAACTATGTTCTGGCACGAGACATCCACAACCTCGATTCACAGCATGATGAAAAAGGTTTTCGGTTTGATGACACCCGGCGGACTGTTTTTGAACGTTGAACAACCAAACTTTACACCGGAAACACCGCTCTATGATCAGTTTACCCGCGATTGGGATGCTTGGTACAATAACGAACCGTTCTGGTCGAAGCTTCACGTTATGGACGTCTTTGATGTCATGGCCAAGGCCGGTTTTAACTCAAGTAAGATGTTCGATGGGGGCACCGAAGCCGATATTGAGCAAGGTCAATTCCAACCTTGGTCTAGCATTATATCTAGACATAAAGCGGAACTGAAAGACGATGGTGGCTCCAAACACAATGCCTACAAAGGTGAGCGCTGGTATTTGTTCGGCGGTTGGAAATAAAATCTAGAGACAAAAAAGCCTAGGAAAACATTATGAACGAGATCGACGTCAACAAACTTGCAAATGCGAAAGCCAAAGGGAAACGGCCATATTTCTTCGACGACCCCGCGGTGGAGCGCGTGCTTTCGATTACGATGGCGGTAGCTACGGAATTGGCCGTTAATCGCGAACGTTTAGATACCGTTGAGCGCCTTCTCGAAGCCGGTGAACCCGTCACCAAGGCAAACATCGACGCCTACCGCCCCGATGACGATGCCTCTAAGGACCGACAGCAATGGCATGCGGACTACATAGCCCGCATCCTTCGCATCGTGCACCAGGAACTGGAAGCAGTCGAAAATGAGAGCTTAAACGAAGACCCCGAAAAGCTCGCAGACGACTTCGCCGCCGGCTAACTGATCCCCAAAAGAATTTCTGCCGTTTCCTCTGGTGCTGTCACCATAAGGTCGTGGCCCGTGTCGAGCGTGACGTAGGACCATTCTGGATCACTATCAGCCATCACAAAGACCGGGTCTGCTGCGCCGCTCGCCATACGCTCATTTTGCGTACAGCGAACGAAGGTCTTGGGTAATCCCGCAGGCCCACCGTTTTCATAGACGATCTTTTCCATTAGCGTCGGTAACGGGTGCTCGACCAACCGGCTTTCAACCCAGTCGTAGAGATGGTGACTTTCAGCAATGCCAAGAAACTCCATACTGGAGACCGGCATGAGGTAACCGTCCTTCGCGTCGCCAATGCGCGACTCACCAACGCCCGGTGGAAGGAATGGCTTCCCATCGGTCGGAAGAACCGCATCCAAGTAAACGACGTGACTAATGCGGTCTTTGACCTTATCGGCGACCCAGCTGACTACATGACCAGCGTAGGAATGGCCAACCAGGACAACATCGTGAAGGTTTTCGAATTCGAATAGGTTCACGATGTCAGTCACATGGGTACTGAGGTTAACGTCTGGGTTACGCAAATGAACGCGATCACCAAGACCAGTTAGAGATGGCGCAAAAACACTGTGACCGGCCGCTTCCAGCCGCTCCTGTACATAACGCCAGCACCAGCCTCCGTGCCATGCACCATGCACCAAAACATAAACCCTGCGGTCCACCGCCGGGGCGGCTGACAAAGCACCCGCACCAGTATTCGCCGCAAATGCTGTAACAGCAGCAGCGGCAAGCAAGTCACGTCTGGTCATTCTTTGCTCCTCAGCCTGAATTTATCCGTCAGCATGGCCGATCACCCCTTAAGGACCAAGGCCATCTTCTGTTTCCATTTCATTAGCGACGGGTTGCACCAGAAAGACCGATAAACCTCAAGGAATGAGATCAAAATCCTCGAAGTTCATAACGTCTTGCACCGGAGCGTATCCGGCAACCTCAGCGGTCAGACCATCAAAATCGACACCCTGCCAAAGAATAATGCCCGGAGGGTTGTCGCGCTCATGCGCCAACACCGCGCGATAAAACGGTAGCGCCGCCTCGGCAGATACTTGGGTCCGCGCTTGCTCGAGCAATGGCAAGAGCGCCTCATCACAGTGGTATGGAAAACGGTCTGGAAGAATACCCTGGCATACGCGATGGCGGTAAGCCGCAACAGGATCAGGCCCACGCACAAGCATGCTGTTTAAGTTGCTTGTAGTTTTCCCAAAGAATAGATCCTGCATATTTCGATACGCTGGCTTTCCCTGCATTTCTACATTAACACCGACCTTCGCAAGGTCGAGTGCAATTTGCTGGAAGAATAAAAGGTCATTCGCACCGCGTGATGCGACTGAAGCCACAAGATCCAGCCCATTGGGATAACCAGCCTCAGCCAGCAAGGCGCGCGCTAAGTCTGGATCATACTTATAGGGGGGGAGGTCAGGATCGTATCCAAAGGCTCCGGGATAGGCCAACTGTGACAAAGGCTTCGCGACGCCTTGTAGAAGCGCCTGGATAATAGCATCTCGATTGACGGCATGGTTCAACGCCAACCGCACCCGACGGTCGACCACCGGGCCGCCATTGACGGTCATAAAACCGAGAAACTGAACGGTTGCCAGATTGCGCAAAACCAAACGCCCTGCGTCTGCCTCTATTGGCGCCGCATCGTCGGGGCCAAGACCAACAACAAAATCGACTGCGCCGGATAAAATGGCCTGCAGCCTGGCAGTCTGGTCTGGAATCACAATAAATGAGAGACCATCCAGCTTGGGTGCGCGCCACGAGCCTTTAAATGCGCGCATATCAACACCCGCTTGGTTCCATTTCGTCACTTGAAATGGGCCCGTACCCACCGGGTTCGATTCATAGTCTGGCCCGGACATGGTTTCCCAGGCCCCTGGTTCTGGTATGCGCCACACGGCAGCATGAATAGGAAACAAAGCGTCCCGTTGATTAAGTTCGATTTCGACGGTGTGGTCACCCAAAGCACGCGCTTTCGCAACCTGATAAAGCGTTGTGCTGATCGACCACAGCCCTGCCTCTAGGGTTCGCATGTGCTCAACCGACTTCACAATTGCATCCGCCGTAAACGGAACGCCGTTCGAGAACAAAACACCCTCACGTAATTTTAGGCGCCAGATTACGGCATCGTCACTCTCCCATGACAGGGCCAGGCCAGGCCCGACGGACCCATCGTTTTCGATCACTGTTACGGTGTCGTAGATTGCATTGAGCGGCATGATCGCCGGCATCGTAATGCCTTGATAGGCGTGCCCTCGGTTTGGACCGATCAGAGATGTACCAATCGAAAGAATTTTATCGGCAGACAACACTGGCTGAGTCGCCATTAAGGCGCTCAGGAATAACCCTACAAAGATCGAGGGTATAAAAGGAGAAAGCTTAACGGTGTGTCTGTAGATCACGATCTAGTCCGCCTGAATCTCTTCAAGGTGCGAAAGAACATACTCTTTGTCCTCATCGGTGAGAGACTGCTTAACGAGTATACGATCTTCACCGGTAATCCACATTTCGATATTAGTCAAAAGATAGCGTTCGGTTTCAAAGGTCCCAGCAGGAACTGTAACAGTCTCTTTGCCAATATATTGAAACGTCTCTGGCACCAAGAGACCACGTACTATTTCAGACCCATCGCGTGTGGGACCAAGGATGTAATAGGTTGCTTTGTGCGTGCCCTCAGCATCCCGCTCACCCTGGGCCAGATACCAGCCATTCATCGACTCGCCATGGGTCACGACGGAGACCTCGTCTGGCACAGAAATTTCTTCTGTATTCGACCCGGTCGGCGCCTCAGACACAGCCCGCAAGGTCTCCCCGTCGAGAGCGACGCGAATAGAACCGCGATACCCGTCAGGAACCCAATAGGTCGCGTAGACGTCGATGGGGCGGAAATTCTGATCGACATGCGCTGTCATGATTTGGAGGGCGTTCGCTGCGAGGAAGTCCTTAGTGAGAATCATCGTTCTTGAGCCATCAGGATGGACAAAAATGCGCCACTCCTCTGTGCCTCGGAACCGCTGGTCGCTTTTGGTTTGAAGCCGCAGCGTCCCAACGATCTCACGACTCACGTTCAAATTGGTGCCGGTGTTTTCATCTTCCGCATAGACCGGGGCCTGCACAACAGTCGCGCACAAAAGTGATGCAATAAGTAAGAGTTCGCGCATCCTTAGACCCCTGGTTCGTTCAGCCAGCCAGGATAATCAGACTCAAGGCGGCGGCGCAAACGATCTGGCATGTCGTCAGTCGATTCAACTTTCGTTCCAAGTAGTTGCCATGTCGCCAGGCCTGGCTCTTGTCCCATTTTCATCCATGGCATCCAAGGCGCAAGGTTTTGGAAGTGCAACGTTGCAGGCATGGAATCTAAGTCCGGATTGTTCAGGTCGGCCAACTGCCCTGTAAACGCCGCGAGAGACGTAAGCGTAACAACCGGACCAGAGTAACCCAATGGGTCCGTCGCTTGGGACCGTGGGTTCGGCAACTTGGTCACCATATTCTCCGTCGTCCAAACACGACCACCATGAGATTGGGCCTCAACGGTCCCCTCAAACTGAACCGGCACAGCAGCAGCTTCAGAGCCAGACACGCCTTGCGTGCCAACGACGATCGTCTGATTGGATTTGTAATGGCCAGGCTCACAGGCACGGCCGTTTAGCGGGTTCACCCACTCGTCTGCAATCTCATCCGTTTCTGGATCTATAAAGAACCCCGCCTCGGCCATGACCTGGTCGAACTGACCGTCCTCGCGCTTGGCTAACCGATTAAAGCTAAACCCTTCGATCTTGAGGACGCGCACGGCAACCTCATCCGCACGTTTGGCAAACATATTCCCGCGATACCACCACATACCCGGCGTGCCATCGAGGTTACCGCGCATGCGCGCATACGCTGTGACAGCATCCTTGGGGTCTTCCAGGTCATAGGTCCCTCCAGCTGCAAAAGCAGGTGTGCGCATCATCCCACCGGATAAGCCGGCTACCCCAACACCTAGAAGTGTATCGCGCCGTGTTGGCATGGTTTGATCCTTAATGACTGAACATGAACTCAGCGTACTACAGACAGGCGCGGTGAGGAGACCTTGATTCAAACGTGCCCCCTAAAGGAACATATCTCCACCGTTAGGGCTGATTACCTGACCGACGTAGTGCCTGGCACCCTCAGAGGCCAAGAACACATAGCTGGGGACGATATCATCGATCTCTGCCAATTTTCCCAACGGAATGCTCTGACGGATTCCTTCCAGAATGTCCTTAGGCACGTCATCAAGCATTGCGGTTTTAGTCGCGCCCGGTGCAACGGCATTCACGCCGACACCTTTGGACGCCGCTTCTAAAGCAAGCGTCCGGGTGAACGTCACAAGCGCACCCTTTGCTGCGGTATAATGGGCGAAGCCTGCAGCACCGAGATATGCTAGCTGCGACGTAGTATTAATAATACGCCCCGTACCGCGCTCATACATATGCGGAAGGACGTGCTTGCAAGTCAAAAATGTGCCGCGCACATGGACGGCAAACACCTGATCCCATATGTCGACGGGAATATCTTCGACCGGTGCCGCATGAGCGATGCCCGCATTGTTCACCAGAATATCAATGCGGCCGAGACCTTCGATCGCTTGCGCAATCATCGCCGCGACGGCAGTTTCATCAGTGACATCACCCTCGACGGCGATTGCCTTACCACCGCTGGTGTCAATCTCAGCGCACAGCGCTTTGGCTTCATCTGCTGAGCCAGCGTCGGGGTAGTTGATCGCGACACTGGCACCCTCGGCAGCAAAGGCGCGCGCAACGCCCGCCCCGATTCCACGATTAGCACCTGTAATAAGAGCTGTTTTGTTAGAAAGTTGAGACATGTTCTATCCCTTAAAAAATACCGCGAATAATAGTGTTTGGCAGCACGGGCTCATCAAAGCCCATGCCTTTGGGCGGTGGATATCCCGTGCGCAACACGATCAAATCGAGCTTGCGGCTGATCCAGATGCGCACCTTGCCACCGCCATCGAGATAGAACAGGTCGTCCACAGCAAATGGCTCAGAGTGTTTGTTAGCAAAGCTTGGTGGCATGTCTGGGTAGTAGGGACGGTTTTCAGTAAATTCGTGATCCATCCAGATTTGGAATCCGTAATTGGGGTTTTGCTCTGACCCAGAGAGCATTTGATTGACCCAACCTTCAGGCAACAATTGCGTGCCATCTGGCAGTTTACCGTCGTCTTTCAGAAGGTGCGCGATGCGCATCCAGTCAGCCGGCGCAGACAGGAAGCAGCAGTACGAAATGACGTTCCCGTTCAGGCCGTCTTTGCGCAGCGCGCCGCGTTGTGCCCCCATAGGCTTCCACAGCTTCTCGCCGAGATAGGCAGCAAAGTTCTTGCCTGTGGCGCGCTGCAGGATCATGCCAAGAAGCTGTGTGTTAGGGTTATTGTGAGCGAACGCGGTTCCGGGCTCCTTTGCCAGTGGCGTTGCCAGCGTCGTGCCCCAAATATCAGATCCTTCAACAGCTTGAAGGCCGAGTGACCAAGGCTGCCCCGGATTATCGAACGGAGGCGCTAAACCCGTTCTGTTTTCCAGAACTTCACGCACAGTAATCTGTCCGCGCGGGTCGTCCTTCCACTCATGCAGATAATTCTCAATGGGATCATCAAGACTTTTGATGTCGCCATCCTCGACAGCAAAGCCCACGAGAATACCGTGCAAGGTTTTAACCCATGAGTGAGAACTGATTGGCGACGTGTCGTGGAAACCATCCATGAAGGCTTGATGACGAATCTTGCCTTGATGGTAGACGATGAAGGCTTGAGTCTCTCGCTCCATCGCCCAGTCCGTCGCCACCTTCAAGGCTTCAGCCGAGATCGTTGGCGCCTCGTCTGCATCGGCAGTGGGGAGGTAAGGTTGATTGCCACCGTCGACCAAGATCAGCGGATTGTACCAATCCTGAGGCTGGCGAAAAGCCGCTTGGTCTGGTTGATCGCGATAGCGGCGCCAGAATTCATAATCCCGCGATTCAGCCTCATTGACCCAGTCGATCTTCTCCTGGATCTGCTCAGGCGTCATATCGAGCACACGCCCTTCCGTTTGCGCGCAGGCTTGCAGAGAAACGAGTGTAAAGGCTGCGGCTAAACTCGCAGTCGAAAGTCTACGCATGAGAGGCATCCCTTGTTCTAAACGGTGGTTTTTGATTGAAGACATGCTGCAGGGAGGACCACAGCTTGGCGAGTCAAAACGAGGACAAAATGTTCAACAGGTGACAAAAACGCACCGCCACGCTCCATTTTGTGAGGAAAGCGTAAATGCACTAAAAAATATCTTTCATAAACAAAGCCTTAGGTAGGCCGTAGTTAAGGGGTGCAACCATCAACAGTCGATCTCCATGAAAACGGAGACCCGGCACACACCGGGCTCATCTAAGGGGATGGGACGAGTTCTTTTTAGGCGTCCTTTAAATAATCGTGGACGGTTTTTATACCCGGCATCACCCAAGAGGTCTGCCAGCGAAACCCGCCAAGAACCTCTGTCGGCTGCAACGGCCCGAGTTCCTCGTTATCAGCAAAGGCATTAAAGTCCAATTTGGCGGGCCCTCGCATAAAGTTTTGCGCATTGCCGTCCTCTAGCAGCATCTGCGTAAGATCGTGGATCAACGGCTTACCGGCGGCCGGCACATTAAGGTCGGGGATATGCCGCTCTGACAACAAGGGGAAAGCGCTGGTAAAGAAAGACATGTCCGACGGCTCTATCATTTCCTCGGGCGTGTATTCTAAGCGGATCAATTGTTCACCATTACGCGACAGGGTGCGGGTGAAGGTAGTGCCAAGCGATCCGGTTTGCGAAGAGCCAACCGCTGCGTAGAGTGGGTGGACACCATTGTCACGAAACTCGACCTGCTTAGCGCACGTCCCGATCATCCAACTGAGGATAACCAACCAATCCCGATCACACCATTGATAGGCGCTGATCAAGGCCGGCTCACCTTCGAACATCCCGGGCACTGCGATGACGCACACATTGTATTGAGTACGTGCCGGATTGAGAATGTCAGCGTTGATGTCAGGGTCGACCGGCTGGCACCGCAAATTTGGCGTCCACATGAACGCCTCACCGCGGCGGTCCGGGTTGGGAGTCATCGGCGGTGGTAAGTAGGACTCAAGAACGTCTGGATCAGCACGAAAGTGAACCATTACCTGGTCGGCAGCAAACAGCCACGGCAAAGGCGGTAACGCAGAGGCTTTCCCCTGAGGTGAAAACGGACGGGTAAACCCTTGAAGCATTGTGACCTCCTAAAAATCCCGATCTATTACCGCCAAGAGCGGCGCAAATTGATCAGGGTGTAGCCCTTGAATAATATCCGTCTCTTACCTGATCCGGCACCACCCAGTGGGCTTCAAAAACCTCATGGCTCAAGTTTATCATCGGACTGGCCGCCTTCGCATGACCGTAAACAACGGTTTCGAGATACCGCGACGCGACCAACGCAGTCGATCCGACATGAATAACTATGGCATCAAAGCCTGTTTCTTCCTTGAGTGCTCGCAATGCCGCTGATGACGCATATTCGCCAGCGTTCACGAAACCGGCTGGAAAACCCAAGGATAACTCTTGCGAAAGACATGGCGCAACAACAGAACATACCCTTTATTGTTCGAGACCACGGCAATAGCACCGTGATTGAATTTGGCGTTGGCTAGAAATAAACCAAG
>Ga0302118_10000727_pt1 | contig 15955 bp, 12 predicted proteins | sample AG5_331_MG_FD_203126 | JGI IMG/M metagenome (GOLD analysis project Ga0302118, IMG submission 203126) | Marine microbial communities from Western Arctic Ocean, Canada - AG5_33.1 | ecosystem: Environmental > Aquatic > Marine > Oceanic | place: Canada: Western Arctic Ocean | collected 2017-10-01 | reverse complement strand
TCGACTCCCCTACGGGACGCCATGTTATAAGATGCCATTATTGGCTTCTGCGGGAATAGCTCAGTGGTAGAGCAGTTCGTTGCCAACGAACAGGTCGGGAGTTCGAGCCTCCTTTCCCGCTCCAATTAGTCTAGCTACTATGTAGACAGAATCAAGCCCTCAGAGGAGAAGTCGTCTGGGGGCTTCTTTCTATTTGACTTTGGGACACCTTTGGGACACCTTTGGGACACAATTTTCGAAGCATTAAAAATCAAAGACTTAGCAGTTTAGAGGGTCTTTTAATTTTTAAGAGTGGGACAAAATTGGGACAAAAGGAGTCAGCTCAGCCATGCCAAAGCTCATCTTTCCAGAACAATTCGATACCCAAATAGAACCAGACATTAAGCTAGGATACAGGACTACGGGCACTGGAAAGACTTGGTACGCTCGTATCTATTGGCGTAATGGTGAGAAGAACAGCTATTACACTCTAAAGATTCCATACGAGCCTTCTCAGGCAAGCTTTAGACTCGCATCGACTGCGGCACGAAAGAAATACAAAGAGTTCTACGAGGCCGTTAAGACCGGGCAACACAATCCTTTTTATTCCCACTCATATTCTGTTCATTCCTGAGGACTTTCTCGCCCGGTTGGCAGCGCATTTATCCCTACGCCAATAGAAAATTACGTTTGCTAATCGTCCATCACTAGGTCAGCCAATAACCACAAACCCTGGTAGCGTTTAACCACCACTAGTCATACGGCTCCACTCTTTCATAAAACAAGTAGGCAACCGATCTGATTCGATACTCAGACTTTCGCTCGAAAAGCCCTCTTATAATTCCTATCCTCCGGAGCCATCGTTTTCCTCTTATTTTGCTAATGGGTCTGGGCGCAGCTGAAAGTGCACCACCAACGGTTTATTACTTGTACCTCCCTCCATATGCCAGGGGGTACGGTCGCCACTGCTCACCCACAAACCGCGCCCCTTCCAGCCGGCATCTGGATCATCGATACGACCTTCGAAGCCCTTGGAATAAAAGCCCATGGGGTAAGGAACGCGAAATGTATAAAATGACTCGTCGACCATTGCATGCAGACCGTCGAACAGATTAGCAGTGGAGATAGGAACATCCTTACCCAATCCAAAAGTGTCATACATATCAACCCAAGTGTAATAACTGGATTCCACCGAACGACCGGGTTCATCGGCGAAACTGGGTCCTGGAAAGTCGTAAAAGCTCCAACCCTCGGGACAATGATCACCCGTCGCAGTAGGGCCGTTCAGCGGGCCCTTGCATCTGCTGCGATCAAATCTGCCCAAGTGGCCGCTGCCCAAAGAAGACCAGACCACGCCTTGGCTGTCGATGTCCGCTCCACGCATGCCGAAACCCGGCAAGGGGATATTGTATTTCTCACCGAGGGCTGTATATGGCGGATTAGCCCCCGGATCTAGGCGCACCAGCGCACCCGGATAGTAAAAAGAGTTAGAGCCCCAGATCGAACCGTCCGCTGGATTAGGCATCACCGCATAGAAATTGGCCGGAACACGCATGTCTTTTGCCGGGTCTGGTGCCTCGCCGGGTTCTACCCAGGCATCTTGTTTTCCATTGGCATTGGTGTCGAGAATCAACGGCGCCCAACCCTGCGAGGCTGCCGCGTCGCCGGTTTCGAGGAATTTCTGCGAATCTAGCCAGCCAACAACATCTTTGCCACCGCTGGTCCAAAGGGTGTGTTTGTCATCCCAGTGAAACTGCAAGTGGTGAGTGCCATAACAGGTATCGACAAACGTATAGTCGCCAGTTTCAGGATCTAGCACTGATATCTGGCGCGCGTTTGTCTTTAGAGGGAACAGCTTAGCCGAGGGGTGAGAAGACCCTTCGCGGCAAAAGTCTGGTGTGTCATTACCTCGAATCCTCGCAGTATACCAAACCAAGCCGTTATGATCCAAACGCGGGTTGTGAGAGTTCGCTTTACTGTCCCAGATTTGTTCATCGCCCCACACAGGTGAAGAGGCGACTACCGGGTCATCTAGGGTCGACGGCGTATCCTCATCGCGTACCGTTGCCAAGAAGGTAGACGCAGTGTTGTTGGTAGGATTCAGGATAGGGAAATTGTCAGTGCTAAACTCCGGTGATCCGTAGATTTTGCCGTAACCATTGACGGTTGGATCGCGTCGGTCGGTTCCTGATACATCGTGCAGGAACGACTTTTCGTCGGACCAATCACGCACTGTAACCACGACATTGCGCTCAGGGCCAGTGGGACGATCGGGTTTCTCTGTAGGCAACGCTCCTGCTGCAATCCGATCAGTCCATTCACCCATGTATTTAAAAGGCAATCCTTTGGCCTTGCCCGCCCCCATCAACATCATGATATGACCCGCCTGCCCACTTTGGGCGCGGCGCATCCACGCCGTTGCGGAGTCCTTGTGTTCAGCGACAATGGAAGTCGGAATTGTACGAGTATATTCATTGCCCAACTGGTGGCAACCAATACAACCGTTGTTCTTGATCCACATAAGATAACCATTTTTGCCGCCCTGGATACCCTCGTATTCACTCTCCTCGGGAAGTTTCATCATCGCGTACCAGTAAGCGGCGGGATAGACTTTTGCCGCTGCGGCCTCATCAGGAGCCGAGGTAGCGTTCAGATTCAATAACTGCCCGGGTTTAGCTGGAGTTTTAGCTGAGTCGACAAGCCCGTAGCCGCGCAACCAAACTTGATAGTTAGCATCGGGAAGATCAGGAAGAACATAGCGCCCCTGCTCATCGGTCACGACTATTTTATGGAACCGTGTATCCAAATCATCGGTTTCGGCAATGACCCATACTCCCGCCTCCGGGCCTGAAGCACTGGCAACAACACCACCAATATCATCACTATCAATAGCGATCTGCGGCGCCGTTATTTTCGTTTCATCAGCAGTGCTTTCCGCTTGCTCATCCGAGCAAGCGGCGAGAATTAAAGCAGACCCTAAGAGAATGGATTGGGTAAGGGTATTGATAGATTTCATGCGTCTTTCTCCAATAATTCGTTAGCTATTTCTAACGCCGCTTCAGCACACTCAACATCCTTAGGGCCTCCGGGTGCACCAGAAATACCAATAGCGCCCACAACCTCTTCATTGAACACGATTGGCATGCCACCGCCCCAGGTTGACATACCAGCCATATTAAAATTCATTGCCGCGTTGTAGTCATTGTTTTGTTTAATGTGGTTTTCGACCAAATGACTAGGTAGCTGACGAGACAGCGATGTGTACGCTTTCTTTCTACTCACCTCTGCACTGTGCAGGAAAGCACCATCTGCGGTTAACAGGGCTTTTAGAGTGCCGTTTTTATCAAGAATGGCCACACTGGTGCTATAACCATTTTTCAAACAGCTATCAATACCTGCTTTCGCTACCTGTAGTGAAAAATCTAGAGATATAGTGGTTTGGCTGATAAGTGATCCCGCCTGGGTATGACTAGCCAGTGAGGTAATGCTAAAAAGCACGATGGTTTTAAGTAGTGGTCGCATGGTAGATTATCCTTGAGGTTGAATGATTGATCGTGCGGTCCATAGTCCTGTAAAAACAAGAGCCGCCTGCAAAATATGAGATATTTCAGCACTCATATGCGGTGCACCCAGCACATCGTTAAAAGGCATACCGATCCAGTAAGGAGCGTAGTATCCCAACGCAACAATAAAGCACATAAGCCAAGTTGCTGGAGTTCTGTTGTGCGACGAAGTAAAGAGAAAATAGATAATCACCATCATGGCGGCAACATCACCGCCGACTTCCCGGAAAAAATGATAATAACCGTGATCTAGTACATCCCCGCCAGCTAATAGGAATTCAGGATCACCAATGTGTGAAACGGTTGGATAAAGACTAGTGAGTCCAAGCAAAAATCCGGCAATAATGAGTACTCTGCCGATGATCAAGTGATTCATGATTGTTTAACCTAACAAATTTTGAAGTTTACGATTTATTATCAACCTATTAGAACAACCAAAGCTTAAGAATATCTGAAATAGATTTCATAAATTTTAAAAGACTTGTTAAGGAATTCTTCAGACTTTATCTCTAGTCTCCAATAAACATTAACGATTTTGTATATTTAAAGTTATTAACTGGAGAAATATGTTGTTCACAATAGATAGAGTCAAAAGTGTTTTAAAAGCAGGAATCGCTTTGCTTCTGATAGGGAGTTCTTTTGCTATCGCAGAGGAATCGCAAGATGAAACAAGTGTCAAATTCGTTCGCTATGGTCTTTTGGGTGAAGAGAAACCTGGAATAATTGATGCGCAAAACCATATTAGAGATATTTCCGCACTGATTGAAGATATTACCCCGGCAACAATTTCTTCGGGTCGGTTAAATGATATAGCTTCAATGGAAATTACAAAATTTCCACTGGTCTCTAAAGACCAGAGGCTGGGTGTTCCTGTGAATGGAGTAGGCAAAATAGTTGCTGTTGGCTTTAATTATATGGACCATATCAAAGAGACCGGACAAGAAGTGCCAAAAGAGCCCATTGTATTTATGAAATCCACCACCTCATTGAGCGGGCCCAATGATGATGTCATGATTCCCAAAAATGCCGAAATGGTTGACTGGGAAGTTGAATTGGCAATTGTGATTGCTAAAACCGCACGTTATGTCGAGGAGGCAGACGCGGCGGAGTACATTCTGGGATATACCATAGGAAATGACGTTTCCGAGCGGGCGTTCCAAATGTATCGCGGCGGGCAGTTCGTAAAAGGCAAAAGCGCCGACACTTTTGCACCCATTGGTCCTTACATAGCATTGCGAGACAATGTAGATGCCAACAATCTACATGTGTGGCTGGATGTGAATGGGGAGAGACAACAGGATTCCAATACTAAACATTTGATATTTAACCCTGAATATCTAGTGAGTTACCTCAGCTCCTTTATGACTTTGGAGCCAGGTGATATCGTGTTAACAGGAACACCAGGTGGTATTGGCGGTTTTCAGGATCCTCCGAAATTTCTAAACCCTGGTGACGTGGTTAAATTGGGTATATTCGGTTTGGGCACGCAGAAGCAAACCGTAGTTCCTTACACACCACAATAATAGCCTCTGCAGTCGTTCTTTACGCACCACAACTTAACTGGATTGAACGTGAATAGAAATCGTAGCCTCCTTACTGCCGTATTTTTAGTCTTTTTGATAACCACAGCTAGTGCTGAAATAACAAGTGTGGTTATCGAAGATATTGTACCCGTCGCTGATGGCAAGCCTTTTGGCAAATACGGCGCTTATGAGTATGTATGGGGGAAAGTTTATGGTTCGCTGGACCCGAAAAATTTACGCAATCAGGTAATTACCAATATTGAACACGCAGGCACAGGTGGCGTGGTCAACTTCAGTGCCGACTTTGCCCTATTACGACCCACTGATCCCTCTGTTTCCACTCGATTACTAGCCGAAGCGCCCAATCGCGGGCGCAAATACGTCATGCAAATGATGAACTCTGCAATTCCCCCAGTTGGCGGAGCGAGGGCTGGACCCTTGTCTCCAAAAACGACGATTCACCCAATCTCCCTGAATGATGCGGGTAACGGCTTTTTGATGCGACACGGCTTTTCGCTGGCCTGGGTTGCGTGGGAGAACATGCAAATCAGGCCCTCGCTTATGCGAGCAGAGCTCCCTGTAGCCGATGGGATACAAGGATCACTTAGTGAAGAATTCATGATTGGATCGAGAACCAAGGCTGTGGAACAGACCCTTCAATTAAGCTATCCGGTCGACCAAGATACCCACATTCACGTTACCAAGTTTGACCAAGCAAACAATCAATGGAGCTCAGTAAATGCCGGTAAGTGGCAGCTAAAAAATAGCCAAAGCATTACACCCATTGATGGTAGGTTAAGGTTTCAAAACGGTGAGCGATACAGGGTTTCCTACACAGCTTCGAACCCTGAAGTTCTGGGTGCAGGTTTTGCGATATTCAGAGACTTTGTATCCATGTTGCGTTACTCAGATAAAACGAGGTCACTCGTCTCGAACGCAAACCATCTCGTAAAAAGTAACGCTCCTTACACGTCCGTAACAGGTATAGGCTTTTCCCAGCCAGCCAGATTCTTACGAGAATTTCTGGAATTGGGTATGAACCTTGATGAACAGAACAAAAAAGTATTCGATGGTTTAATGGTTTACACAGCGGGCGTTGGTAAAAGCCTGGCCAACTTAGAATTTGGAACCAACTTTCGCTCTAACACCCGCCTTCAGGATCATTCGTATCCTGAGTTCAGGCCGCCGTTTGCCGATAAAAATTTCTTTGGTAATTATCCGACCTCAGCTGACCGCGATGTTTTGCCCTATGTGATGAATGTCAACACCTCCAGCGAGTATCGCAATAAAGCCGCCGGTCTTTTACACATTAATGCCAGAGGCAGTAAAGACCTTAAAGCTCATGGTAAAATAAGAAACTATTTGCTTGCTGGCACACAACATAACGGTAGGCCGGGAATGAGCCTTAAAAAAGGTAAATGCCAGTATCTGCAAAACCCCAATGATCCAGCACCGGTTTTAAGATCGCTACTGATTTCTTTGGCTGAGTGGCAAGAGGTTGGTAAGTTACCACCAGCCAGTGAAACTCCGAGATTGGAGAATAAGAGCCTTGTGCTGCCAACACAGGTTAACTTCCCCAACATTCCAAATATCAAAATTTCCAGATTGGTGAATGCCATAGATCGTGAATCGAGCAATCCTGAATATTGGGAGTATGAATCCGGGTACGAAATTTTGATACCGCAGGTTGATAATGATGGTAATGAAATTGCGGGAATTGCCACACCGGGTATTGCCGTGCCCTTAGGTACACATACGGGCTGGAATTTTTATGCTCCTCCATTCCCTGAAAATCAGCTCTGCCATATGTATGGCGCTTATTTTCCTTTTCCATTAGCACGTGACGCAAGAATAAAGAATGGCGACCCTCGGCTATCTCTAAAAGAGCGTTATACCAGCATAGCCTCCTATCGTGATTTATATAAGCAGGCGGCCGTTGATTTAAAAGACAAAGGCTTTTTGTTGCAGGAAGATGTTGAACGTTATGTCGAAAAATCACGTAGTATCAATTGGCCTTAACAAGTGATTGAATTGCACTATGAAAATTCTACTGGTTGAAAATGACTTGCTCCTAGGCGAGTCAGTAGTCGCTGCCATGCAACTAGGCGGTTACGTTATCGACTGGGTGAAAGATGGGGTCTCTGCGGTCAGTGCTTTGCAAACAACCTTAATTTACGATTTAGTTCTTTTAGACATAGGACTTCCGGATATATCCGGCTTAGACGTTCTTAAAAAAGCACGTAGCCACGGCCTCGATGTTCCTGTTTTGATTCTCACGGCAAGGGATGCTGTAGCAGATCGAGTTGCAGGGTTGGATGCAGGCGCCGACGACTATGTAATAAAACCCTTTGATATGAAAGAGGTATTCGCTCGTATTCGTTCGCTTGACAGACGTTTAAAAGGCCGCCCGTCCGATGAACTAATTGTTGGCGACCTGGTATTGCAACCTTCGAATCACGAGATATTATACTGTGGCGAAGAGCTGGTGTTGACGAAGAATGAATTTAATGTTTTGCAGACACTAATCGAACGAGCTGGACGTCCCGTATTAAAAAGTTACCTGGAAGAATCTCTTTATGCATGGGGCTCAGAAATTTGCAGTAACGCAGTCGAAGTTTATATTCATCGCTTGCGTAAGAAAATTGGTAAAGAAAACATTAAAACCATTCATGGTATTGGTTACAAAATGGAAGCCAAATGAAGCGCTCAATACAAAAGCACATGCTAGTTACCACGCTAACGCTGTTTATGGCGGTTTGGACAATCACGCTTGTATCAAGCTATTTTTCATTGCTTAAACAATCTCGCCTATCTCACGATCAGGATTTAAAGAACTATGCATTGATTATCCAGGGTTTTTCCCATCGTTTGATTGTTGATTCGGAGGCAAATGGTTCCGGGAAAAGTATTGAAGAAGAACTGACTTATGAATACGACATATCGATGGCTTTTAATATCAGTTATCAGGGAAAATTGATCGCAAAATCAATTCGCGCTCCTTACTTCCCAAGTATTGACTCGCCTGGTGTCACGAGTATCGATTTAGGCAAGAGCGACGAATCAAAAACCTGGCGCGTCTATCGCCACTACAATGAAACCGATGATATCTGGATTACCGTTGGTGAAACTAGTGAGTTTTTTAATAAACTGCTTTATACGGTAATCCTCCAAACAGTATGGCCTATTTTGGCATTTTTACCTCTCATGCTATTCGCCATTATTCTCGGTGTTCGTCAAAGTCTAAAACCTCTCAAAGCGTTGGCTTATGAAGTGGAAAAACAAACGCCGAAGTTCTTAAATACGGTAGAGATTGGTGACGTGCCACAAGAAGTTGAATCACTGGTTCATTCATTAAACCTCATGTTGGAACGGTTGAAAGTGGCATTTGAGAACGAACATGCATTCACGGCTAATGCCGCACATGAACTAAGAACGCCTTTGGCTGCGTTAAAAACAGAAGCACAGACTCTACAGATGTACGATATTCCTCAGGATGCTCTTAAGGCGGTTAAGCGTATAGAGGTCCGAGTTGATCGAGCGACGTATTTGGTTTCACAGCTGTTGACACTAGCAAGAGTAGAGGCCGACAAACACCTTAAAAAAGTCGAATTGTTTTATTTGGACGATGTCGTACTGGACGTAATCAGTGAATCACGACAGGAAGCAGAACAGAAATCAATAGAATTAAATTTTCCCGTACCTAACAAGGAAAGCATTGCAGGGGAACCATTTGCACTCAATATCATGATACGCAATCTATTGGATAATGCGATTCGCTATAGCCCTCCAAACTCTAAAGTAGACATTTCATTAGAAGTAAGATCGACAACTATCTTGTTGTCAGTAACCGATAATGGCCCGGGATTGTCGGATGAACTAAAAGCCAAGGTATTTAAAAAGTTTTTCCGAACCGCCAATAGTATTGAGTCCGGTGTTGGATTGGGCCTATCCATCGTCCATCGTATTGCACATTTACACAACGCTACAATTAATCTTGCCGATGCCCGTGGGCATTCTGGGCTTCGAGTTGAGGTCATCTTCCCAAAAGCCGTTTAAGGGCTTCAATTTCAGGAATTCTTCAGCGACATCTGGAATGATCATGTGCTCACTTGATAGACGAGCTTATGATTATGTGCCTCTTTACTTATCCCAACAGACTGTATGCCTTACTGTTTCTGTTTTTTTCCATTAATGCTTACTCCGCATCAATTGATAGTCGCTTAGATTATCAAGGTTGGGGCTCAGGAGAAGCGCACGATACCGAGCGCAGAATATCGAGTTGGGTAGCTCGTGGCGCCGAGGAAGCGTTCATTGTTAACACCATTAATACGACTAACGGTTTATTTGGTGAGGGGACAGATAGCTGGGTTTATAAACTGGCCAAAAGAGGAGATGAACTGACCATGCAAGCCGATGAGGCCTTGGCAAAAGGCGACAAGAAAAAGGCATCTAATATGTATAAATCAGCATCTGCACATTACGGAGTCGCACGCTATCCTTTCTTGCATTCTCCTTCCTCTGCCGTGGCTTACGAAAAGCACAATAAAGTCTATTACCAATTTTTAACGCTTTCAAAGATTAATTTTGAACTGGTTCGAGTGCCACTCGAAGGTAAACAAATTATCGGCAATCTTTACAAGCCCAATGATTACCGACCTAAAAAGCGCTACCCGCTGGTAGTTATTTCTGGAGGTATCGATACCTGGAAAAATGAGTTGTGGCCTACAGTGGCGGCAATGCTTGCTCAAAACTTTCTTGTCTTCGCTATGGATATGCCAGGCACCGGTGAAAGTGAATGGAAGATTGATGCGAATTCTGAGCGAATATACAAAGCCGCAGTGGAATATCTCAAGCACAGGCCAGATGTTGACTCAGACAAAATGGCCGTATTCTTAAGAAGCTTTGCCGGACACTTTGCCGTCAAGCTCGCTTTAACTTATCCCGATATAAAGGCAGCAGTTAATGTGGCTGGACCCATTACCTTTGGTGATGGTGAACTATGGCCTCTCCCTGAATTTATGTTGCGTACAGTCGGCGCGGGTTTCGGCATTCCACAAACAGAGTTTGATGTTTTGGAGCGCGGCACTGAAATTCTTTCAGAGCAAGTTTCCAGTTTATCGCTAAGGGCACAGGGACTTATGAAAGAGACAAAAGGTCAGGCTCATCTTCTGACAATTAACGGCACAAAAGATCAACTCGTGCCTACGGATGAAATATTTGCCTTGAGTCTTTCAGGGGTTAAACAGGAATTATGGCTTTACCCTGACGACGGGCATTGTGCAGGTAAAAATGCAAAGTACTATCTTCCCAAATCGGCTACTTGGTTGAAAAATATTTTTAGCCTACCCCAGTCGACGCATCAGGAATAAACAAAAAACTATAGGTATTTCGTTGCCAGGTTTAAGGATTTCTTCAGGAATAGCTGTCACCCTGAAATCACTAAAAGTTTAAAATTAAATAGACATTGTATAAAAAAACAGGAGATTCATCATGCAGAACAGCATTCACTCTAAAAAAGTATTCAAGAAAAAACTATTAGCTACCATCATTGTACTAACAGCAGCATCCACAGCTAATGCCTATGCTGCTGTTCTAGAAGAAATAGTTGTAACCGCTAGAAAAGTGGAAGAGAGCTTGCAGGATGTTCCTGTTGCTATGAGCGCAATGAGCGGTAATTTTCTAAAGGATCTTAACATCGGCAGCATCGATGAAACGCTGGCCTTCGTGCCTGGCGCTACCTTGATCTCGTCCAGTCCCGGCGAGCAAACATTCAGTATTCGTGGTGTTTCTTCTGGTTCCGAAGGTGCCTCATCAGATTCCGGTGTGATGGTGATGGTAGATAATGAAACTATCTCCCGTGACTTTATGCGCAGCGCCGCTATGTTTGATGTGCAGCGCGTAGAGATACTTCGCGGACCGCAAGGAACAACCTATGGCCGTAACGCCACAGCAGGTGTGATGCATGTACTTAATAATACACCGACAAATGAAAAACTGGCGTCTGTTACCGTTGATGTTGGTGACTACAGTAGCTCTACCATTGATGGTTACATTAATGGCGCGGTTAATGAGAACGTATCAGGGCGTTTGAGCTTCCATACTTCCGACCGTGATGGTTACACCGAGGACGCATTAAGCGGAGACGACCTAGACGACTGGCAAGAAAACGCTTTACGCGCTCAGTTGTTATTTGAGCCATCGGATGAACTAAGCATTTTGATTCGTGCTCACTGGAGCGATGAGAATGGGGGTAACCCCGGCCCACGTAAAGCTTACGATTCAAGCATTTCTGATAACTTCCGTTTTGATCCAAATGCTGCTCCCTATACAGAAGTCTCCAACGATCCCTGGAAAATACAAAATTCAAGTGATCTTTTTTATGAACGCAAAATTAAAGGTCTTTCTGCAGAAGTGCACTGGGATTTGGCTAGTGTGAACTTAACGTCAGTTACTACCTATCGTGATGCAGAGGATAAAGTCAGAGTTGATCTTTTTGGTACCCCGCGCGATCTCGTAGTGCAAAACTCTGCGAATGACGCTTCGACTTTATCTCAGGAAATCCGCTTTGATAACGCAGGTACTGACACCAATATCCATTGGTTGGCCGGAGCCTTCTACTTAAATGAAGAGCACAAACGTGATGAGACCAAGGACATCCTCGTGGGAGTGACTTCAGTTGATGATTCCGGATTTGCTGGCCAGGCCGGATTTGATTACACCAGCTCACAGACCTTTTCTCAAAGCAACGATACCGACAGCTACGGCATTTTTGGTGAAGTGAAGTTCGATTTGGGAGAGAAAACCTCTATGGCTATCGGTGGTCGTTACAGTGATGACGAGAAATCATACAACGTGTTCCATACTGCAGGCGGTCCATTGGCTGGTTTGCTGATTGATGAGCCGATAGTTACTACCAGCATTACCAACAGCTGGAGTGCAGCTACCGGAAAAGCTTCTCTAACTCACGCAATCACCGAAAGTAGTATGCTATACGCTAGCTATTCTACCGGTTACAAATCTGGGGGATTCAACCCTGAGCCTAGCACATTAGAGGCGGCTCGAACGCCATTTGACGAAGAAACAGTGGCAACCTTTGAGCTTGGAGCTAAAACTGAGTTACTCGATAATAGCTTGCGTTTAAATGTAACAGTGTTTGATTCCAATTATGAGGATATTCAAGTTGAGAATCACCTGCCCAGCGGCGCTACTATTATTGCTAATGTCGCTGAAGCATCCATCAAGGGTATTGAGGTTGAATACAGTTGGTTGGCAACAGAGAACTTTACCCTGATGGGCAGCTACGCAAACTACGACCATGAATACGGTGATTTTGTTGATGCCGATGGTAATGATTTGCAAGGCAACCCAATTGCCAATGTGCCAGATTGGACGATGCATACATCGGCCATTTACACCATTCCAATAGGTGAAAACTCCTTAGCCCTACGCCTAGATTACACAAATCGCTCCGACATTTTCGATGATCCGGATCCAGCTGAGTTCCAGGGCATTCGTTTCGCCGAAGAAATGATGCATGCGCGGGCAACTTGGACTACTACGGATGAAAATTGGAAAGTTTCTCTTTGGGCGAAAAACTTGGGCGACAAAGCCGAAATAGCAAACATCGGGCCGCGATCCGTTATGCAACAGCGTCACGTCGCTTATTCTCCACCTCGGACCATGGGTGTATCAGTCACCTATAACTGGTAGTAAGTTTTTTACCTCTGATATCTGGCGGGCGGCGTTGCTCTCTGCCCGTCAGATATTCTTTCCCCCGCAAACATTCTTCGCATAAATTATTTTAGTTTTCTGTTAGGAGTTAAAAGATGCAGTATTTTAATTGCCCCGTCTCGCCTATAGCTATTCTACGTACGGCTATTTTTTTGCTTCTATTTTTGGTTTTGGGCATTTCCATTTCGTCTTTTGCAAGCGAGGGCCCCACTGCAGATGAAAATCAATACTCTATTATTGTAGAGAAGGATGTTCGTATTCCTTTAAGTGATGGCAGTTATCTAATGGCTGACATATTTCGCCCGGATTCCGACGTCGAGTTCCCGATTATCATGAGCATGGGCATATACCAAAAAGATTTAGACTATCTACCTCACGGCGCTAATCCCTACGGGCATCGCGAAACCGAGAATCCGAACTGGTGGGTCCCAAAAGGCTATGTACAAATTCGTGTCGATTCGAGAGGCACTGGCAAGTCTCCAGGCAAAGCTAAGATTTTTGGTCAACAGGAAAGCTTGGACTATTACGAAGCGATTGAATGGGCTGCCGCTCAGCCTTGGAGCAATGGCTCGGTAGGCTTATCCGGAGTTTCTTACTATGCGGTAAACCAATGGATTGTTGCCAGTCTACAGCCGCCATCGCTCAAGGCCAGCATTCCCTGGGAAGGGTTCTCTGATTTTTACCGTGATGCGGTGTTCCGTGGAGGAATTTTCAACCAGAGCCTTTTAGGGCGATGGGTTAATCACGTTCGTGGGCGTCAGTTGTTAGAACATACTCGTACGTCAAATACTCAAGGTTTGGAAGATCACTTGTCGTGGGAAGCAATGGTCAATAATTTAGATGACGACTACTGGAGTCAGGTTCGCGGCAAGACAGATTTCGATAAGATTAAAATCCCGGTATACAGCGTCGCGAACTGGGATGGTTGGAATCTTCACCTTCGAGGAAATCTGGAAGGTTACAATCGGGTTGCTTCAGAAAATAAGCGCTTACGTATTCATGTGGGCGGTCACACAGAAGCATTTTATACTGAAGAAGGTCAGCGCGATCGTTTGCAGTTTTTTGACCATTGGCTGAAAGGTAAAGACAACGGTTTACAAGATGAACCTCCTGTCAAAATGTTTATCCGAGCCGACAAAAAAAAGCAGGTTGATCCTTTTACTTCAAAGACAGCTGGTGTGTGGCGCACGGAAAATGAGTGGCCTATCGCACGCACAGAATATCGCAAACTGTATTTAAGCGAGAGCACCGCCAATGCCACCGACAGATCACTAAATGACGGATCGTTAAAATCAAAGTCCGATCGCAAGCAACAGGATAGAGAGATTGACGCGGGTGTTCATACCTGGGCGCGCAAGATGGCGCACCAACCTGTGCTGACTTATATAACCCCACCGTTTGAAGAAACAACCGAAATTACTGGGCATATTAAATTGAAGCTTTGGGTATCGTCGGAAACCGGCGACATGGATGTCTTCGCCAAGTTACACAAGCTAATTGACGATGAAGGTAGGTTTTTTCAGTTGACGGAAGGTAGTCTGAAAGTCTCGCATCGTAAGCTAGATGATGATTTATCCACTGATTACCGCCCTTTCCACACGCATGATGCGGAGCAAAAGTTGGCCAAAGACGAAATTGTACCAATTGAACTGGAAATATGGCCGACGAGTATGGTTTTCCAACCAGGAGAAAGATTGGTTTTAGAGCTGTCGCCGCACAATATTCAGTTCTATGATGGAGTCTATAATTCTGGCACTCACCATATCTATACTGGGGGAGAGACCGCTTCTTATCTACAAGTCCCCATTATTCCGGCGAAGAAATGATGGTTTAAGCGCGCCACAATTCATTCCATATTTAAGACCTTAGAACAACAATAGGGGGCCATCGTAACTAATTTAAATTTGGATCAATCTTCTCCATGGCGTTAAAGAAGCCCACCATGGAGCCGTCAAAGACGGCTCGTGGTTCAAAGTCTACATATATGGTGTGAAGGAAAGTTGTGTTGTTCATGATTGCACCGCCTTCAAGCTTGGAGTTGCTATAGCTTCGTAAAGATCATTCTCAGGATTATATTTCATAGCTACTTTGCCAGTTTTTGGCTGTCTCTTGCTGGCGAGTTACAAAGAAAAAAGTGGATACAAACCAAGGGTAATGATGGTTAAAATCAGGAATATGATGAAATTGCCAAGACGCGCCGCCACACAGGTATTTCTTTTGTTATTTTTTAGAGGCTTGGTCATAGCTGAATAATAAGGCGAGGAATATATCGAGGGTGTCACTAGCGCGAGAGAGGTCCTGTCGTTTAATTTGAGTTTATCCGCAATTGAAGAGTATTATTCAAGCATCTATTATTTAGGGGGAAAATAACATGCCTGATAAAACTCAAACCGGAAGCTGTTTATGCGGCAAAGTTCATTATAATTTTTTACAGGCAAAAGTTATATCTACCCATCATTGTCATTGCACAGATTGTCAAAAATCGACTGGCAGTGGCAAAGCAACTATTGTTATGGTTCCTGATGAAGCTCTTAACGTAGAAGGTAATTTAAAGTTCTTTACGGTAACTGGTACGGCAGGTTCACACATTAGCAGAGGTTTTTGTAGTGATTGTGGCTCTCCTGTTATTAGTTTCATGGAGGAGAACTCTGGTGTTAAGTTCATCAAAGCAGGCACTTTGGATGATTCGTCTTGGCTGAGGATTACGTCAAATTTTTGGGGTTCAAGTGCTCAAGCATGGTCTCCTGCTGATGAAGAAAACCACACATTTACCCATAACCCAGATTTGGGATAAACATTTAAACAAAAAGAGGTGGATTTTGAGATCTGTGTGCTCGTAGATCGAAATTGCCATTAGATCTGGGTAAGAGATTTCACCAATGCAGATTGTGATCTACTCTAGGGCGGTGGCGATTTTTTAAAAAATACCTAAGGCTAACCCAGCAGCCATACCCTGACCAAAATCTTCACACGGTTCTTGGTGCTCATTTTTGAAGCCCCCAACGATGATTAGTGGTTCGCACACCTTACGCAACGGATAGCCTTTAACAATACGGTCTACTTCACGAACAGCACCGGTACCATCATTGCCAGAGCTGACAAAAATGCCATAGGGCAGGTTCAGTTGATAAGGTTCAGCGGGATAGAAGGTACGATCAA
>Ga0302118_10000723_pt1 | contig 15990 bp, 20 predicted proteins | sample AG5_331_MG_FD_203126 | JGI IMG/M metagenome (GOLD analysis project Ga0302118, IMG submission 203126) | Marine microbial communities from Western Arctic Ocean, Canada - AG5_33.1 | ecosystem: Environmental > Aquatic > Marine > Oceanic | place: Canada: Western Arctic Ocean | collected 2017-10-01 | reverse complement strand
CCATTTTGATTTGGTGCCTCGAAAACAACATCATCGACGGAGCGCTGACCTCACACCTCGAAGCCCCCGCCGAAGACGGAGCCATCAGTTGGAAAGCCATCCCCGCTTTAGCCACCGACCGAGCCGGCGTGCTCGCCGGAGCAGGCAGTCGCTACACCTACTCGGCCAACACCCTGGCCATAAAAGAAGCCAAAGAACAAAACCTCGAATCTTTAGCCCTGGTAGGGATGAGTTGCCAAACTTCCATCGGCCCCGTCATGTGGCATCGCAAGGTCGGTAAAGCCGGAAAACCCATCAAACTCAACATTGGCCTGCTCTGCTCCAAATCATTCGACGACTCGATATTTGAAGAACTTTTCGAAGCCAAATATGGGCTCGCCAAAGCCGACATGACCAAAATGAACATCAAAGGGGTGTTCCAAATTTGGATGCGTAACGGCGACTACCACGAAATCAATCTCAAAGAATGCCACGCCTGGACCAGAGAAGGCTGCCACCACTGCCCCGACTTCGCCGCCGAACACGCCGACATCTCCACCGGAGGCATCGGCGAAAACAAAGACTGGACCCTAACCATTGTGCGCACCGAGTTAGGCCGTCAAATCATCATGAAAATGCTTGAAGAAGGCGTCATTGAAGGCCGACCCGGCGACAGCGACCCCGGAGCCATTGCCCTCATGAACAAACTGGCCGCTAAAAGCCGTGCCCGTTGGCCAGATTGGGCCAACAAAAGTGCCCGCCAAGGCATCGAAGTAAAAGCCGGTTAGTTAAAAGCGGCCGTTGGACACTCGCCTATTGGCAAGAAACCACCGCGTCGGTGTACCAACTAAACCCATCGGCTAAACCCGTTTCGGTGAGTTCGCCAGCGTTCTCACGAATATGATTATCTAACGCTTTGAACTCTTCATAAGTAACCGCATCTTGAATACCTTGCAAAATGCAGCCACACAATGCTTCGCCTTGCGCCGAAGACAAGTCAGGGTTGGCCTCAGCACAGGCTTCAACAAAGTTGCGTTCCGCCAAAGCATCTTGTTCGTCCCACCCATTAGGGGTAGACGAATTAGCGCAACCGGCTAGCAACATGAAGGCCGCCAAAATGGCAACCAGACGAGAGGTACGAGAGTTCTTCACAATCGGTGAGGTTATCGCCTGAAACCGACTCAGCGTTGGCTAGCCAAAACCTTGGCCCGTTCTAACACTTCATCAAACATCGGTTCGGTCAAACGGCCCGTAAAAGTATTCTGCTGACTCACATGGTACGAACACAAAATAGTGCGGCCGTCCGGCAACGGAGCCTCTACCCCATGGCCAAATTTAGGCCGGGGCGATAAACCAAACTCTTGCGCCGTGGCCTGATAACCAATCTGGCCTAACACCACCACCACCCGCACCTCGGTCAAAGCCGCCACCTCACGTTCAAAAAACGGTCGGCAAGCAGCCCGCTCATCTGGCGTAGGTTTATTAGCCGGCGGCGCACATTTAACCGGTGCCGTAACAAAAACACCCGTCAAAGCCAAACCATCACCCCGATGGGTAGCTTCCGGTTGATTCGCTAACCCCACCCGGTGAAGCGCCGCAAACAAGAAATCTCCTGAACGGTCACCGGTAAAAACCCGGCCCGTACGGTTGGCTCCATGAGCCGCCGGAGCCAAGCCCACTACCAAAATACGGGCTAGCGGGTCACCAAACCCCGGCACCCCTTTACCCCAATAATCTTGGTCCCGGTAAGCCGCTCGTTTCTCGGCCGCCACCTGTTCACGCCACGCCACCAGACGCGGGCAAGCCCGGCAACCCACCACCTCGTCATGAACCACCGCCAGCGTTCTCGTAGCTTCCATCCCGGCAGGGTAGATTAAATAACCCATGACCTCCACCTCTGCCCGACCAACCCTGGTGCTTTACGTTCGCCACGGACGCACCCCCACTACCGGTACCACCCTGCCCGGCCGAGCCCCCGGGCTACACCTTGCCGCCGAAGGAAGCGCCCAAGCCGAAGCGGTAGCCCAACACCTGGCCGAGTTGGCCACTGGCAAAACCAAAAAAGCAGTAGCCGCCGTTTACGCCTCGCCCATGGAACGCACCCAAGAAACCGCCGCCCCCATCGCCCGAGCCCTCAAACTACGGGTACGTAAAGCCCCCGGCCTCAACGAATGCGATTTCGGCAAATGGACCGGGCGGCGGCTAAAAGAACTCTTCCGCCTCAAAGCCTGGACCACCGTGCAACGCCAGCCCAGCGTGTTTCGCTTTCCCGGCGGCGAATCTTTCGCCGAAATGCAAGCCCGCATCACCGGCCAAGTAGCGGACTTGGTGGCCCAACACCCCGGCCAAACCATTGTTTGTGTCTCTCACGCCGACCCCATCAAAGCCGCATTGGCCGCCGCCTTAGGCACCCCTCTTGACCTCTTTCAACGCATCGTGGTGGGGCCCTGTTCGGTAAGCGCCGTGCTTTACACCGCCGAAAAACCCGTAGTGCTCACCGTCAACAACTCCGGGCCGCTCACCGGGTTAAACCTCTCATGAACCGGCCAGAAATAAACTGGGACGACACCGACGTCTTCGCCACCGGCACCACCGGGCCCTCAGGGAGACGAGTTTTTTACCTTCAAGCCCAACGAGCAGGCGACCTCGTTTCGCTCAAACTGGAAAAGCAACAAGTGGCCGGACTCGCCGAATTCTTACACCGCATGCTCGACGACCTGCCCCCCGTCGAACAACCCGAAACCGACCCCGCAGGCCTTGATGCCTCATTTACCGAACCCGGCGAACCGGCATGGGTTATCGGAAACTTGGGTGTCACCTACCAACAAAGCACCGACCGGCTCGTACTTTTTGTCGAAGAACTCATACGAGACGAAGACACCGAACCCGCCCAAGCACGCTTTCCCCTAAGCCGCCACCAAGTGGCAGCATTTGTTGAACAGGCACGGAAATTAGTCACTGAAGGCCGACCTCCCTGCCCCCTTTGCCACGAACCGTTAGAAGCCACCAACGACGGTTGGTGCCCCTGTGTCAACTGAGCAAACCAGTTACCCCACAGAACCAGAAAGCCCGTTTCGACCTCGGCCGCCTTTAGAAGATGACCGGGCTCTCAACGCCCTCACCCACGGCGACCTCACCGTGTTAGGGCAAATGCCTTGGTCGTCAAACGCCACCTGCCTAGTAGATATTTCTTACGGCGACCTTTTTATTCAAGGGGTGTACAAACCCGCCCAAGGCGAACGCCCCCTTCACGACTTTCCCCTCGGCATCTACCGGCGCGAGGTTGCTGCATGGGAACTCACCAAACAGTTGGGTTGGGGGTTGATCCCTCCCACCGTTTTACGTGACGGGCCACACGGTGAAGGCTCAGTGCAGCTTTATATTCCCTGCGACTACGCACAGCACTTTTTTACCCTACGAGAAAACCCCGCCCACCACCCCGCCCTACAACGACTCGCCGCTTTTGACCTCGTGTCCAACAACACCGACCGCAAAGGCGGGCATGTCCTAGCCGGCGACGACGAAAAAATCTGGGCTATTGACAATGCCTTAAGTTTCCATCAACAATTCAAAGTACGCACCGTCATATGGGATTGGGCCGGCCAACCACTCAGCGAAGAACTCCTAAACGACCTGTGGCGCCTGGTGAGTGACGGGCCTTCACCAGCGCTCGCCGCTTTACTTGACCCATTCGAAACTGATGCTTTGATCACCCGGTCACGAGCCCTCGCTACCAACGGGTGCCTTCCCCACGACACCGGTGGGCGTTCCGTACCCTGGCCGCTGCTATGACCGACCCATCAAAACAGCACTTAGACGACCTCCTCAACAGCGGCGACCTCGACGGTTTGCTGCGCCTCATAGACGACACCTGCGACCAAGCCCAATGGGAAGTGTTGGAATCGCTGGCCCAACGAGCCCGCACGGCCACCGAACGTGGCCACCAACTCTGGCCCGCCGCCGACCACGCCGAACATCGCTTAGCCAAGCAAGGGCCCGCCGAGTTTGCGGCTCGAGCCGTACTGCGTGACCAGCAACGCTTCGGCATAGCTTCACTAGCCGAAGTGGCAGCATCAGAAAACTTTTGGACAGAACTGGACTCTCATTTGCCCGCCGGCCCTGTGCGGGCCCTTGTTGCTCATGAGTGCATCGCCCGTGGCCAGGATCTCTCCGGAGTTGACCTCCCGGGCGACCCATTAGGGCTTACTCTCACGCTCGCTTCGTGGGAACCAGCCACCGAAGGACCCACCATCAAGGCCTACGACCTTGACGACCCTGCGCCCAGTTTCGGAGCGTTTGAGACAGTGGCCTTGCCGGGATCGGGTACCGCAAGCAGCGACTCGGCAACGGAGGCTCTACGCGACCTGGTGCGCACCTGGACCGACCATTCCAACGGCACCTCAAAAGCAGTAGCCGTCGCTGGCACGGCCGCTGAGGCGCTCGCCGCCTTAGACCTCGACCAAGTGCAACTCTCTTGGCTCACCGCAGCCCAAGCGTGGAGAGCCATGTCGTGGGCCGCCGCCTCTGGAGGGGCCCACGGTCGGCGCCCTGGTTGCGCTCGGGGACGTTTCGACACCTGGTGGTGCGCCGCAGCGCTTACCGGGCTCAACGAGGACGAAGACCCTTGGCCACCCGAACCAGAAGAATTAGGGACGGCTTTAGAAGAACTCCGTTGGGGCACATGGAAAACCGCTCAGCAAACAGCTGGTTGGCAACTCAACTTGGTAATCGAAGACCCCAGCCATGGTTTGGCTTGGGCTTTGGCCGCTCACGACCTGCGAGATTAGCCTCGGGCTTCGAGTGCTTCAATCAGTTTGGGCAACACCTTGTGCACATCGCCCACAATGCCGAGATCCGCTACCCCAAAAATGGGTGCCTCTTCGTCTTTGTTGATGGCGATGATGTTGGCACTGCCTTTCATCCCAACCAAATGCTGAGTGGCACCAGAAATACCACAAGCCAAATAAACGGTTGGTTTTACAACCTTGCCGGTTTGGCCGACCTGGTAGGAGTAAGGAACCCAACCGGAGTCCACCACTGCTCGAGAAGCGCCGGGGGCGCCCTTAAGGAGTTTGGCCAAGCTTTCGATCATTTCGTATTTTTCGGCTTCGCCGAGGCCACGCCCGCCCGAAACAACAATGGCTGCTTCGTCAAGTTTAGGGCCACTGGTTTCTTCGACAAAACGATCTTTAACCACCGAAGTGCCGGTATTGCCAGTGTCGCCCGCCGCCAAAGAGCCCACGGTGGCTGCTGCGCCGCCCGTAGAAGATGCTTCAAACGACTTGGGCCGTACCAAGAAAATTGCGGTGCTGTCACCGGTAAAGCCGGTGGTTACGTTTACTACGCCACCAAACACTGGTTCGACACCCAACAAACGGTCACCGTCAGCAACCAAGTCAACCACGTTGGTGATAACCGGAGCATCAAGTTTAGCCGACAAACGACCGGCAATATCACGCCCGTCGTAGGTGGTGGCGCACAACACGACGTCCGGGCCGGTGCCGGCCGCTACCGCTCCGGCAATGGCCGAAGCAATCCGTGGACCAGCTAAACCGCCGGCCAGATCGCCAACGGATTGCACACTAGTTGCCCCGTGGGCACCTAATTCGGTGGCCAAAGCAGCAGCATCGCCGTGAATAATCACCTCTACGGTGCCGGCCAACTCGCGGGCCTTGGCAAGCAACTCAAGGGTGGTGCTCGAAGCAGACCCGTTGGCGGCTTCGCCGTAAATCCAGATAGTTGAAATTCCCATGACAGTCTCCTAAAGAACCTTGAGGTCGTCCATGAACGACAAAATGCGTTCGTGGGCGTCACCCTCGTCGACAATAATTTCGCCTGCTTCCCGGACCGCAGCCTCGGTAACCTCAGTAATTTCTTGGCGAGCGCCAGCCCACCCAACGGTGCTGGCGTCAATGCCTAAACCAGCTAAGTCGAGTTCTTCGACTGGCTTGTTTTTGGCAGCCATGATGCCTTTGAAGGACGGGTAGCGGGGTTCAACGACCCCGGCGGTTACCGACACTACGCAAGGCAGTGGGCATTCGACTTCGTCGTAACCGTCTTCGGTTTGACGTTTTACCGTTACCGTGTCGCCGTTTATGGTGATCTCTTTGGCGAAAGTAACCGAAGGAAGATCAAGCAATTCAGCGATTTGCACAGGAACAGTACCGGTGTAGCCGTCGCTGGATTCAGTAGCAGTCAAAATCAGAGTGGGCTCGCAGCGTTTAATGGCTTCGACGAGAACTTTGGCAGTCGACAAAGAGTCAGAACCGGCCAGCGCTTCGTCACTTACCAACACGGCACTTGCTGCACCCATGGCCAGAGCGGTACGTAAACCACCGACCTCGTTGTTGGGGGCCATGGAGACCAAGCGCACTTCGCCATCCTCGGTTCCATCAACGAGCTGTAGGGCCATCTCTACTCCGTACGAATCTGATTCGTCCAAGATGAGCTTGGCATCACGCTTGAGGGTTTTTGTTTCGGGGTCCAGAGCGCCAGGGTCAGTTGGGTCGGGAATCTGTTTTACACACACGACTATGTTCATGGTTCGTATTCTGCCTTCCCTTAACCCTTTCCCCACAAATCCAGCCCACTTTTTCTCCCCCGGTCATCCGTCACCCCTATCCTCGCCCTACCCCCACCCCACGAAGTTGGGGTGGGGTAGTCTTTGGGGGTTATGAAATTACTTTTAGTGGTGAACCCTTCGGCGTCGTCGGTTACGGCGCGGACGCGCATTGTTATACAAAAGGCTTTATCGGCCGATCACCGACTCGAAGTAGCCGCCACCAGCCGGCGTGGGCACGCCACCCGGCTGGCACAAAGCGCCGCCAACGATGGCTTTGACATGGTGGTAGTCCTCGGTGGCGACGGCACCCTCAACGAAGCAGCCAACGGCCTCGCCGGAAGCGAAACCGCACTCGCCGCACTCCCCGGAGGATCCACCAACGTATTTGCCCGCACCATCGGCCTGCCCGACGACCCCGTTGAAGCCACCGGCGCCCTCCTCGACGCAATCGACGCCGGATCCACCAAACGCATCGGCCTCGGCAACATCAACGACCGCTACTTCCTCTTTAACGCCGGTATCGGATTCGACGCCGCCGTCGTTGAACAAGTAGAACGACGCGGCGGGCTTCTCAAGCGCTTCGCCGGGCACCCATTGTTTGTAGCCGCCACCCTCAACACCTGGTTCCGCCACTACGACCACCGACGCCCCGGGTTCAAAGTCACCATTGACCAGAAAAAAGATGACCTCAACCTTGAAGGCCTCAATCAAGAAGAAAAACCCGGCGTGGACGGCATGTTCACCGTGTGCCTCAACACCGACCCCTACACCTACCTCGGCACCCGGGGCATCTCCTTCGCCCCCCACACCACTCTCGACACACCACTGGCCGTGGTCACCTTCCGTTCCCTATCGCCAGTCCGACTCGGCCCAGTATTCGCCAACGCCCTCGGTTTTGGCCGAGGCCAAGTAGCCGACAGCGGATTCATAGACCACCACACCGACGTCACCCAAGCCACCATCACCGCCTACCACCCCGTGCCCTGGCAAGTCGACGGCGACTATCTGGGCCAAGCCGAAGAATTCCATCTGCGCCACGAACCCGACGTACTGGACCTAGTCATCCCCCTCGGCAACAGCCGAACGGTTTAGCAAACGAACACCAGGCCGGGGCTTACCCGCAGCCGAAAATCAAGCCAAGGCGTCTAAGGCCCGGCGAGCCACACCCGGCAGATTAGTGATGATGCCGTCCACACCCCAAGAGGCCAACTCAGCAATACGTTCCTCGTCGTCGACCGTCCACACCAAAACCTTTAAGCCCCGGTTATGTGCACCATCCACCAAAGATTCGTCCACCAGTTCATCCCACGGATGGATCGCCCCATGCCCATGGTCCACCGTGCGGTCCAAAATCAAATGTGACCCGATGCGTTCCACCGTCAACCATCCCGTCGGCAAATTGGGGTCCGTTTCACGAATATGGTCAACAGCGCGAATATTAAACGACGACACCCTCACCAACTCCGGCGGTCGGTAAGCCGCTGCTAAACCCACTACCGCCTCACACACCATCGCCATGTCTTCGTGATCTGGTTCTCCAGGCAGGCTCTTAATTTCAATATTGACCCCCAGACCGTCTACCGTTTCGAAGGCCTCAGCCAAACTCGGAATGTGCTCGGGCAACTCCTCAGCAGTCAAGTCTCGAATGAGTTGGCCATCAGCTAAGTGAGCATCGTGATGCACCACCAGCACGCCGTCGGCCGAACGCCGCACATCCAACTCCACCCAATCGGCGCCCTGCTGACGCGCCCCAGCGAAGGCCTCCACCGTGTTTTCAAGATGGTCAACCGAGGCCCCCCGGTGAGCAATCACCAAAGGCCGGTGAGAAGGAGCGTTTAAAGAAGTGTCGGTCATAAGAATCTAAAGAGAACCTAGCCGATGGCTAAGCAACCGGCTCCTGTGCATCGTCCCACGGCCCCGACAAACGGCTGCTCGGGATACGCACCTCGGCCACCGTACCCGTACCTTTTTTCACCGGCGACAACGTAATGGTGCCCCCCAATTCGCTCTCGACAAACGTACGCACAATGGTGAGACCCAAACCATCGGACTCCGCCAAATTGAAACCTTCCGGCAAACCCACCCCGTCATCGGTGACCCGCACCAACAACATGTCGGTACGCCGGTCCAACACAATATGCACCCGACCCGGTTCGCCACTTTCTGGAACCGTCGCCCCGCGGTAAGCATGATCCACCGCATTTTGCAACAACTCGGTCAGCACCACCGCCAAAGTAGTAGTCATCTGCGACGGCAACACCCCCGCCTCGCCTTCCACCGTAAACGACAACGGCCGCTCCGGCGAAGAAACGCTTTCCTCCACGACACGGACCAAAGGCCGCACCAAATCAGTAAACGCCACATCGTCGTCTGGGCTTTGGGCCAGCGTTTCGTGCACCACCGCAATAGCGGCCACCCGGCGCACCGACTCCTCTAAAGCCGCCCGAGCCTCCACGGACTTCAAACGACGACCCTGTAAACGCAGCAACGACGAAATAGTTTGTAAATTATTTTTTACTCGGTGATGGATCTCACGAATAGTGGTGTCTTTAGATACCAACTGGCGATCCCGGCGACGCAAATCAGTCACATCACGCACCAACACAATGGCTCCCGTAGCGGTGCGACCATCAAGCAAAGGAAGGCAATGTGATACCAAAGCCACCTCACGACCCTCATCTAGTTCGCTGATAACGGCCGCCCGTCGGGCAAACGCCTGGCGCAACATTGTGGCCTCTAAGCCGGTGTCTTCTAAACGCGAACCCACCGCCGCCCGGCGCATACCCAAACGATGCAACGCCGACACCGCATTAGGAGAAGCAAACTCAATATGCCCCTCAGCATCCACCAACAACAAGCCGTCCCCTACCCGGGGCGTGCGGTGGCGCAAGCGCTCTTCTTCTTGATAAGGAAAATCGCCGCGATCAATCATGTCAGCAAAGCGGCGAAATACTCGACGATAAGTACGTTCTTGCACCGTGGCCGGACGGTCCTCGCTAAACAAACGCTCCCGCGCCAGCACCGCCACCACCTGGCCATCCACCCGCACCGGCACCGCCCGAATAGAAACCTCACGGTCAGCACCGATTTGCACCAGACCTTCGGTTATCACCCCGTTAGCCAAACACTCATCTACCACCGGGCGCCGGTCCGGAGAAAACGTTTGCCCCACGAGGTCGGCGCGATACAAAGTCACCCCGGTGGTGGGACGCATATGCCCCAGCAGCACTAAACCGGTTTGCCCCTCACCGGCTTTGGGGGCATAAAGCAACAGGTCGGCAAACGATAAGTCGGCCAGCAACCCCCACAAACTGGTGAGGTCTTGCAGGTGGTCTCTCTCTGCTTCACTCATTGTCGTGTGTTCACGACAAAGTTCACTCAACGTAGCCATAGCGCCAGCCTAGAACGACCAGCCCGTTGACCGTTATTTCGGTTAATTAAAACCCATCGGGCTCGCCGACTCTTCGCTACCCAAGTCGATGTACGCCACCTTGTCAGTAGGTACTCCTACTCGACGGCCTTTGGCATCGGTCAGCCACAACATGGCGGACTCGCCGGTGAGCGCTGCATCAATTTCAGCTTGCAGCGTTTCGTGGTCGGTGCCTTCAGGCATTTCTAAAGTGATCTCTTTGGGAGTGTTCGAAACCCCTATACGTACGTCCATGATTTTTCTTTCTCTTAGATTCTTTAGCGTTGCGACAGGTTATTGGTGGGCTCAGTCCACCAAGTTGAGTTCTGGGTGTGAGCGTTTGGTGGGCCTGAGATCTTCATCAACAACCCGGGCCATAGTGGCAAAAACCACCCCGGCTTCGCTGGCTTGGTCAACCGCAACTGGGTTTCCGGTGTCGGCCCCTACCCGTAAGACAGGCAGCAACGGTACTTGACCGACCAGAGGTACTTCGAGTTGCGTGGCCAAAGCTTGCCCGCCACCTGCCCCAAAGAGCTCGTAGCGGGTGCCGTCGTCGCCCATAAACCACGACATGTTTTCAATAACCCCGGTAACGGTGATATTCATTTTCGCGGCCATGTAGGCCGCTCGTTGCGCTACTTTTTGCGCAACGGCTTGTGGGGTGGTGACCACCAACATTTCGGCGGTGGGCAAAAACCCGGCCAAAGAAATCGAAATGTCACCAGTGCCGGGAGGTAAATCAACCAGCAGGTAGTCTGGTTCGCCCCAAGAAACGTCGGTCAAAAACTGTTCTAACGCTTTGTGCAACATGGGGCCTCGCCACACCACTGGCTGGTCTTCGTCGGCGAAAAACCCCATGGAAATACAGCGCACCCCGTGGGCTTCGGGCGGGATCAACATGTCGTCGATCACGGTAGGCGGTTCAGAAATGCCCAGCATGCGAGGGATAGAGAACCCCCACACGTCGGCGTCTACCACGGCGACGTCTTTTCCTCGGTGGGCTAAAGCAACCGCCAGGTTGGCGGTTATTGAAGATTTGCCTACCCCGCCTTTACCGGAGGCAATAAGTAGCACCCGAGTGTTGTTTCCGGGCCGCCCAAAAGGCACCCCCGAGGCGGGCGGTGCTTGGCTTTCGGCTTGCACCGAAATACCGGCTGGTCCTGATTTATCCTGCTGGTCGTTCATCTTGGCGGAGTCTACCTCTCTCTCACCGTCCCCCTTAAAAAAACAAAGATTGCTGGTCGTTCGTGTTTTCGTAAGCGGCGGGATCTAGATGGCTAGGCTGTCATTGTGGATGGGTCACCCCTCACGCCGACCGAGTTCGCCTCGGCTGTTACGGCGATAACCAGCGCCTTCGGGGATCCCACGCGTCGCGACATCTACTTGCTGGCTCGCGGAAACAACCAAGGGGTCACGGCCAGCATGGCTGCCCAAGCATTCGGCCTCCACCCCAACGTGGCTCGCCACCATTTAGACAAGCTGGCGGGCGGCGGCTACCTCAAAGTAGTCATTGAACGCCCAGAGGGAGCCAGCGCCGGCCGCCCCTCAAAGCACTACCGGGCAACCAACCCCGACAGCCCGCTGGAACTCCCCATCCGTCAAGACTCTGTGCTGGTCAGTTTGCTTGGCCGGGCCTTGGCTTTATTGCCCAACGACCAAGCGGAAAAAATGGCCGAAGAAGTAGGTCGTGAAGTTGGTCAAGCCATGGCCGAATCCATTGGCCCCGACGAAGTACAGCGATCGTTTCAGTCGTCCATGCATGTGGTGGCCGATGCGCTGACCGCTCATGGTTTCGCCGCCCGAGCCGAGCACTCGGCCACTACATCTAGTTTACGTATCGTGGCCGAGCACTGCCCCTTTGGCGGGGTCGCCATCGAACACCCGGTTATTTGTGCAGTGGACCGTGGTTTAGTTAAGGGCATGCTGGCCATCCTTTACGGTGAAACCACCACCGACCAGTCCTCGTCGCTGCCCATGGGCGATGAGGCATGCATCACCGACATCACCGTTTGACTAACAACCCTCGATGAACCGCCACTACTTTGACCATGCTTCGTCTTCGCCGTTGCGTCCCGCTGGGCGGGCGGCCCTCCATGCGGCCCTAGATTTAACCGGAGACCCGGGGCGTATTCATAGCGAAGGCATGACCGTCCGCCACAACATCGAGATAGCCCGCCAACAAGTGGCCGGCTTTTTTGGGGCCCGCAGCCGAGAAGTGGCCTTTACTTCTGGGGCGACTGAATCAATCGCGGCGGCATGTTTCGGTGCTGCCCAACGCAACCCGGGGGCACCCAGCGTTCTTTCCGCTATGGAGCATTCGGCGGTGCGGCTCAACGCCCAGCGTCACGGTCCGGTGGAGTTGATAAATGTTGACAAAACCGGGCGGGTAGACCTTGGCCAACTTTTGGCTACCCTCAGCCAGCAACCGGCCATAGTGCACCTGCAATTAGGTAACCACGAGGTGGGCACCCTCCAAGACTTGGCCTCGGTAGCTGCAGCCTGTCGCCACCACGAAGTGTTGTTGCACGTTGATGCCGCCCAAGCCGGGGGACGTATGGTCTTGAACTTTGCCAACCTCGGTGCCGATTTGGTTTCGCTAAGCGCCCATAAGTTTGGCGGCCCCACGGGTGTCGGCGCTTTGCTTATTCGTCGCGGCCTGCGCCTGGACCCCCTGTTGTTAGGTGGTGAACAAGAACGGGCCCGCCGAGCCGGGTTAGAAAACGCCCCGGCCATTGCTGGATTCGGTGCGGCCTGTGCGGCGCTGACTCCCGAAGTTCTGGCCGCCGAAGAAGCCACCAGCCGTCAACAAACGGCGCTGCTGGCCACCGGGCTAGCGGCCCTTGATGGGGTCACCGTTTATGGCCACCCCGATCACCGGTTACCGCACCTGGTTTGCCTCGGTGTTGATGGCATTGAACCCCAAGCGGTGTTGTTGGGCTTAGATCGCTTGGGCATCGCTGCTCACTCGGGGAGTGCCTGCGCCTCCGAAGGGCTCGAGCCCTCGCCGGTACTGAAAGCCATGGGGGTTGATGCTCACCGGTCGTTGCGCCTCTCTGTGGGGTGGACCACCACCGACGCCGATGTTGAGGCCGTGCTCCAAGCCGTGCCCCAGGTTCTGGCCGAACTCCGGGCCTTGCGCCCATGATCTACCTCGTGCGCCACGCTTCGGCCGGTGACCGTTATCGCTGGGACGGCGACGACGTTGACCGCCCCTTAGATGACCGCGGCCAGCAACAAGCCGCCGACTTAGCAGAGGCACTAGGTGGCCAGCCCATAACGCAGGTTCTTTCCAGCCGAGCAGTGCGCTGCCAACAAACGGTAAGCCAACTGGCCAATCAACTCGGGTTAACCGTCGGCGTGGAGCCCGACCTGTTTGAAGGCGCCCATGCCGCCGCCACCACCCTGGTAAAAAACTTGGCCCGCAACCCAGAACCCGGCCACGTGGTGCTCTGTAGCCACGGCGATGTCATCCCCGAAATACTCCGAGATCTCACCATGGACGGCGTGAAGCTAACCGGCGGTCGAGGCTGCGCCAAAGCATCCCTCTGGGCACTTGAACTTGACCAAAACCAAATTGCTGGCGCCCATTACTCACCCACCGCCACCGACTTGATTTTTTAACCCAACAAACCCTCAGTAGTAAGCAGTTCTACCAAAGCAGTCGGCGGGTCAGCCAAGGCCGCAAAAGACGCGGCGTCTGCCGCCGCTCCTTCGGCGTCTTCTAACAACACGCTGCGCACCAACGCCCGATAAGCCAAAGCGTTGGGGTGCGCTGGCTCTAAAGCTAAAGCCTCATCGAGGGCTTCGACCGCTAAACCCAACAAATCTGGCTCGAAGGTAACGGCCAGCAGCCATCCCCGCTCCGCCAACAAAGGCGCCGGCTGGGCAGTCACCTCTATGCCGGAATCCAACAACGTTAATGCCGTCAACAAGTCGCCTTGAGCCGCCAACGACGAAGCGATGCGTTCACGCAAATGGCTGGCCGCCAACAAATCGCCCACAATGGGAGGCGCCGCCAACGTGTCTAAAACCAACAAATCTTGGGCTGCCGCAGCCGCCTCTTCGTCGGCAAACAACATCGAAGCCCGAAAAACTCGAGCATCGGGGTACGCCGGGTCCATGGTCACCGCATCGTTAATGTCTACCCGGGCCAAGAGTTGGCCGCCCGAACGCCACAACGCCCAAGCGCGGTAAGTCAACGCCTCCACGTTGGAAGGCTGAAGTTCAAGTACCTCGGTGTACAGCGCAATGGCCTCTTGTGGTGCAGCCACCCCGGCTTGAGCCAACAGGGTGCGGGTTGATAAGCGGATCTCCCCCGAACCGGTTTCACCAGCCCCCCGACTGCCGGATGTTTGGGCCACCAACAAACCCGCCCCCACCGCCAAAACAGCGATGCCCACCAACAGCATGGTGCGAGAAGACTTTTCTGTTGACCCGGCACGCCCAGTACTCAAACCCGACCAGCGCCTTAACGCCAAAGTCAAACCAGTAACCGCCGCCACCGCCAACACCACCGGCAATACCCACACCAGCCCAGTTAAACCCGAACCCTGCGGGGTGTAATCAATGTCTTGGCCAAAACTGTCCACCAACTCGGTACGCACCATGGCATCGGTAGCGCCTTCATCGACCATGCGGGCAATCTCGGTACGGATGGCCCGGGCAATAGGAACATCAGACTCCGCCACCGACTGGCCGGAACAAACCGGGCACGCAAAGTTTTCGGCCAACTGGTGAGCCCGATCAGCGTTGGTCAACACCGGTTGGGTCGCCACTTCAGAAACCACCAAAGCGCCCAAAACCAAAGCCACTAAAGCCAGCCAGCGAAAGCGATTCATGACCCTCGGGCCTCCACCAACATGGCTTCCAAATCAGCCTGTACCACCCCACCAATAACTTTGGCCACCACAAAACCCGCCGGCGACACCAGGTAAGACTCTGGCACCGCTACCACCCCCCAGTCCACAGCAACGCGCCCCGTATCGGAAGCCAATACCGGCCAATCCCCACCGTTGGCGCGAAAAAACTCTTCTACCGCACCGGGGGAATCGGCGAAAGCCACCGTCACCACCCGCACGTCACCGGCTGCCGCATGGGCCTCGGCAAAGGCCACCAACTCCGGGTGTTCACGCACACAAGGCACGCAGGTTGTTGAAAAAAAGTTGACCACTACCCAGCGACCGCGCTGTAAATCCAGGCGCCAGACATCGCCGTCAATGGTGGCGCCTTCAATGGGCGGAGCACCCTGGCCTACTAAATGCGTGCTCATGCGGTCGGGGCCCGATTCTCGCGTGGCCATCACTCCTACCAAAGCCAACAACACCACCCCCACCAGCAGCGCCTTAACCCGCACCGACCTCACGTTGAAACCTTTGTTGGTGTTGGCTGCAATTTCTCATCTTTTTTGCGCCCACGCTCCGGGGTGGCCGCTAGCAAAGTGCCTACCGCCATGACCGCTCCCCCCACCCACAACCACCACACCAAGGGCTGCACGGTAGCCCGCACCACAGCATTTGGGCTACTTTCATCGGGCACCACCAACACCGACAACTGAACATCATCCCACCAGGTGGATCGAGTAGTCGGCGTGCCAATGGCCTGTCCGCCAAACGGGAAAACATTTATAGACGGGGTAAAAATTTGACCATCTAGGTTTATACGCACCAAAGTCTGTGTTTTCTCGGGAAGTTCCCGCACCTCAACTCCATCAAAAATAAGCGTGTGGCCCGAAAACGAAACCTCTTGGCCTAGTTCGTCAAAACTAAACTCGGCTTGACGCACATACGACGACGATATGGCCAAAGCCACCGCCACAATGGCCACCCCCACGTGCACCACCATGCCGCCGCTGGCTCGCCCCACCAAGCCTCGCCAACCCCGGGAACGAACGGCCAAAATTAACGGGCGCAACGCCCCGCCGGTAGCAAAACCGGCCAAACCAACCGCCAAAGTGGGGGCCCAACCACGCAACCCCAACACCACTCCAACGACCATGACCGCCACTCCGGTAACCGCTGGCCACCATAAGCGGCGCGAGAGC
>Ga0302118_10000714_pt1 | contig 16116 bp, 11 predicted proteins | sample AG5_331_MG_FD_203126 | JGI IMG/M metagenome (GOLD analysis project Ga0302118, IMG submission 203126) | Marine microbial communities from Western Arctic Ocean, Canada - AG5_33.1 | ecosystem: Environmental > Aquatic > Marine > Oceanic | place: Canada: Western Arctic Ocean | collected 2017-10-01 | reverse complement strand
ATCGCAACGCAAGCCTCCTTGAAGAAACAGAAGAAATAACCGCATCCGACGATTTTTCCGTCGGTGCCAAAGATAGCCAAGCCGGCTCGAGCCATGCGCGACGCATTGTCGTCACATGTAACGCATCAGCAGAAGAATTGATGAATGGAAAAACCGTTCGTATCAGAAACTCATCAGACGTGTTTAAACCAAGTTATAACCTCGAAGATTTGGACGAAGAGCAGCAAGCGTCCTTTAAGAAGCTCGATCTCTCTAAAGGGATTGTAACCGGCATTAAATTGAAAGGAATTTACTCAAATTGTCCAGAAAATGTAACGATGTCGCTTAACCTATATGAAAACACTCCGCAAATTACAAACAACGAAGGCTCGCTGTTTGCGCCGCAAGCCACGGACATGGGAATGTCGCACGTTTCCGAAGCGGATGGATTCGTCAATTTGGTGAATGTTCTACCGTATGAACGCGCCCGCCCCGACCAAAAATGCTACTCGCCCGCCAATATTTTGAATAACCGTTTCATCTCAGAATATGGAGGATACACATTGGAAAAGTTGTGGAATGGAATCGTGCCATTCAAAAATGAAGACTACTTCTATGTTGAGTCAACTTCAATTGTGTTGAAGGTAATCAGTCGTAATTGGGAAATGCTGGGCATTGCACCACAAAACGAAATGAAAAGGGAGAATAAATACTGTCGTGTCTCAAAAGAGGTCGTTAATAATGTGATCAAACAGCTATACGAACAAGTCATTACGCAGATTCCATTCACCTCGTTCGAAACGCTACAAGCGAAATTCAGCGGAAATGACGTACCGGAAGGCGACTACAAAGTCACCGCCGAACTATTGGTCGAATACAAATATCCAACCATGGGCGCCGAGGCGTAGTCATAGAGACCCGATATATTACACGTAATCTATTTTAATTTCTTATAAATATTATATACTAACATACATATAATGTACTGGGGAGCTCTTTCTACGGATATAAAAAAATCGAGCGTGAATTGGGCAGGACTTTCAGAATGGATGCAAAAAGCAGTACAATACCACAACAAAATCATCGAGACGGTGGTGGCGAACGCGAATAAAGGCAATGTGGAAATAAAAAAACTACCCAACAGTCCAGAAGGCGACGCGTATACATATTACTTTACAGGCGACAAAGATGAAGTAAGACGCGTGGTCATCCGAGTCTCTCATGACATTCAATTCATCCTTGATTTAGCAAGGAAAAATAAAGACGGAAAGCTGACAGCGGGTACTGAAGATTATACGAAGTGCACTCCAGCCACATGTGAAAAATTCCGCTCCAAACCCTACTTCGGGTCCATCTACATCCGGATAGGTATCGCCTTCAGCGAGGAAGCACCGATTCGATATATGTATGAGAGATATAAAACACCCACAACCATAAAATTTGGCGTTTCGACTCCGAGCTATAGAGGAGGTGTAATTCACATGTCAGAAGAAGCCGAAAAACGTGCAGACTACGACTTGAAAACGGTCGTGAATGATAAAGAAAAGAGTAAGGACATCGAGGTCTCTGATGGTAAATTCAACACAAGAGATCTCCGACCATCGTCCAAACAGGTAGCGACTGTAAAAGAATGTTATTATGAATTGGACGACGAGGGAAATCCTACAGACAGGCTAGTGTTTAGAAACATCACGGAAGAATCCCCCAAGGAAGCCGCCACCCTTCTAAGAGCTGAAAGCACGTCAATAGACGATGAGAAGGTTACAACACTCGTAGGTCTCATGGCGGAGGCACCAAAAATATACGAGGACTGGGACGACGCCCGTTTGGACACGGCCATTGCTGTGTTTGGGGCGTTACAGAATTACGAACCACCACCCCCAAAGCCCGTCACAGGATTCTCTATTTTCGTTCAGTACAAAAATGTGTTGACAAAAGCTTTGTTACACGGCAATCCATACGTCATGAAATATATTAAAGAGGAATACAAAGACATACACAAACTTGCAAATGATGCGATTATAAAGTTTAAAGCTAACAGTGAGTTGACCGGTGGGCTGATCAAAGAAAAGCGTGATTCCAATAGTATGTTTGTACTGACTGCGAATGGAGGCGACGTGGCAGTAATAGCGACCGATCTATACAAAGAGATGGCAAAGTTATTAAGTTTACTGCCACAGAATTCAAGTATTGGTATAGCATACGGTGAAATGAAAGAACAAACTGGAGAATACCCCGACTATTTTGGAGATTGTGTAAATTTGTCTGCGAGAATGCAACATAATGACTGGTCTTATGCAACCAAATGGGGAATATCCAGTAAGAACTCCCATCGGAATCGGTTAGCATTCTCATCGGCAGTGCAGCCTTCAACGCTAGTGACCCAAGTTATTAAACAATTTGGAGATGAGTCCCTGCCATATACACAAGAGAAAATACCGAGGAAAAACTTAAATGTGGGAACTGAGGGTACGATTGATGTTTTATCTACCAAATTGTCCGGTCGTCCACATTACGGAATTGGTGATGAAATAACATACACTGGTAAGTCGAAACTCAGAGAAACGACGGGTATAATCACAGAAGACAATGGGTTTGAAGTGAAAATCGGAGATGATATAGTCATTAAAAAAGACATAGTACTTAAGGTATAGAAATAGGTATTTAGTAATGTCTCGGCGCAAGTTCCGAAGTCCTGTACCTAGGAAAGTATCAAAAGATGCAATCGAAGACACCGACGATCGCAAATGGTTGAAGAAAGAACCTAAAGAGAGCGATGACGACTTCTTTACGGCATGGGACGGCGATTATTGGTACGTGTGGTTCCGTGACAATGTGTGTCCGGAGGAAGACGAAATAATATACTTTGACCACGGGGCGAAAGGGACCACTTTCAAAGTAGAACGAGTGTACAGACTATACGATGAGAAGAGGGCAGTCGTCGAAATGGAAGTATATAAAGATACCTAACGTTAAGTATATGGGATCTTTCGTGTCCACAAAAGTGGTACTGTTCGGCGCAGTCTTTGACGATCCGGACGACGCATGGCCCTTTGTTTTCGTTGTGATCATGGCATTTTTACTACAGTGGCTTGCAAATTACCTATGGTCCCGTAATTCACAGGTAACTCGTGAATTGTTACAAACGGCACCGGAGAATAGGGGATCTCCCCTTAACATTCATTCTTTAATGGGCGAATCAATGATGTGGACTCTTTTTAGTACCATTGTTTGGATTTGTCGGATCACGTTGGTCTTCGGAAATAATTTGGGAATCTTTATTGCGGTGTTGATTGGTAATTTATGGGGTGTTTATTTCACACAGAAGAGTCAAGATGCAGACCGACACTACTTGGCGGACGACATTACGCGTATGTTAGATAATCTAGAAAATGATAAATGCAACGACTGCATCAGAACAAAAATAGAATCAACACTAGAGAGACTGCGTACAGTGCTGGATAAGCCATCGGGGCCGCCGAGTACAGAGGGTTACCAGAGCACTGGGTTCCAACCGCTGATAGTATTTTAATTTCTGGTGTGCCAATACCGAGGCATTCACCATAGTGTAACTGCCAAAACATCAACGCGTTGTATGTAGTGTGGTGTGATATTGACGAGCCGGGCATAAAAAAATACGGGTTGAACAGTTGGACCCCATTAATATATAAATTTATCATGGAAATATCCCGTTGTAATGTACACCCGTCTAAAATACGGTTTCCATCTTCGTCCTCTATGACAGAATCGTATATTCTAGGGTAGCATGTACTTCTGCTATAATGCCCCGTTAGACCAGCGCCATTGATGGATGTACCAAATCCCATTCCATGTATCATTTCGTGTCTCAGCACCGTTCTTAAATCATATCTCCACGATATTCCAGAACAAACTGAAGACACGTGCCATCCATTAAATGGTGCCGGGTTAACACCGATGGTAAAATCGTATCCGGCATATTCCAATGTCGTTAAACTTGGTTGCCACACATTATCTTTTAATACAATTGTATGTGCGGCCCATGCCAGCGTTGAAGAACCGACTAAATCGGAATCAAAATACGCATTAATTTTCGCATCTGGGTCCAGCGTGGGACACATGGATACCATGTTTGACCATTCTTCTGCTATGATAACATCCAACTGACCAGCGGTTACGTTTTCCGCGGTGATAGGATGTTTCAGAAGCTCCCGCATATCACTGTTAAGCATGTCAATGCGTGCATGTGTTTGTACAATGACCGCACATATAGATATACACGCGACCCACATCCAACATGTATATATATGTATATATATATAGTGGAGGTTACTATAAAATGAAATGGTACTCACCCATCTGATCCTGATTTTAAATGTTATATATGTTACAGGTGACTGTATAGGCGGACTTTGTAGCAACAATACATGCGACTGGGGATTTTACAATACAACCGGCGATGCGCCGTGTGAAATATGTAACAAGCTTAGAGAGCAGTATCATGCTGAAAATTGTTGTCGTCAGAATAGTTATGTCTCCACGCCACATTACAACCATTTGCTCGCGAACGGTTCCTACCAAATAGTCTACACACCTCCTAGGGATATATGTCAGCACCTATGGGTAGAATGGGGCAAGTGTCCACCGATTTGCGACAATATCTTACCCGGTGAATATTGTTCTTGGAATATTGACTGTAAAGAAACACACCAATGTCTTACTTCATATTGTTGCGTGGTAAAAGATACAAACTGTAACTCGTGTGCCAATGCCACCGGCTATTGTGCTTCATGCATAGAACCCATGGCCTTTAATGTCACGGGAAATTTAACGTGTTGGTACTGTCCATCCTACGCATATTCTTCCAACAATTTATGCCACACTTACACCAATTGTACATCCGGGTGGTATATGAGCTTTAACGGATCCGTCACATCCGATCGAAACTGTACGGAAGTCCCCTATGGTTATTATACGAATGACACGAATGTCGAGGTTCCAGTGCAATGGAGTACTTGTACTTCGGGATGGGCCAGTACACTTCCAAATTCCACGCATGACGTACAATGTTCTACGCACAGTGTGTGCACAATAGATGAATTTGCAACCCCGGGAAACTCTACGCATGATACAGTCTGTTTCGATCGGACTATATGTTCGCCCGGAACATATGTAATTGACAATGGTAACACCACCGCGGACAGAGTATGTTCTGCATGCGACAATGGATTCACAAACGCTTCCAACCTAGAAGCATGTATAGCGCACGGGGTATGTACAGCCTATGAATTCATTGGAAATAGTACGCATGATTCGGTATGTGTTTAAATAACTAATGTTACTGTATTATGGTAATCTGTATGACTCGTTCTCAATCTTCTCGTAGCATTACAAAAGTATATACCAAACAATATATCAAATGTCCATTCTTTGGTGGTGCCATTCGTTTGCAATGGCGTCGTACTAAAACGAAAGCCGTCGTCCATCGGTGCTACCCATCCCGCGCCATTCGTTGTATTCGGGCATTTATTTTCACTACATCTAACCGAGCTCGGAGCATTGTAATTGTTCTCGTTATAACAACTTACGGTTGACCAGAGGGTTTTCGCCATGGTGGTCACATATCCGTCTGCAACTATATCATGGTACTCTATAATGGGCGTATTCGACGGATCCCATCCAAAACAGCCGGTGTTAATGCAGTTGGGATCGGAGCCACGGACACAATCTTTTAGATAATGATTAACATCTACTCTGCATATTCGAAACTTCTTTGTCATGGTCATTATGGACGGATTCGGATAAGCCGGTGATTCGTACCCCACGGTTATCTGGTTCAAACCGCCTAACATATTTTGCACAATACCAGTGTACCTCTGTCCGTCCGCATACAAAACGCCCACGCCATAGATTGGGATGTGCTGGTACTGTGTGAATTGGGTACAATCCGATATGGATAAATCAATCGTCGCTGCGACTTGTATGTTAAAGTCTAAACAGTTTGGCTCATTCGGGGAGACACTTAAACAATGGTGCAACTCCACATAAAAGGCATAAGTACGCATCGCAAAAATAGAATCACAGTTTTCTTGTGTGACAATTTGACAAGCTGTCGTCAATATAAATGCGGATCGTACAAATTCACCGATTATTGCATTTTGTAAATTACGCTTTTCGTCCATAAACCCCAAATTCTGACCGGTCTGTGCCCCTATATCTGAGAGCGTCTTTGGAATAATGTACCGGGTATCGTTTCCTATGGTGTACGGGTCGCTATCCAAGACATAATCCATAACCAGTCGATGCCCGCCGGCAGCGCAAATTTCTATTTCATAATCAATGAACCGAATTTGTGCGTTTGTAGTGCCCATCTGAACACAAGTACCATCCGCGCAAAGATACCCATCTGGACAATCACCGCCGCAACATGTAGTACTGCAGGTCATGTTGTAATCTTCATATTTCAACATACATCCAATGCCTTCCACACATTTATTCACAGTGCACGGGTTGTTATCCCAACACTTGTCGATTTCACCACGACACACCCCTTCAATGCACTGATCCTGTTTCGTACATATAAGTTGGTCGTCGCAGGCATCTCTTTCGTTTCGAGGAACAGAAATGCAATCACCCGTCAAAGTATCACAAACACCCAAAGAACAGGCAGAGTCGTAATGAGAACAACTTTTCTGCGTACCAGAAGCACACATTCCACGCCAACACATATCCGCCACAGTGCACTTGTTGTTGTCGTCGCATGCAGTTGCGTCCAATGCGGCAGTAAATACACATCCGGTACCCTTAACACAGATGCCAGACGAACAAGAACTCCCAGTATCACAAGTCAAACGCTGACCAACGCACTTGTACCCAGAACATCGGTCGTTAACAGTACACTCGTTGTAATCATTGCACAGCGTGCCATTCAACGGGGGACTTAGACGACATGTGAAGAGTGTATTGTCACAGAAAGAATTGTAGCAAGTACTCGCACCACAATCTTGATCTTCAATACAACAACCATCGATCTTATCACTGACACACACCAATTGGTCACATCTATCTTCGGTACATGGATTTTTCGTTGTGCAATCTTCGTGGTTTGTGCATGACCTTAGCCGTCCCGTGAAAGCAACGATCAGCCCGGTTCCACCGCCGATCAAAAGTATTGAAAAAACGACACTCATTATGGATAATACAATTGCGGTTTTACAATTGACACACGTGTCCTCGCGTTCCTCGTGTATCACACAGGGTACATCTTTGCGAGGAATTCTCATTTTAAGACGCATCCGTAATTTATATACGAACATGTTGGTGAATTAATTATTTAAATGTATATAAAAAGCCAATAGCATATATTGTAAAACATGAAACAAACAGTACTTTTACTACTATCACTTTTTGCAGTGGCAAAATCCGAAAATGCGGTCATTAGTGTTGTGCCTTCTAAGCAGCAACTTGACGCGGCGAACGCGTTTTCCGCTTCTGCCGGAGTCGGGTGTTTCGAGCAGCAATTCGACGGAACCTGCAAGGACGGCAACGGCGCCGCAGTCACTTGTGATTGTCCCGCTGGAACTCAGTGTATCGGGGCAGATGCAGATGTTGGGCGTCCGGTCTCCGTGTGCCAAGCACTCGCGACAGTCGTCCATCAAGGTGGTGTCGAATACGATTACGAAGCACCGAACATCATCAAAGCACCGACGCAAGTGCCATGGTTAACACCGGTCTTTACGACCGGGACCGCCGTGGCTGGTATTTACCCGCAAGTGGCTGCAGATACCACCGGAGATGCCGCGGGCACGGCAGACACGACATACAACCAAGCCGCCACGAAAAACGTATATCCTCGATACAAGGTCACTTTGTCCGGGGTAGACCCCCTAAAGTATACGAAGGATTGCACCGTGACCATTGGCACTGCAGGCATGGGCAGTAAGGCCACTCTGTCCATCACCGAAGGGGAAGACGTTAGCGGGCCAAGTGGATTTACCGCTGTTACCGCGTCGGGGAACATTCCCGGTCAAGTTGAATGTACCTTTCGGGTTAAGAACGCCGGTTATTTGGGCTTGGCAACTGTGAGTGTCAAGTTCACGAAAGATCCGCTTCAATTGGTGCCGGGTGAAAAGGCTTTTAAACAGGTTGAAACACATATTAGGTTTGTTCCGGGTCCAAGTGACGACGATTGGCACAACCCTCAAAAATGGGGTTCACAAGCGTCGTTGCTCCAAGGCGAGCTTTTCCCGGACCATGATAGTGCAGCGGCAGCCGGTTCACGGCATGGGAGTGCCGATGATTACGCTGACGACCAGACCGGTGCCGCGGTGGCAGGGAAGGGCTCGGTCTTCAAATTCCAGTATGATGCGACTTCGACCACGTTCTTCTCGGAAGTCGTCGCGGACGGATATGGGGCCGACAAGGGTACGGTTAAATTACCCATTTCAGGTACCTTCTTGGACGGCCGATACTTGATTTTCGACCAATCCGGTGTTGCGTCACTTCAAGATACGATTGCCGATGGGGCTATGCGCAAAGAGGGCATGGACATTCACTACGATTTCAAAGATTTCTATGTCGCTGAATACAATTCGTTTGATAACGGGGGTATTAAAATGACACCACGTGCACTGTTCTCTGATTACGCTGCTAATAAGAATGACGCTGCTGCCCACGCCGACTACGCTCAAATGGAAATGAAACACACGTATTCATTCACATACGGTGGTGCCGATAGGTTTGGAAAAGAAATGCCACACTTCAAGCCGGAGTACCTATCCTGTCCACTCTGCGACGCACAGATTGTATTTAAAGCCTTCCAATCGACGCATGCATATGATCCGCTTGGGACGCAAGAAGCGGGATACCTGCTCAACTACCATGCGCCACTCGATGTTTCAAAGTTACCGTCGTCCAGTAATACAATTGATTTGGACGATGTTGATGTACAAGTCGTGGCCAATGTGGACGGTAACACCAACTATGGTGAGGACGGTAGCGGGGGGAATATTGCCCTGCGTTTGATTTTAACCGACGACCCGCAAAACCCAGATGGACACAAACTGAGTGAATTCTTCAAGGTTGTGTTGAGGATCGACGGCAGTAACCAAGCCGTTCAGAAGTCATACGCCAGTCTGATCGCTCCCTACAATATCTTGGGTGCTCGATTCACTACAAAGGACAACGCTGGTGCTGAAGTAGCAATTTCTACTTGTGATGCAGAAGGTGTTGGCAAGGGGAAATTATACATGCTCGGTAGTGACATTGTTGCAAAGGCACAGGGAGTCTTTGAAAGTGGATGCAGAGTCGAACTAACCGGATCATTTGGAGATACAAGAAAACTGTACTACGACCCCACGCGGAGCGACCCGCTTGTGGCTTGGAATTTTAATGGCGCCGACGTCAAGGAATCGATCATCCTGATCACCGATACGCGAACTATCTTGGCAGGGAGTACGGAACTGAGTATTCTACGACGTAAGGTCGATACCGAAGCGTCTAACAGCGCCGATAAAGTGACCTTCGGGGTCTCACAACGAGGAGTCGCTGCCGGATTGGACTTTAAGATCCTTGGTTCTAATACCATGCTTGGCTACGGTGATAATGGGGCGGCGTGTGCTGCTGCAGATGTTACCAATAGTTTAAGAGAATGCAAAGGTGTCTTGAAACTTGAAGATACTTGTACTCACGCCACGACTGACACCAGTGCTTTCGCCGCTGTCCTTGATAAAACGGCTTCGGCGGCTGCTTGTACCGCGATAGACGCAGCGGCGACTTGGACCGCAGTGCGTGAAAACGAATTTAAGGTGTCGGGTGTTGACGATGTGCAAAAACTTGTTACCATTCGGTCTTCTTCCGATTGCTTCTTGTATATGGATATTGAATTGGAAGATGTTAACGCGCCATTCGCAAAGTATGGATTGCGATTACCCTGTGTTCGTACCACCGATTCATTGGACGACGAGCTTCACTTGGAATACGCGTTCAAGACAGAATATAAACTGAGCGACGACTCTGTCAGCGCAGAAATTGATTATAAGTTGAACACAGGGGATATGACTCTTACCGTCGATGACAAAGGGTTTGGGACGTGTGGGGCCGACTCGAACGGCTTGCCCGCGATTGCACCGCCCACCGGGTGCGCTGTCGCTATTCCGAACACTGATTGGACTGACGACGGGACCAGCAAACTCACTTTAAACGCCGGCAAGAAAATCGCAGATCTACAATCGTGTGCGACCACGAGCACGGTGGACAGTACGAACGATGAATATTACACGCTTGAACATTACTTGGCTCTTGTGTATGCGCGCGACCTCGGCGCAGCCGGTAGGACTGGCGATTCGCAAAAGTACTGTGCAGACCAAAAATTCATTACTACAATCAATCGCGACGCCACGGCTTCGGTTACAGTTGCAACTCTTGTGTCTCCTGTCTTGGAGCGTAATGTTATTATCACCGACATGCAATGGGCGAAATGTGCATCCACGGCCGATGGTTGTAAAGGAAGCGATTCGTGCTACCAATACATCATCAGCGCAGATGCTAAGAAGCGCGAAAAGACGAGTGGGGCTGCGAACGCGTGGAGTGATGCCGTTCTGAATGCCATCATGCATCCCGCAACTGACACATCGGACGATATTATGACTATCGTTGACGGCACAACTGGAGATAACGCATGGTCGTTGACAGGCGCATGTGCACCGATCACCGCATGTGATGCCACCGATGCGCACTACAATGATGTTGCCGATGGTACCAAACAAGAAATCATTTTACAAGGTTCTTTTGACGGAAGCCAAGTGCAATCCATTGCCACGCTTGAAACTAAGTACATACAATGTCCATTGAAGAAAGCCACGGTGGATCTCGGCGGTGAGTTATTGCTCGGTTTGAAACTGGGTTGTGAATTGGGTGGCAATGACGCAGCGCGTTCCACTTCGGACGCGAACCAAGCTGTAGGTGCAGCTGTACCTGCGACCGACAAGTGTAACGGTCCAGCAGCATGTTTGGTGGGTCCCCCGGCGGACTTGACGGCCTGTAATGCGGTGGACCCGGCGTGCTTTTGGGGAACCGCGACCCAAAACTGTGCATCTGCACTGTCAACTGCCTTAATCAAGGTCGATGCGGATATTTTCATGGACCGTCGTGATGCTGTTGGTCTGTTGGAGGCAACCACCACGCAAGGTTGGTCCATGAAAAGTGCGAAATACTACATCAATCGCTATGAACGTGACGTTTTGGGTAATATTGACCGTTCGAAGCAACTGTCAAGTGATTTCATGATGGAATACGAGTGGACGAGCGGAGTAGCATTTACTTGCACGAAAAAACAAGGTGGACTGACCGGTTTGCCCCAACAATTTGATGCGGCTGAGTTGGTGTGCGAGACGGCACCCACGAATGCGAACGCCATGGACTTTAAATTTGACCTTGCACCCATGCAATTTGCTACGATGGATGTGTTCGAAGTAGAAATCGTTGGTATTTTGAGAAACAACGCCATGGAAACCCGTCATTTGAGACATTCATTGGTACTGGGTGCTAGTGACCCCATCGACGAGTCCTCTACTGGGTTCCAAGTCATTGAATTGGGCAAGGAAGACGCGGAGAAGTTTGTTGATAATCATGCGGACGACACTGTCGCCGAAAAGACTGCCAAAGGACAATACAATGCCACGTTGGTGATTGTAATCCTCGTGGCTGTCATTACCGCCATTGCATCTCTCGCTGCTTGGGCTGCCGGTGCATGTAACATGTGTTGTAGTAAGGAGGGACAAGGCAGGGGCATTGCCGTTGCGCAAGTGCCTCCTGCGGGATCTGGCCAGTACGCACCTGTTGGCCGAAGCGAGCGATTTAGTAACTTGCGTTATTAACTATAAATATACAATAATTTACACATTAGAAAATGAATTTGAAATTGATTAGTTTTGTACTTTGTACCAGTTTTTTTCTTCTTTACTATTTGACCATCATAGCAGTGCAGGTGGACGATGATAAATACTTTACAACCTTCTATACAGACTCGTGTAATGTACTTCGAAGATCAAACACGCCCAAATTTGCGGTGGCTGTCCGAGTCCGTGAAACACCCTTTACCTTCTCATCCGACAAGTTGACCATGTCAAACTGTAATTGGACGACCGAAATGTATCGGAGCAAGTGGAAAATCAATTATAGACCAATTGTGGGCGACCATATTCATTTGGGAATCGCCATACGAGAGAATGGTAAGGATTTGACGCTTCACGACCGAGATATGACGGAGCCAATATCGTATGAAGATTTCCACCCTGCACCTTCCTGCAAGGATCCGCCGCGATATGCCTACATCAAAAAATGGTATCATACTGGCATTCACACACACTGTGATAATATCGTGCATGTCCATCCGTGGTCAGCCCCCAAGCAATTACGAGTGGAGGGTCGAGATGTGACCCTAAAAATGTGGTTTGAGTCTGTGGGAATTGAGGTTGGTTCCATTGACAATACGTTACGTATGCCGGGATCAGATTATCAAAAGGGTTGGAGGTTAGAGTATTATATCCATGTGAACGACATAGACCCGGTGTTCGTCACTACAAAGGTGGAAGAAATGAGCAACCTATGGCTGGTAGACCACCATGGATTTATAAAGTTGTGGATTGGTACTGCACCAGACAAGAGTTATAAGGTGTTGGAGTATTATAGTAAGAGTAAATTGGGATCGTATCCTATTAGATAATTTAATAATATGGTGCTCTATTAACACTACTACGTCTGGGCGTTTGGTAATCAGACATCGCCGTCATGTGGTCGCGTGCGCTACCGGAGGAACGATACTGTTTAATAATGCTCAGCGCAACGTTCTCAGTCGATTTCTTTTGCTTTTTCGTACTCGCCGCATGGACTACGGTCGGAGTCGGAGGCTCTTCGCGAGGGCGCTTCTTATGCATCACTTGCTCGAATCTTTCTTTCAATTGCATCTTTTCAGACATTTCTTTAAATTCGTTGAATTTCTTAATTTGTGCAGCATGGGCCTTGCTCGCGCAGTGAGCGACACGTAAAAGCTGCAATGATTGTTCAGGGTAATCACGCGCCATCGCCAAGATCGACTCTTTATTTTCATTAGTCATGTCCATCTTGTCCAGATTCTTCGCCCAATTATTCACCAAATCTTCCGCGGTTGCTTTGGCAACGGCCAAATTCTTCGATGCCTCTTCGTCCTTTTGCTTCTGCAACATGGTTTTTAGTGACTCGAGCTCTTTTTGTTCTTCCGTTTTGTTGGTCTGTGCCTTCTCAAGATCTGCTTGTTGTGCAATAATCACTTTCATCATTTCTTCCCTTGACATCTCCTTTTCTTCGGTCGAAGCCGGAGCGACATCGGGTACTTCTACCGGAGTTGTGGTTTGTTCATTGGTTTGCTCGACAGGTGTTTCAGTTGCCATTTTATGAGACGCATGCTGAAGTATTTTATAGGTTACTTTTTCTCTTTGCTCGTGATTCAGTGCACTATCCACGAATGCTATTCGACAATCATCTCGCCGTGGATTTACACAAAGACTAACTTCCACCGGTGTTTTGGAAGTCTTACCAGATGCGTATTGTGTGTGCGTATGCTGAAGAGATAACCCGGTGTAATACGCTGTACCGTCAGGTCCTTTATCGATGGCATGTTTAGCAAATTTAGATTGGAGCCCATCGCCATGGATCTTTCCGAGTACCCACTTCCTACCTTCCGCATCAGACCACGAGCGCTCGATCTTACCAACTTCCATATCGGGATGATGTTCCATGCGGATAGGAACTCCTTCCATCTCCAACGAGTTCATCTCCTCACGCGTAAATGCAAACGTAGGATCATCCGCCTCCGGTTGGGTATCGGTAGGTGATAAGATATTACCTATGAAATATTTTGACATGACTTCTTTAAAAAAACACTACTTAAATACTATGTATCGATATAAATGTTGAAATTCTTAACTTATGATCTTGAAACAACCTTTCTTCAAAAAGGACAACGCCGAACGGCACAAAGAATATTAGAAATTGCGCTATACAGTGATGAGTTCAAATATCAAAAACTCGTCAATCCATGTGCCGAATATGATTCCGGTGAACAGCTAATATCATCGTTGGATAAAATGAATCAACATCCACAATCGTCACTCAGATTCTGGACCAAACTACTCATCGAAAAATCCGCACTACCATCGCAGTACAAACGAAAAGACGTATTCCAACAAGCCGATGCCATATCCAAACTACTTGTACGGTCAGACACCGCGTTTAAACAAGCGGAATACACAAAACATACGCCACAACAATGGCTGTACGCACTGGAAAATCATCATGACAAAGTGAACGTTGCAAAACAATACCTCGATAAATATAAAGTACACGAAAAACCCAAATCGTTGCTGTTCTATAAACTGGACGAAGCATTAACAGGTGCCCTCAAATTAGGAAAAGATTACAGCTGGATAGCACACAATGGCAATAGCTTCGATATGCCCATCGTAAAGGGGAACTGTGAACGCAACAACATATCGTACGAACACGTAGTCTTTCGCGACAGTTTGCCTATGTTTAGGAAAAAACTGAAGATGGACAGCTACTCACAACCAAACATTTACAGAAATGTATTTGGAACTGGGTACAAGGCACACCATGCGTTCAGTGACGCAAAAGCACTATACGAACTACTCGTGTATACGGCCAACAAAGAAAAAACTACGATTCTAGACCTATTTACCGTTAAAAAATTCAAAATAGGCACTATCCAGTACCATTCGGACCTTCTCGAAATTAAAGGTATTGGTCAAAAAACCTTAGCGAAATTAAAAGCCAGAGGCATACACAACCAGAAACAACTGTACGAGTTTGTTAAAAACAACACACACGAACAATTCATCGATAGGTTTAAGGGGCTACACAGGTACAAAAAATTAGCAGATGAACTATACGAGTAAAGGTACTTGTGATACGTCTCGTACGTCGTGGTAACGGTCGCTCACACTGACTTCTTCATTCACAATGGAGGGGAATGTCGATATAGGTACTTCTACAGCCGTATTACCCAGCGCTATCAACTCCTGTTCGAAATCGGCATCTCCCATATCTAACATAGGTGTATCAAGGGCTTCATTTATATCCATTATCTGATCATGTAAATCCTCTACGGTACTCTGTAATTCCTCCAATTTATCGATGTTATGACCCGTCGTAAATCGTTTAAAGACGCCAGAGGTTATCCGCATCGATTCAATCTGCATGGCGGTGATCTCCAGTTGTTCGACAGCAAATTGCTTCTGCGCAATGGCATCTATACGTTTTCGACACTGGTCCATGTAATGCAGAAGAAGTTTCTTACGGCGTAACTTGGACAACAACGAAGACTTACTATGGCCCTGAGATATTCCGAACTGTATATCTCCCTCGATAGCATACAGTTGACGACCGTACTTAGACAACATCTCCTGCAACAGCATATCGATCTTTTTCAGATGATGAAGACATCGAACGGTGTTCATATTGCGCTCCTCCCACATTGCTCGAAGAGCTAAGCATCCCATTAGTAGGTACATTGGTCGAACCATTTATACTATCTTCTGTAGGCAAGCTAACATATTTAGGTTTAAAATGTACTATACCCATTTTAATAACCACTGTATACTTTATATACTTTGATTTCACATTCCGTACGCAATTTCACTGGCTTGCTTTTTGGAATAACCATGGGCGCGCGGGCGGTATGCTTTAGTGTCATACTCATACGCGCGAGATTTCATCAAATGACGGAGTAATTTTGGACGATGCCAGTGCCGAAAGTCGCAATCGGGACACTTATAACGAACAAACTCGTTCACGTGATCGTCAGGGCGGTTGAACCCCATTCTGCGCAAACACTCGTATCCGCCCATGCCCACATTACACTTCCAATTGACATTGATGCATGTTGTATTTTTCATCTCATCCACTGGGATACAACATGATCCATTCGTCAAATGGTTCTTCAATGGACGAGAATCGTACTGTGCTTGGACCGAAGGAACCCAGTCGCAAAATGGACAATTATGAGACAACGTCTTTAATCGCTTGGGGACACGCTCAGGGGTGATTTTACGGGAACGCTTCTTTGAACAACCTCCACGACACTTTCCATTTTCAAGGTCAGAC
>Ga0302118_10000711_pt1 | contig 16120 bp, 12 predicted proteins | sample AG5_331_MG_FD_203126 | JGI IMG/M metagenome (GOLD analysis project Ga0302118, IMG submission 203126) | Marine microbial communities from Western Arctic Ocean, Canada - AG5_33.1 | ecosystem: Environmental > Aquatic > Marine > Oceanic | place: Canada: Western Arctic Ocean | collected 2017-10-01 | reverse complement strand
GGCCCCGCCCATGTTGCGCTTAAAACAATTTTCGTAATACGTTCTGAATGATTAAGCGCAAGGTGCTGAGCGATTGCACCGCCGGTGGAATGCCCGACCAAGGCCGCCTTGGGAATATTCAACGCCCCCATAAGCTTCAGTACATCATCCGCCATCTGAGATATCGAGTAGTCAATTTTGGATTTCGTACTCGCGCCTGTGCCACGGTGATCATGTGAAATGACGTCAAAGTGAGGTGCAAGGCCTGTGATCAATTCAGACCAGAACGAGGCCCGACCGCCTAAACCAGAAATCAGCAAAACTGGGTCTCCCTTACCCTCGCGCCACGTCGCCAACTCCGCATCCCCTATATCGATCATTTGCATAGCAAAACCCCATTTAATACGCCGCAGAATACCCACGCATTCTATCCGAAGTGTGCCTTTTGGAATAACAAAGGGCCAAATCAAAGTGATAATAAATCCATGCATTATTATTATAGATAAAGTATGAAAAAACACTGGAAGTTATAGTTTTTATATAGCCATACTTAGACTGAAAAATCGAGGTAGGTTATGGAATTTAAGCAATTGCGGCATTTTGTCGCCGTCATAGAGAGTGGAACAGTATCCGCCGCCGCCGTTGTTTTGTGCATCACCCAGCCCGCTCTGACCCGCAGCATCAAAAGCCTAGAAGCCCGACTGCACGCAAAACTTCTAGAACGACAGCCGCGCGGCATCGCGCCGACTGAGGCCGGAACGCGGCTCTACCATCGAGCCAAGATGATTTTGAATGAGACAGAGAACACAGCAAGCGACGTCACCGCAACGGCCAAGGGCGAGCTAGGCTCCCTCAATATTGGCGTTGCAGCAATGTTTGCAGGAGATCCCATGGCTAAGGTGTTGGTCCGTCTCGCCAAAGCAGTTCCAGGCCTTACCCTCAACGTCACCGAGGGGTTTTATGAAGACCTCATCATGGACCTAAAGACCGCGCACGTCGAAGCCCTGATCACGAATTTTCCGCCGAGTATAGCTGATGAAGAGTTAGTCTTCGAGCCGCTGATAACCGTGCGATCTCAATTCGTCATCAGCGCAGGTCATCCCTTAGCCAGAAAGTCACGCACCACCTGGGCCGATGTAAGAGGCTGTAACCTCGCACTTGTGCGCCAAGCGCATGTGTCGTCGTTGCTCGCCGACCTATTTGCGACAGAGAATTTGACAATGGGTCGGCCAGCAATTCAAACTAACTCTCTCTCCCTCCTCCGCTCACTCGTTCTGTCCGGTAATTACGCGAGCATCTTGCCAGAGCATCTCCTCGAAGAGGACATAGCGGGTGGCCGGATAAAATGCTTAGAATTGAAGGGCGCGACCTTTGAACGATCATCAGGTCTTATTTTGCGCTATTCAGAAGCCCGTCGCCCAGCAGTTCAGCACTTTATTGAAGCAGCCCGCGCGTCGTTCTCAGATTGGCCCGCGCTTGCTGCATGACATCATTTGACCACATCATAATCGGCGGTGGATCTGCAGGGTCTGCGCTGGGGTATCGCCTAGCCAAACACCGACCGGCGGAAACAGTTCTGCTGCTTGAAGCCGGTGGGCGTGACTTTTCTCCGTTCATTCACGTTCCTGCCGCCATCATAAAGGCCATGGGCAATCCAAGTCTGGATTGGATGCATATGGCTGAACCAGACCAAAGTCGAAATGGCAAAGTTGATCTATGGCCTGCTGGAAAAGTTCTTGGAGGCTCCAGCTCCATTAATGGCATGCTTTACGTTAGAGGCCAGGCCCATGACTACAACCGTTGGGCAGAGAACGGGTGTGCCGGGTGGGCCTATGATGACCTCCTCCCTGTATTTAAAAGGCTTGAACAAACCTTGATTGGTGACCATGCGGTACGAGGCCGCACCGGCCCTATAAACGTTAACCATTTGCGCACCACGCATCCGCTCGCCCATGTGTTTGTTGAGGCCGCAAAAGAGTCCGGCATACCCTTCAACGAGGACTACAACGGTGTCGAACAACTTGGTGTCGCCTATAGCCAAGTAACCCAGTCCCGGGGATGGCGCTATCACGCTGCCCGTGCCTATCTGTGGCCAGGGAAAAAACCACGCAACCTTAAGATTATAACCAGGGCTATGGTGACAAACCTGACCTTTGACGGGTCGCGATGTACCGGCGTTCGTTACCAAAAGGGCGCCTCGGTCAAAACGGTAAAAGCAACCGCCAGTGTGACGATCAGCGCTGGCACACTTTCAACACCGAAAATACTCATGCTCAGTGGCATCGGTCCGGAAGAAGACTTGAAAAACCATGGCATCGATGTGAGACACAATGCACCCGGCGTCGGACAAAACTTGCAAGAACATCCCGAGGGCATGGTGAGTATTGAGGTCAACCAGTCGACCTACAATACAGAAATCAACAGCTGGAAGATTATCCTGCATGCCGCTAATTGGTTGCTATTCGGTCGCGGACCAGCAACCAGCCCCTACCCGCATGCTGTAGCATTCACCAAATCGGACCCCGCTCAGAATTACGCTGACTTGCAAATTCAACTGGGGCCCTACGCCTTTAGCTTTGATGAGAATGGAGTCATTCCCCACGATAAGCCCGCGATTTCGGCTGCCGTCAATATCGCCTACCCCAAGACACGCGGCACTGTGAGGTTAAAGTCGAACGACCCGTTGGCGTCGCCAATCATCACCCATAATCTTTTTGACAATGAAGAAGACTTGGTGAAACTGATCGAAGGGTGCCGGTCTGTGCGACAACTATTATCTGGCCCTGCTTTTGCCCAACACCGTACAGCTGAACTCCTGCCAGGCGAAGATGTACAGAGTGACGATGAGTGGGCTGCGTTCCTCCGCAAGACCGCGTTTCTTGGCTACCATGTCGTCGGCACCTGCCGCATGGGATCAGATTCTGATTCTGTGGTGACGCCTGATTTAAAGGTCCGTGGCGTAGACGGCCTGCGTGTTGCCGACGCGTCCATTATGCCTGACCTTATTAGCGGCAACACCAATGCAACTGCACTGATGATCGGCGAGAAAGCCGCCGACCTAATTGCTGGCTAGGACCATTCTATGAATGACGTAACGAGCGAGACCAAGCCTGATCCAAACTTCGCGTTTCGAACCGACGGATATGCCTGGTTCGTGGTTCTTATGTTGTGTCTAGCTGCAATTATTTCTTTTATTGATCGCCAAATCATTAGCCTTTTGGTAGACCCGATCAAAGAAGATTTGGGCATTTCTGATACGCAGGTGAGTTTGCTGCAAGGGTTTGCGTTCGCGTTGTTCTATAGCGCTGCGGCCATTCCCATGGGGCGACTGGTCGATTCCAAAAATCGTAAGACCATCATTCTTGCGGGTATGGTGCTGTGGTCCATCGCCACGACCATCTGCGGCCTCGCGAAAGTATTTTGGCAATTGTTTATAGCGCGGATGATGGTTGGGGTTGGCGAAGCGACATTGTCTCCGGCTGGGTTTTCTATGCTCGCTGACTACTTCCCGCGCAAGAGTCTCACGCGGGCGTTGAGCGTGTTCACGGGGTCAAGTTTTCTCGGCACTGGAATTGCGCTGCTGGTCGGTGGCTTTGTGATTAGCAAAATGACAGAAATCGGCCCGGTTGATATGGGGCTACTAGGGACCATTCGGCCTTGGCAAATGACCTTTCTGATTGTGTCTATCCCCGGGCTTATATTTGCACTGATCGTATGGCTACTGGTAAGGGAACCTCCACGCCTTGGAACTCCAACGCCAAAAACCGCCAGCCATACAGATGAGGCCCTCTCTTTGGGTCAGGCGTGGCAATATTTAGTCGACCATAACACAGTGATCTTGCCTGTTGTCTTCGGCTTTACATTCTTAACCGTTGCAATGTTTTCAGTCAGCGCCTGGGTCCCAGCTTATTTTATGCGCACCCACGGTATGACGGCGGGCGAGATCGGTAGTATTTTTGGACTCTATTTCGTAACCCTGGGTTCCGCCGGTGTAGTAACCGGGGGGCTATTTTCAGACTGGCTTAAGGGTCGCGGCTACAATGATTCAAATATGCGCGCCGGATTTATCTCCGCCCTTTTAGCAACGCCGTTTCTCGCCACCTTCACCCTCGTTCCCGACAAAGATCTGTCGCTGATTTTACTCGCGCCTGTCGTCTTCTTTGGCACCATGCCCTTTGGCACTGGGCCGTCTGCCCTGCCGTTGATTGTGCCTAACAGGCTGCGAGGGCAAATGGTCGCTATATATCTTCTTGTGGCTAATGTCATAGGTCAAGGCGGAGGGCCATTTTTAGTGGCAGTCTTCACAGACTATGTTCTAGGCGACCCAAACCTTATTCGTTACTCAATCAGCGTTGTTTGCCCAACCGTCATGCTGATTGGTGCCGCCATATTGTTCTACGGCAAGAAACCCTATGCTGAACATATTCGTAAAATTGATGCAGAACTCGCGTAAAGGAAGAGACAGATGGACAACATGCCCCCAGAAGACCCCCGCTTCGTATTCGGCGACGAAATAAACGGCGCCGGCAAGCAGTTCTTCGACAACCAAGTAATCGATAACCTCCATGAGTCCTTGCTGGAATTAACAGCGGCCGTATGGACCTACCGGGATCGCTCAATGATCCTCGAGCGCGTGTTGCAAGACGTTGTAGGCAATGGCAAGAACATTAGCGCGCTGATCGAAGCTTACGAGCCCACCCCAGAAGACAATGCCGCGCGCGCCGCCGAGCGCGCTGAACTTGTTTCAAATGTGTTTAGGCGCATGTCTCGCGGCTCAGTTGACGTTAAATTCGGCATGGACTCTGCAGATGAACCAGGAGAACAATCATGAGTACCTCTGTCGCCTTATCCCGTGGCTACAACGGCATTTTACCGCGCACGACCAGACTATCGGACGAGAGTTACCTCGATTTCGTAGAAACATTCCGCGGCATTGCCGGATACGGTACCTTTGCGACCGTCGCCGCCGAAGGTGAGAAGGCTGTGGCTGAAGCCCTGGGCGAAACCAACGACACGACCGATATCAAAGATATCAAAGAGGTGATCAACAAATTGCCTCTGCCGGCCACCTGGCAGCGCTACATGCGCACCCACCAGGAAATGATGTGGCGTCGGACACGAGGCTCCTTTGAGCCGTTTCAGGACGATTTAGTCAACGCCATGGATGACGCCCAGAACAAAGGCCCTGGCAAACTGACCCTTGATCCGAATTTTAAAGTGCCGAATTACGCCCGCCGTGAAATTCACCTTCAACCGGGCGGCTACACGGACGACCCCATCGGGGGCATCGTGTACCATTATGGTACTAAAGTTTTCTACGCTGGCGCCAATGACCAAGACGAACTTCATGCGGAAATTGTCGATACGCTAACCCCACCAGAAGACGGCAAAGTCGATAAAATTCTCGACCTGGCCTGCAGCATTGGCCAGTGCACTTTAATCCTCAAAGACCGCTATCCCGACTCAGAAATAACCGGCTTAGATGTCGGGTTGCCGATGGTTAAGTACGCCCACTGGCAAGCGGTAAAACGCGGGGTCGATGTTAACTTCGTTCAAGGCCTATCAGAAGAAACCAAAATTGATGCTGACAAGTTCGATATGGTTTTATCATACATCTTGTTCCATGAGATTCCGGTCCGGGTGATTAAAGAAACGGTCAGGGAGATGTTCCGTATTCTGCGGCCTGGCGGCACCTTCTGTATTTACGAGTTCCCAAGTGCGGGACCAAACATGCCAGCCTCACAGCGGTGGATGATCGACTATGACTCCATCAATAATTGCGAACCCTACTCTCCGGGCTTTGTCTGCATGGACTTCCACAAAGAACTCAAAGATGCCGGATTTAATGTTAAACCTGGACCGAAGAACTCTAACGGGTTTTTACAAACCATCGTTGCGACGAAGCCAGCATAGTGGATACTGAGTAGGAACTGCTCGTGACGAACATTACCCCTGTTCATAGTGACGTGATCGATAAAGCCCTGGCCGTAACGCGCCAGGCCATCGGTGACGGTGCAGTCATTACAGACCCAGTCACATGCGCTTATCATTCGCAGGACGTCTTTGCGACAGGACCAACCGTAGCCGCGGTTATCCGACCGACATCCATTAGACACCTTGCCAAGACGGTAAAGGTTTTAACGACCGCAGGCATCGCCATCTTCCCACGAGGCGGTGGATATTCTTACACAGACGCCTATCTGCCGACCTGCCCCAATGGCGTGTCTCTGGACACATCAGGCTTAAACCAGGTCTTGGAGATCAGCACGGAAGATATGTTCGTAACGGTGCAGGCCGGGTGCACGTGGGAGGCTTTGGATAATGCCCTAGCGCCCCATGGCGTGCGCGCTGAGTTCTGGGGGCCGCTATCGGGCTTCAAAGCAACTATTGGCGGCGGAATATCACAGGGCGCGGCAAGCCTTGGGTCTTCAAAAGATGGCATATCAGCTGAAGCTGTTCTTGGTATGGAGATTGTCACCGCGGACGGCACTGTGTTCGCAACTGGTTCTGCTGCGCAAAATGGTAAATCGCCGTTCTTCAGGAACTACGGACCAGATTTAACAGGTTTATTCTGCGGTGATGCGGGCGCCTTGGGCATTAAAGCAACCATTACACTGCGCCTCCAACGCAGGGCAAGGTTCACACAAGGCCTGTCGTTTGGATTTGACACCTTTGAGGATACCCATAAAGCTTTGGCGGCCATTGCAGCGTCGAACCGCGCCACAGAAGTCTTTGGGTTCACCCGACGTGCAATGGAGGGTGCAATTGCGAGCAAAGGGCTGTGGGAAGACCTTAGAATCATGTACGACGTGGGCACAGCGTCTGGCGGTGTCTTGAGCGGCCTGCTTCAAGTCGCAAAGATCGCTCTGTCAGGACGCCGCTGGTCGTCGAACTCGGAGTGCTTTGTTCACTGCGCCGTCGAGGCCGACAACCCAACTGAGCTTAAAGGGCACATACAAACCGTCAGTGATGCCGTTGGCGGTTTAGGCCGTGATATTCCAAACACCATGCCCACGGTGATGCGTGCAACACCATTCATGCCCTACCCCGTCGTCGGCATGGATGCGAAACGCATGTTACCTCTCCATGCGATCTTGCCATTCTCGAAGGTGGTGGCATTTCATACTGCCCTAGAGTCCTATTTTCAAAAACGGAAAGCGGAAATGGACGCGCTTAAAATGACGACCCCCTCCATCTTTGGTACACTGAGCACCAACGGCTTTTTGTACGAGCCGGTTCTCTATTGGCCGGATCAACCGAATATTTTTCATGAACGCAACACGCCCGAAAAATTATTGGCGCCCATGCGTGAGAACGCGCCCAACGAGCGCGGTCGCTTATTAGCGAAAGAGATGTTTGAAGAGATGGTGACAATTATGCACGATCACAGCGGTGTACATTTGCAGATTGGTAAAGCCTATCCCTACACGCGAGATCGATCTGAAATGACCCTCAATTTGGTCAAACAGGTAAAGTCAATAATCGACCCGGATAATCTCTTAAACCCTGGCGCACTAGGGCTTTAGGTGCATATCAACATGCCATGAAAATAATGCATGCCATTGGCCCAATTTTCTATTTGCAACGTGCCGTTATTCGGTTGAAATTAAGCCTATACTAAAAGAAAGACTACTCTATGGGCTTTAACGCTGAACCTCTTCGCGCCATCAACGATGAAGACCGCGAAACATATGCACGCGACGGCGTTGTATGCCTGCGCAAAGTCTTTGATCCTGACTGGATGAAAAGTATGCAACCTACGGCGCTGCGAATTTCCGTCGACGAAGAAGACATTGGTCTACTTCCATCCGCACCCGGCAGATATATGTCTCGGATTATTCCGGAATTTCGTCGATTTATTTTCGACTCACCCATGGGACAGGCAGCGGCTGAGGTGATTGGATCGAAGACGGCGCGCTTTTTCTTTGAAGAAATTTTTGCCAAACCACCGCGGTCAGATTCTAAAACGCTGTGGCATTGCGACCGCATGGGCTGGCCTGTGTCTGGTCGCATGGTCCCGTCACTGTGGATTCCTTTGAACACAGTCTCTCCGGAAAACTCCTTAGAAGTCCTAGCTGGGTCTCAATCACAAGACGTACCCTATTGGCTTTTCTCACCCAATGCCCGCAAGATGATCAAGCCCGATGACAGGGCGCCTCACCCCGATGAGGCGAAGCTGCGTGCCGACCCAGATGCGCACTTTCTAAATTGGGAAATGGATCCGGGCGACATGTTGGTATTACACCCGTGGACGCTTCATTACTCATCGGGCAACACCAGTGAAGACTGGCGCATCGCTATATCTGCTCGCATTTTTGGCGATGACATTCGGTGGGCCCCACGCCCGGACTGCCTTAACATTGCCGGAGTGTCATTTGATGAAATGGTCGAAGGTAACCCGCCAGCGGGTGCCTTGTTCCCCATGTTGTGGTCCGAAGACGGAAAACGAGACGGCGACGCTAACTATCCAAATGGTTTTGCGACCACATGGAAGGCACAACGCCGGGATACGGTGAATGAAGACGCTCTGTTCAGCAAGTTGGCAAGGAAAGCGGGTTAGTCTCCGATATATTCGATCTGCTCGTACACGCTGCCATCAAGACGAAACAGACCAACTTTGTAATTGGGTTGCAGCCCATTGGCGCCAGAAAATTCCACTAGCCATAAAGCGGGTGCTTGATCCCTAAATCTCAAGACAATGTTCTTGAGTAAAGATTCTCGTTTGACCGCGTCCATTTCTGTGCGGGCACCGTCTATGAGGGTCATCATACTTTCATCGCAAAAGAATGGTGCAGAGTACATGCAAGAAAACTGCTCGAACGATTTCTGTGGGTCCCAGAGCTGCATGTTCAACCATCCCATTGAGAAGCCATCGATGCCTTCCCAGTCCGCATTGAATAACCGGCGGACATAATCAGGAAATGATATCTGTCGTAATTCGACCTTCACGCCTATGGCTGCAAGGTCTTGTGCTAGCTTCTGGAAAATCAGCGTATCGCCCGGCAGAACACCGCCATATACGTAAAACTTGAGCGGAAACCCATCTGGGTAACCTGCCTCTGCAAGCAACTGCTTCGCCTTCTCAGGATTGTAATAAAAAGGCTCAGCTTCGGGATTGTAGCCTATGAGTTCAGGCGTGGACGGCTGGTGCGCGACACGACTAGTTCCACCCAAAATAAAATCTGCAATGGATTGCTTGTCGACCGCATAGTTTAGCGCCTGCCGGACACGCGCATTCTTAATCGGCGATTCATCATTGCGTACAGTTACGAATGCAATGGATAGGATGCTTGGATTCGTTGTCATCTGGACAGTTATATCGTTGGCTTCCAGCATCGCTATATCATCGCTAGCCAAACTAATCGCCATGTCTAATTCTTCGGATAGAAGCCCGCCGACACGCGTTCCAGGGTCGGGAATGACGGTCATTTCCACCCGCGTAATGTGCTTCACTTTGCGCCAAGACGTTTCCGCCACGACCAAAACGGGTTTGGTGTTATTCGGCCCCCAAGATTCAACAGTGTAAGGCCCGGTTCCAATCGGCGTTCGGGCATATGCATCCTTGCCCATCGAGGCCCAGGCTTTCGGCTCGATCATAGGAAGCTGGGCCATGCGATTGGGGACCAAAGGGTCGGGTTCAGATGTCACAATCTCAACGGTGTAGCGCGCGCGCGCGCGGTACCCGCTGATTGCCCCCATATCGGCTTTCTTTGGATGTAGAACACCGGGGTTGTAGAGTTCGGTCAAGGTGGCAACGACGGAGTGCGCATCAAACGGTTCGCCATTGCTAAACACAACGCCCTCTTTAAGCTGAAATACCCACGTCGTTGGCGTCTCGTTTTGCCAAGAATCGGCCAGTGCCGATTGCAACTCACCCGTTGGGGAAAAACGAGTTAAACCGTCATAAAATGAGAATCTAAGACCGCCACCATCGTCGCGCCCGAACGGATAGCCGCCCGTTGCAGCCGCGACCGGAAAACCGACGCGCAATATCGTGCTATTGGCAAAGGCTTGGCCGCAAACAAAGAAAAACTGCAGCGATGCGAATGCCGCAATCAACATACCTTTTGTGATCAGACGCAAACCAACGTGTTCAGACATACAACGCTCAAACATTCATGAATAAGGTTTTAATAGGCCTATATGATCTATACCCGCTAAGCTACCAAATGCCTTCTAGGCATACAATCGCGCGTCCTATTCATAGCTTACAAGAACCGCACAAATACAAACGCCTCCCCAGGGCGGGCAGCGTTTCTTGACATGTATTTTGATCGTAATAGCCGGTTTATTGCGGCTGGCGATCCATGCGGACGGTCGCCAACGGATCATCACCTATAGTCTGATAAACCTTGCGAATAGTCGCGTCATCATAGAACGCACTGACAACCATATCCGCGAGGTCGGCCCGCGTGATAGGACCGGTCGGAGCCGGTTCCAAATCCATGCGGATAATTCCTGACCTCGGATTAGAGGTGAGCTGACCAGGCCTAATAATGGTGTAATCCAAATCACTCGCGATGGCATAGTTCTCAGCTTCGGCTTTAAGTTTAATGATGCTCCCCATAGCCTCGCGCTGGTGCCGCGGCACCATACTAATGCTCTTGCCCGGACCAATGATCGTCACCAATAAGAACCGCTTGGTTTTCGACTTTGTCATGGCGTCGACCATGTTGATCGCACCGACCAAGTCGGGTGGCCGCTCGCCGCGTCCGCCGCCCAAGGTTGAAATCACGGCTTTGTAATTCTTCGCCAGTATAGCGCGCTCCACGTCGTCGGCATTCAATGCGTCACCTTTAAAATAGGTGACGCCCAACAGCGCTAGATTCTCAAGATTAGACGTCGGCCGTACAAAAGCCGTAACCGGCTCACCCCGGGCGACGAGTATCTTCGCGATCTCTAGGCCAGTATTGCGTGTGGCGCCGAATATGAGAACACCTTCAGCAGAAACTGTGGGTGATGCGCTTATTCCAGCGGTAAGCAATGCGATAATGCAGAGAACTCTTTTCATTGTGTTTTCCTAAAATGCACACCAAACTAACTCATAATCAGGCTCGCTTCACTGGCCTACATCGCGGGTAAGATAAGCTCACTATTAGAGCTGTCATCTTTTCGGATTGGCCGTTAGAACCGTGAGACAAGTGCCAGTAATCTCAGCACCTTTTAGATTTTGGAGCCTAATATGCTGCATCGCCTTTTTTCGACGCTAGCCATCATTTCAGGAATAAGTATTACCCAATCCGCTAATGCTGCAGATATGACGCCGGGAGAGACCTTTACGGATTGTGACAACTGCCCTGAGATGGTCGTTGTTCCACCTGGGGAATTCACCATGGGATCGGAGCGCGGTGAGTTTGTGCTCAATGAAACACGGCCTGAGACACCAGTGCACAAACGCACAATTCGCTATGCCTTTGCGGCTGGCAAGACAGAGGTAACGAATGCACAATTTGGTATGTTTCTAGCCGCAACCGGATACAGACCTTCAGCAGCCTGTTCAAAGTGGCTTGGCCAAGTAGATTTCTTTGGCGGAAATTGGATGGATCCGGACTACGGTAGACCTCCGACAGAGAACGAACCCGTTGTTTGCGTCTCTTGGCATGACGCCAAGGCTTTCACGACATGGCTCAGCGGCAGAACTGGCGAACGGTATCGCCTTCTTTCGGAAGCCGAATGGGAATACGTCGCACGCGACGGCACACAGTCGACTTGGGCTTGGGGTGAAGACGCCGGTCTAGCCTGCAAGACTGGAAACGTTTTTGACCTATCAGGAGCCCAGACGGATTACGCCATAGAGCATTCGTCTTGGGAGCCAGTGAATTGTGATGACGGCTTTGGCCGCGTTGCCCCTGTTGGGTCCTTCCCTGCGAATGGATTCGGCCTCCATGACCTTGGTGGCAATGTCTGGGAATGGAATGAAGATTGCTCGCTTTGGCTCTATGACGAAGAAGATATCAACGAAGAGCCTAACCAAGTGACTGGGCACTGCGACCTTCGCAGTGTTAAAGGGGGCAGTTGGTTCTCAATGATCTCACGTCACCGCCCAGCTTTTCGCGGCCGCGACCCAGAAAACCTAGCTTCTCACATCTTTGGCTTCCGAGTGGCACGCGATCTAGAACAGTAAGGGCAGTACCTTTGATCATTCCCAAGAGATTATCATCGACCGCTAACGGTTTTGCGCTGAGTTTGGTTCTTCTCTGTGCAGACCCAACATCAGCTGAGACGCTAAACGTGGGTGGCACAGAGCTTCCTGCCAGCCTCGGCAACCCATATGCTGCAATCGGCGTAACACCTGGCTCCATTCTGGGGTCAATCTACGACGGGCTCACCCAAATTGATTCTGACGGGAGCCTAAAACCAGCACTCGCCGTTTCTTGGGTAAATGATGGCGACCGACGGTGGAAATTCAAATTACGCCCAGGCGTACAGTTTCAAAATGGCGCCTCATTAACATCAGAAAACGTCGCAGCGAACATCAACTTTCTTACTCTTCCCGAAAACGCGGGCTATCCAATCGCGACAGAAATGTCAGCCATTGAATTTGCACGGGCGATCGATGAACAGACGGTTGAGGTCATCACGAAGTTTCCGGATCCGATGCTGGCAAAACGATTCAGCCTTCTGCGCATTGTGGATTTTGAGCTTTGGTCCGAGATTGGGCCTGACGCATACGCTCGAGCGCCGATAGGAACAGGCCCCTTCGTATTGGATTCTTGGAACCAAGGCGGAGCCATCGCATTCGCCGCGTTTAAGCACTCCTGGCGTGACCCTGGAGACTTTTCCAGGCTCCGCATTTTCACTCTGAAAGACTCAATCGCGCGGACGCAATCTCTCATCGCGGGTCAGATTGATCTGGCATTAGGGTTGACGCCGGAGGATGCGCCTCTCATTGAGAGCCAGGGTATGAACGTTAAGGTTCATTATGGCAATCAGGTGATGGCTATTGGTCTTCCCAATGCATTGAAAGGCGAGTCTCCGCTCAATGATCAACGAGTGAGACAGGCTATCAACTATGCAGTCAATCGCACGGCAATCGTTGATTACATTCTTGGCGGCATGTTCCCACTCGCCACCCAAGGCGCGACACCAGCTAACGTGGGGCATAACCCCAGAATCATGCCCTATACCTATGACGTCGAGCGCGCAAAGGCATTGCTGAGCGAGGCTGGGTACGCTGATGGCATCGAGCTTGTCATCGAAGTCTTGGTCGGCATGGGGCCATCGGATTCTCTGATTTACCAACAAGTCGCTCAAGACTTGTCCCAGGTGGGTATCACCGTAGACCTGAGAACGACAACCTATCCGGAACGAACACGGAAATACTTCAGCGGAGATTGGGGGAATGTCGACGGCTTCTCCATCCTTTGGAATAATGCCCCCTACAACGACACAGGACGCGCACTAAAAGACTTCTCGTGCCTGAAAGCTAATCCATTCTTCTGCGATGATGCAGTCTCGGAACAGATCGTAGCAAGCAATCAGGAAATGGACCCTGAAAAAAGAGCCCGTATCCTTCGCGGGATTATGGCGGACATGCAGACGTTAGCGCCGACAATCAACCTGATTGAATACGGCAGCGTCATCGGATACGCGGAGCGTATTAAAAACGTAAAAATTCGCCCGGTCGGCATCGCATACGAAGGCATCCGCCTCGCCTATTAGCGATTGCGTCCTTCTTGAAGAATGTTCTTCGCGATAACACTGCGCATGGCTTCGGAAGACCCTTCATAGGTCCGCATAGGCCGCACATCACGATAACAGCGTTCCAGAATCGTCTCGTCGGACAGGCCAGATGCGCCATGAACTTGGACGGCGCGATCAACGACACGCCCCGCCATTTCAGAAGTAAACGCTTTAATCATGGCCATTTGGGTTCGCACTTGCTGCCCCTGCTGAGCGCGCCACGCAGCATCGTAGACCATCAGACGTGAGGCATGGAGGTCTGTCGCTGAATCCGCGATCATCCATTGAATGGCCTGGCGTGACGACAAGGGCTTTCCGAACGTATGGCGTTCTTGGGCGTAGTCGACCATCATTTCATAGCACCGTTGGGCGATACCAATCGCTCGCGCCGAAATCATGACACGGCCACGATACAGTGCCGTCTCACTAGCACTCCAACCTTGACCGGGTTCCCCGAGTAGCTGGTTCTCAGGCACCACGCAGTCATTAAAGAACAGCTCATAGGTTGATTGGCCGTGAATCATTTTCTGTTCGCGCCCGACGGAGAAACCCTCCGCATCGGTATCAACAATAAACCACGTAATTCCCTCGTGTCGGGAGGTTCCTTTGAGGCGTGTTAACACCAGAATATAGCGTGCGGTCTTGGCATGACTAATCCAGCACTTAGAGCCATTCAGCTTCCAGCCACCATCGACCTTTTCAGCCGAGGTTTGAATACCCGCAAGGTCCCCCGCCGCATTGGGTTCACTGAATGCCGCCGCGCCATGAAAATCTCCACGCACAGATGGAATAAGATATTTTGCCTTCTGCTCGTCTGAGCCGAGATTGTACAGCACGGGGAAGAACAGCGAAGACCATAGGCCGCGACCCGCAGTACAGCGAAAAGCCTCCTCCATGACGATGCAATGATCGAGCAAGCCAAGCCCAGCGCCACCGACATCCTCTGGCGCATCCATTGCCCAAAGCCCAAGGTCCCGGATTTTCTTTTCCAGCGGCTCTAGCACGTCCTTCGGCAGTTCGTGCGAGTTCGGTCTGTCCGGCAACGACGTTTCAAGCGGCATGAGTTCTGTATCGACAAAACGACGAATGGTGTCTTTCAGCATTCGGGTTTCTTCGGGAAGGTCGAAATCCATTGACTTATCCTTCAGCCGAGTGCGGCAGGCCTGCGCCGGTCATCTCATCATCCACGGCAACGAGCTCTGGGTGAGACCAAGGCCCGCTCCAGGGCGCGCGTAAGAACTGACGGTCTCTATGCGTTTGTAACAAGTCCAAGGCCTCGACCTGTGGGTGACACATAAGCTGGTTGAGCTCTGGAAACTCGACCGCTGTGCCCCCGAGCCGATTGAAAATCTCCAGAGCTTCTTGGGCCGGCACTTGCGTAAGGTATTTTTCCCAAAGGCCGTGATATTCGCCACTAAGAAAACCCATGCCGATGGTCATGCGCCCTTCACTAATGAAGCGCTCATTATCCTTGACTTCGTCTAGCATATTGAGCTCAGCCAACATTGAAGTAAAATTATTTTCATCTCGAAGGTTCATCATTGAGACAAAGATGTTGTTGTCTTTGGTGCGGTAGCCGTGCCGCGGTGGGTCCGTTTCCGCTAAACAGTAGGATGGCCCTAACCAGTCGTCGGGATTTGAAATTGCTGCCCACTGCAATGACCGCAGAGACATCATCGCTCCCAAACGGCTGACAGAAACGGTTTGTCCCTCGCCCACATTCTCGCGGTGATACAGCGCAGCGAGAATGCCGAGCAACCCCATACCAGTTGCCGCACTCTCAGCCACATCAGCACCGACGCGCACGGGCTCACCGTCAAGCGCACCAAGGGCACGGAGGTAGCCAGTCATCGCTTGAATGGTGAGTTCGCTGCCAGTCTGCCCGGCCAGAGCCCCCTCTTCGCCATAATAGGACAGATTAAGCGTGATCAGTTTCTCATGGGCGGCTGCACTAACCATAGATGCTAATGCCTCGTCCGTACCGGTAGACCAGTCGGTCAGAACAATGTCGGCTTTAGCCAAAAGTACTCTAATTTTCTGGGCATCTATAGGGTTAGATGGATTAAGTGTGACAATCTTTTTATTGCGGTTCAGCGCGTCGAAGACTTCGCCGCGACCATTCGAATTCGAAGGTGCAAGGTCTTTGGACCAATCCCCAGACGGGGTTTCGACTTTCGTGACTAAAGCGCCCACTTCGGCCAAGAGCAGCCCGACGTTCGGCCCGGCATAGCCCGAACAGAACTCAACAACGCGCAATCCAGACAACGGCCGGTCAGATGCTTCAGAAGCCTCGCCTGAGCCATGACCCTCAACGTCCGGGCCAAAGCCTCCGCGTAACACTGCTTCAGTATCTGCACCCGGTGCTGGCGTCGGCTGCGCCATGGAGGCCGGTGTCTTCGAGAACCTCCAAGGCAGCCCGCCACACATCATCGGTCCAGTATGGTCAGGCGCAACATCG
>Ga0302118_10000706_pt1 | contig 16172 bp, 16 predicted proteins | sample AG5_331_MG_FD_203126 | JGI IMG/M metagenome (GOLD analysis project Ga0302118, IMG submission 203126) | Marine microbial communities from Western Arctic Ocean, Canada - AG5_33.1 | ecosystem: Environmental > Aquatic > Marine > Oceanic | place: Canada: Western Arctic Ocean | collected 2017-10-01 | reverse complement strand
TCACCCGGGCCAAATTGGAAGCATTGGTGGATGACCTGATCCAGCGTACGCTGCCGCCCCTTAAGGCCGCATTGAAAGATGCCGGCATGAGCGCGGGCGAGATTGACGAGGTGGTCCTGGTCGGCGGCATGACGCGCATGCCCAAAGTGATTGAGTCAGTTAAAACCTTCTTTGGCCGGGAGCCCCACAAGGGCGTGAACCCTGACGAAGTTGTAGCACTGGGTGCCGCCATTCAGGCCGGCGTTCTGCAGGGCGACGTGAAGGACGTGTTGTTGCTGGATGTGACGCCGTTGTCTTTGGGTATTGAGACCCTGGGCGGTGTCTTCTCTAAACTGATCGAACGCAACACGACGATCCCCACCAAAAAGGGTCAAACCTTTTCCACCGCCGAAGACGGCCAATCCGCTGTGACCATCCGGGTCTTCCAAGGCGAACGTGAAATGGCGGCTGATAACAAGCTGCTGGGTCAGTTCGATCTGGTTGGTCTGCCAGCAGCGCCCCGCGGTGTGCCGCAAATCGAAGTTGCCTTTGATATTGATGCCAACGGCATCGTCAATGTCTCCGCCAAGGATAAGGCGACGGGCAAGGAACAGCAGATCCGCATTCAGGCATCGGGTGGTTTGTCCGATGACGAAATCGAAACAATGGTCAACGACGCTGCAAGCCATGCTGAGGATGATCAGAAGCGCCGGGAAGGGGCAGAGGCCAAGAACCAGGCCGATGCCATGATCCACGCGACGGAGAAAAGCTTGATTGATTTGGGCGATAAAGTGCCCGAAGAAGAAAAGACCGTGATTGAGGGTGCTGTGACAGAGCTGCGCACAGCCCTTGAAGGTGACGACATTGAAGACATCAAGGCCAAGAGCGAAACTTTGATGCAGGCGTCCATGAAGCTGGGCGAGATGGCCTATCAGGCGCAACAGGAAGAAGAAGGCGATGGCCCGGATGCGGCCTCTGCTGAAGGCGATCCCAGTGCCGAGAGCGACGATGTTGTCGATGCGGATTTTGAAGAAGTCGATGACGACGATAAGAAAAGCACCTCTGCCTGATCAGGACAGCTTGATGTCAGATAGGTACGGTAACAAACAAACGCGGTCCCAGAAATGGGATCGCGTTTCGCCGTATCAAAACGTGTCGTAAGGGGATATGCGGATGAGTGCCGGTTTCGAGGATTTGCAGAATGGCTGAACAGGATTTTTACGAGCTGCTGGGCGTGGACCGCCAGGTCAACCAAGGCGACTTGAAAAAGGCCTATCGTAAATTGGCCATGCAATATCACCCGGACCGGAACCAGGATAATCCAGAGGCTGAGGCGAAATTTAAGGAAATCTCCGTCGCCTACGATATCCTGTCTGATGCGGAAAAGCGTGATGCCTATGATCGTCACGGCCACGCCGCCTTTCAAAATGGCGGCGGCGGTGGTGGCTTTGAGGGTGGTTTTGGGTCCTCCTTCGCGGATGTTTTTGATGACCTGTTCGGCGAATTCGTGGGTGGGGGCCGGCAACAGCGGGGCGGCAACAATCGTGGCTCCGACCTACGCTACAACATGGATATTACGTTGGAGGAAGCCTTCAACGGCAAGGCGGCGAAGATCACCATCCCCACCACCTCGCTCTGTGATGGCTGTGAGGGCACGGGGGCTGAGGCAGGCTCCCAACCCAGCACCTGCGCCACCTGTCAGGGGCACGGCAAGGTGCGCGCCCAATCAGGCTTTTTCACGATAGAGCGTACCTGCCCCAATTGCGGCGGCGTGGGCCGGGTGATCTCCAACCCCTGTAAATCCTGCGCCGGTGCCGGACGGGTGGAAAAAGACAAAACCCTGTCCGTCAATATTCCCCAAGGCGTCGAAGACGGCACCCGTATCCGCCTCACCGGCGAGGGTGAAGCAGGATTGCGCGGTGGCCCGGCGGGTGATCTGTATGTTTTTCTGGCGCTTCAACCCCACGAAGTCTTCCAGCGGGAAGGCGCCAACGTTTATTGCCGGGTACCGATCGCCATGACCACGGCAGCCCTGGGCGGTGATATCGATGTCCCCACCCTGGACGGTGGCCGGGTTGCCGTCTCTCTGCCTGAAGGCACCCAAACAGGCCGGCAATTCCGTCTGCGGGGCAAAGGCATGCCCCATATGCGTGGCCGCGGCCAGGGCGATATGGTCGTCCAGACAATGGTCGAAACGCCGGTCAACCTATCCAAGGAACAGCGCGAGTTGTTGGAACAGTTCGAAGACTCCCTGGGCGATGGCGGCACCAGCCCGGAAAGCGAAGGCTTCTTCAAAAAAGCCAAAGAGCTTTGGAACGACATCACCGATTAATGCGGTAGGCGACCCCGCTCCCAAAAAGAAGAATGAATTCGTCAATCCCAATGGCTACGATATCTATTAGTCTGCGGTCATGAATTAGACCTGATTTTCAGGAATTGGCGCTTTCGGGCTATTTTTCATAAAATCATTAGGAATACCTCAGGCCACCCTCAAGCGGGACCTGATCCGTTTGCCTAGTTTCCATCTGGTCTGAAGGGCTTTATCGCAAATTCCTTCATTATGACAATGAACCAATGGGAGCGAATTAATGACACGTATGAAAACCGCTTTGCTGGCTGGCGCTACAAGTATCGCGTTGGCCCTCACTTTCAACTCACCCGCTATGGCTGGCACGGAAGTCATCAAGGGTTTGTCCTGTCTCACCGGTAAGCTGGACATGCTCGCCACCACCAAGAAAGACTTGGGTTGGGCCTGGTCATCGAACTTCACTTGGTACGCCAAGGACAATCCAAAGCGGAATGTTGCGGGAAAATGCGTCGGCTCCGGTGGTTTGACGGGCGGTAAATACGAAACAGCACCGTTCCGCTGCAAGGTGCTGACAGCAGACGGCTCCACATATATGACGAAAGGCACGGCCAACCGGAAAAGCATGAAGGGGATCATCTATGGCGGCACCGGAAGCTTTAAAGGTGTATCGGGAACCATCAGCGGTGGCGCACCCGTGAAGCTGCCTGCCGAAAAAGGTATGTTCGCCGCCTGTCGCGAGGAAGAGGGAACCTGGATCATGCCCGATTAGATCAATCGGCTGGCCAAATCGCCATAGACAGGTGGTTGTCCGCTCCGTAAGCTTGATAGGATTTCTCTGATCAACGGGGAGCCGTACGCGTGAAGATTGCCCAAGGGGCGACCATATTCGTTTTTGACGCATATGAATTGGATCTCGGTCTGCATGAGTTGCGTCGGGATGGCGTGGCGCAAACCATCGAGCCGCAAGTGTTTGATTTGCTGGTTTTTTTGGTCATCAATCGGGACCGCCTGGTCAGCCGGAACGAACTGATCGAACAGATTTGGGGGGGCCGCATTGTCTCTGATGCGGCCCTTTCAACCGCCATGAAATCGGCTCGCCAGGCCATCGGCGACAGCGGCAAGGCCCAGGATTTGATTAGAACTGTGCCGCGCCAGGGTTTTCGTTTTGTTGGAGAAATTCAGGGCGAGGTGGCCGGCGTCCAACTGACGCCATCGCAGGAAGCGGGCGTTGTCGCCAAACTTAATAGAAATTCTATTGCGGCGGGCCTCATCGTTCTGGTGATCGTGATTGTGATGGGGGCGCAGCCTATTGGTGGACCCAGCCGGTAACATGAGCTACACGTGGCTGGCCGAGGACAAGGACCCGAAGAAGAGCCTGTCAGGCTGTTGCGTAGGTTCGGGTGGTCTGGTGGGTGGCAAGTACCAGGGCGCGCCGTTCTTCTGCGATGTTAAGGCATCCGACGGGTCAACCTATATGGTGACGGGCACCGGCATCCCGTCCAAGCTTGATGCGGTTTTGTTTGGCGGCACAGGTGTCTTCAAAGGTATTAAGGGCACAGTGAAGGGCGGCGCGCAAATCGATCTGCCCGCCCCGCAAGGCGAATTTGCCGCCTGCCGGCCACAAACCATCGAGCGTACGATACCTGGTTAGAGTAGAGGCGGCGGGCACCACGGGACAATTGGGCCTCCCTTTGTTCCTATGGTGCCCGCCAATTCTACTGTTCGATGGCCGGTCGATTGCCACCGCCTGCTGTCATGCCGCCGTCGATCACCAGTTCTGATCCGTTGACGTAGGATGACAGGTCGGAGGCCAGATACAGCACCCCGTCGGCGATTTCCTCGGCCCGGCCCGCGCGGTGGGCCACGGTTGCTGCTGCCAGGGCGGCGGGATCGATTGTGTTGGCACCGCTGTGGGCGCCACCCGCGCGTACTTTGGTCCAGATCGGCGTATCAATGATGCCCGGATGGACCGAGTTGATGCGTACTTTCAATCCCGCATTGGCGCATTCGAGCGCCGCTGACTTGGAAAAAAGGCGCACCCCGCCTTTCGATGCGCTGTAGCCCGCCAAACCTGGTGATCCACGCAGGCCCGCCACCGATGACAATATGATGATGGAGCCGCCACCCGATTGATCGATCAGGGGAATGCCGTGCTTAGTACCGAGAAAAACGCCGTCCAGGTTGATGGCATTTTGCCGTTGCCAATCTTCCAAGGTCATCTCCAACAACGGGCCGCCAATTGCGATGCCGGCATTGTTGAGCAGAATGTGCAGGCCGCCAAGGCGGTTTTTGACTTCGGCCAGTACGGTCTGCCATTGCTCTTCATCGGTCACATCGTGGGGCATGGAAATGGCTGTGCCGCCCTGACTTTCGATGCTGGACACGGTGGCTGCCATGCCCTCGGCATCTATATCCGTGATCACCACGGAAGCACCTTCCCGTGCCAGGGTTTCGGCACACGCCCGCCCGATCCCAGATGCACCACCCGTCACCATCGCAACTTTGCCTGATACCAATCCCATATACTTACTCCAATTTTCTAATTATGCCGGGATTATGGCCGTCGGCGACGTCATGGACAACCCAACCCGCGATAGCTACTCTGCACAATCTAGAGAATACCAATGTAAAAAATACCAACGCCCGATGTTGAGGAGTAGAAAAATGCGTGTCAAAGTGATTGCCGATAAATGCGAAGGCCATAACCGTTGCTGTGCCCTGGCACCGGAAATATTTGATGTGGATGACTATGGTACGGCAACCGCTATGAATGACGGCAATGTCCCCCTCGAATTGGAGGCAAAGGCAAAGCTAGCCGTTGAGAATTGCCCGGAATACGCCATCGAGTATGTGAAAGACTAAAAGTGATACGAAGCGTACGTCTGTTATAGACAGAGGAGTGTAAAGCCAATGACCGAGACACCACCCGTTGATGATTGGGCCACGGACTTTGATTTGTTCGATGACAGCTATCGCAAGGACCCGGGTCCTGTATGGAAAGAATTGCGGGAGACATGCCCGATCGCCCATACGGAACGCTGGGGTGGTTCTTGGTTGCCGACGAAATATGAAGACATACAGGCCTTTGTTCGTATGGTGCCGGAGCTGTCTTCGCGCAATCCATTGGTGGTGAGCCAGCCGATGGAGGAACAGGAATTCGATCCCGTGTTGGCGGAGTACGGCAATTCGGCCCCGCCCATCACCTCTGATCCGCCCGATCACATCCCCATGCGGCGGATGATCCTGCCCTTGTTTACGCACAAGGCAGTGGCGAAGCATAGCGCCTTTGTCGAGACGATGTGCCATGAGTTGATCGATGGCTTTATCGAAAAAGGCTCCTGTGACGCGGCCCTCGACTATGCGGTTTATATCCCGGCCAAGACCATTGCCCATATCATTGGTGTCGATGCCCATAGGGTCGATGAATTCATCGGCTGGGTTCGTGGCGTGATAGAGCTGAATGCCGGCGACGCGGACGAGCGGAATAAGTATAACCGCATTCTGCGGCAGTTTTTCGGTGAATTGGTGACCGAGCGTAAGGCCAACCCAAAGGACGACATGATCTCCAGCCTGCTGGCTCAGGAGATTAATGGCGCGCCGGTGTCGAAAAAGGCCGTGGTGGGCATGTGCAACTTGATGCTGGTTGCGGGCATTGATACGACGTGGAGTTCCATTGGTTCCGCCCTGTTGCATTTCGCCACACATCCCGACCACCGCCGCCGCCTGGCGAATGAACCTGAATTAATGCCCTCTGCTATGGAGGAAATGTTGCGGGTTTATTCTCCCGTGACCATGGCCCGGGAAGTGACGGAGGAAGTCCAGACGGGGGGCGTAACGTTCAAGCCGGGTGATAAAGTGCTGATGAATTTCCCCGCGGCGAACCGGGACCCGGCAGTCTTTGATAATCCGGATGAGGTTGACCTTGATCGGGAAAAGAACCGCCATATCGCCTTTGGCATCGGCTCCCACCGCTGCGCGGGCTCGAACCTGGCGCGGCTGGAAATGGAAACAGCATTGCGGGTTTGGTTCGAACGGATACCAGAATTTGAATGCTCCAACCCCGATGCGGTAATCTGGTCGGGTGGTCAGGTCCGTGGCCCACGGCACCTGCCGTTCACCTTTCCCGCCCAATAGGTTTAACCGCCTAATTTAGCCGCCTAGCACCGCCTGGGTTTGTGTCACCCGCGCTATGCGTTTGCCGTTGTCGTCGGTAAGTTCCGTGTCGATGACAATGGTGCTGCGCCCGGTATGCAGGGGTGTTGCGGATGCGTGGATGTAGCCGTTGCGAACGGCCCGAAAAAAATTGGTCTTGCTTTCGATGGTGGATGTCGCAGTAGCGCCTTCGGGCAGGTTCAAAAAAGCCAGGAACCCCCCCCAAACTGTCCGCCAGGGCCATAATGGCCCCGCCGTGCAGGATACCGGCCGCTGTGCAGCGCTCCGGTGCCCAGGCCATGCGGGCCATAATTCCCGATGCGGATGCAGAAACGAACTCTATCCCCAAGGTGCCCACCAAAGGCATACGGGATTGAAGGTTGGCGGTTAGTTCCTGGTCAATATCTTTGTTGTCCAACTTAGAACGCCTCATCGTCAGGCATCATCAAAACTTCTGCGCCTGCCTCGGCCCGGCGCTTCAATGATGCTGTGTCCGGCATCACCCGGCCCATATAGAAACGCGCGGTGTTCAACTTCATCTCGTAAAATGCTGCTTCATCGGTGCCGGCTGCCAGTTGATCCAGGGCGATGCGGGCCATGCGGGCCCACATGTAACCGACCGCCACTGTCCCCATCATGCGCAGGAAATCGACTGATGCGGCACCCGCTTCCTCGTGGTTCTGAACGGCGTTTTGTGCCAACCACATGGTCGTGCCCATCAGATCGTTCAGGCCCGCCTGCAGCGGTTTGGTATAGGCCGCCATGGCCTCATCATCTTTTTGGGCGGCGATGAATTCAGAGATCAGGGCGAATAACGCGCGGGCGGGACGGCCGTTGTCCACGCCCATGCGTCGGCCAACCAAATCCAATGCCTGAACGCCGTTGGCCCCTTCGTACAATTGCGAAATGCGGGCATCGCGCACGAACTGCTCCATGCCATGTTCATGGACATAGCCGTGGCCGCCGAAACACTGCATGGCCATGTTGGCGCATTCAAAGCCGACGTCTGTAAAGTGCGCCTTGACTACCGGGGTCAGCAGATTGAACAGATCGCCCACCTGTTGTTTGCGTTCATCATCGCCATCAAAGCGGCCCACCGTTGCTTCATGGGTCAGCCACATCAATAAAGCCCGCGCGCCTTCCGTGAAGGCCCGCATGTGCAACAACATACGCCTAACGTCCGGGTGCACCACGATTGGGTCCGCCGGTTGGTCGGGATATTTCGCACCTGTTAAGGAGCGCCCCGCCGTGCGTTCACGGGTATAGACAGCGGCGTTTTGATAGGCAACTTCCGCCAATGCGACGCCCTGATAGGCGACACCGATGCGAGCCCCGTTCATCATTTGGAACATGCCCGCCATGCCTGCACCGGAACCGCGTTTTTTCTTTTTACCACCAGCGTCATCGGCACCCACAACCTTGGGCTCCGGCTTCGGGCCCAGACGAAAGCCGATGGCACCGTCGTAATGCAGGACCGCCGTGGCTGAACCCTTGATGCCCATCTTGTGTTCAATGCCGCCGCAAACCACGTTGTTGGCTTGCCCCAGGCTGCCGTCGTCGTTGACCGTAATCTTTGGCACCAGGAACAGGGAGACGGCGGACAGGCCCTCACCCTCGCCCTCAACCTTGGCCAGGACCAGATGAACGATGTTTTCGGTCATATCGTGATCGCCGCCGGAGATGAATATTTTCGTGCCGGAGATGGCATAGGTGCCATCGTCTTGTTCGACCGCCTTTGTCCGCATGAGTTTCAAGTCAGTGCCTGCATGGGGCTCCGTCAGGTTCATGGTGCCGGCCCATTGTCCGGATATCATTTTGGGCACGTACAGCTGTTTCAGATGATCTGGTGCGACAGACATCAAAACGCTGGCCGCACCCCCCGTCAGGCCCACATAGATGGAAAGTGCCAGGTTGGAGGACATGGCCATTTCCCCAACCGCCATGCCCAGCACACCGGGCAGGCCTTGACCGCCCCATTCCTGGGGGGTTGAAATGGCACTCCAGCCACCTTCGTTCCAGGCATCGAAGGCCGCCTTAAAGCCAGGGGGTGTGCGTACCTTGCCGTTTTCGAAACGACAGCCCTCCGCATCCCCAACCTGGTTCAGCGGCGCCCAGACTTCCTCCGCCATTTTTGAGCCGCCATCAAGAATGGCATCGGTCAGATCATCACTGACATCTCCATAACCGGGTATTGCGGTCGCGTCGTTGATCGCCAGTAATTCGTTCAAAACAAAACGCAGTTCCCGTACCGGTACGTTGTAACTTGGCATCTGATCAGCTCCAAATCGATCTTTGTGAATAACAAATAGTGTCTTGAAGCTTCCGCTTCCTTACGTGACGGTCAGGCTGGTGCGTCCTAGGCCGTCAATTTCCGTGACCATGTGGTCGCCCGGTTGCAGCCATTTGGTCGCCACAATGGACCCGGTGAGAACCACATCGCCCGCGTGTAACATGGTGCCGCGTTGGTTTAGATTATTGGCCAGCCAGGCCAAGGGGATCAGGGGGTGGCCCAGGGCGTCGCCGCCGACCCCTTCACCCACCACTTCGCCGTTGATCAGCATACGGCCCGGCAATGCGGCCAGGTCCAGGTCCTGCCAAGCGGTCACATCCACGCCCAGGATACAGCCTGCGTTGAAGGAGTTATCGGCTATCAACTGCGGTGCTTCGACCAATTTGTAATCGATGGCCCGGTCATCGACGACTTCAATCGCGGCCATACAGGCTGCGACACCGGGTCGAATATTGTCCTGATCATAGGGGGCGTGGGTGGCGGGCAGATCATGGGCGATGCGCACGGCAATTTCAGTTTCCACACCTATGTTGACGAAATCCCCGTGGCGCATGGTGACCTCCCCCTGATGTATCCGGGAGGCGAAGATCGCGCCTTCACACGGCCGGGCCACGCTCAACAGCTCCTGCATCACTTTCGATGTTAGGGCGACTTTCCAACCCGCGATGGGCCCCGCGCCCGCATCAATCCACATGGCCTGTAGGCGGTCCTGCACCTGATAGGCGGCGTCGGCATCTGCAGGAATTATATCATTCGGTAAAGGTATGCCTTGATCACCGTTCCGGGCTGCCTGGAAAAGATACGCTGCGGCGCTTTCAATAGGATCAGCTACCATTGCCTGCTACTCCTTCGTTGCCACCAGCATGGTGAACATGCCGCCGACGTCCTGGCGAATGGTTTCCACCAGACCTGCGTTGGCAAACAATTCCGTTTGCATTTCGATTGTCGGGACGATGTTGCCCCAGATCAATTCATTGAACTGGGTCTGTACCGCAAAGTTGTAGCTGGGATCCCGCAGACCGGCCAGATCGGACGGATAGGTCTCATCCAAGATAAACAGCATACCGCCCGGCTTTAAGGACTTGGCCACGTCCCGGACCACATCAGGGCGGATACCGTCATCAATTTCGTGCAGCACTTCCATCATGATGGCCAGGTCGAATTCACCGTCATGGCCGATGCCGTCCGGGCCCACTGCCTCTACCACCAATCGGTCCGCCACGTCAGATGCGGCAATGTTGGCCTGGGCCTGGTTGATGCCAAAAGGGTCAATGTCCACCCCGACGCAGTGGGCATTGGGCCAGGCCTGGGCAACCTTGATCATCAAGCCGCCAATACCGCAGCCCACGTCCAGGACCTTGCCGCCCGCCTCCAGCTTGTCCGCCAGGCCTGGTACGCCACCCAACATACGTTTTGCCAACACTGTGTGGAAACCAGCTGTTGCATCGCCCACGTGGCGGGAGAATTCTTCGCCATGTTCCTGAAAACGATGGGCCCCGCCGCTGCGAAAATATTCCGGATAGCTGCGCAAGTCATCGCTGCCGTAACTCACCGTGGCGCGCAGGTAGCCTGCCAAATTGCGCGGGTCAGAGGTATTGACCAAGGCCGCATCCATCATCTCGGCCAAGCAAAAGGCACCATTCTCCCCAGCCTCCAATATGCCATAGTGATAGCCGGTACGGCACCAAACGTCGACATAAAGCGGGTGCAGCTCTAATCCTGCGGCCAGTTTCGCCGGGCTGCAGCCATCGTTACCTGCTTCGTGGATTTTCTTAAACAAATCCATTTCCACGCCCATCGCCATATGATGGACGGCGTGAAAGCCTTTCATATAATCCCAAAGTTTATCCATAGGATTGGCTGGGGGATCGGCTGGGGGGTTGGCTTGTTCTGTCGCAGACATTTCGGCATCTCCCTCATGATGAATTTAATTGGTTTTTGATTGCTTCAGGGCCTTAAAGGCAGCGGTAAAACCGGCCAGGGATACGGGTACGGTAATTTGCTTTTGACGGCTGTCATGAAACGCCAACTTGGCCTGCTGTCCGGCCTTTAGTCTTTTTAGCAAATCACCCTCCAGCGCCAAGCGTGTATGGCAGCCGTTGGGCAAGCAGATTTCCACAGGAATTTGCAGGGTTTCTCCCTCGTCGATCTGCAACAACAAACCCGTGGGCAGATAAACCCCCAATGGCAGCGTAAGGAAAACCATGGCCGGCTGATCCGGTTCCGGATAGCGCACGCCGATGCGCAGGACCTCTCGATTTTCTTCCTCGGATTTCGCGACTTGCATAATGAAGCATCGTTCGGGATCGTCGTCTGTCTTTTTTTCGCAACGCAGACGCCAATCCTGAAAATCTTTTTCGTGCGCGGTAATTGCCTGGGCCGGCGCAAATTGGGTCATCGTTATCAAAAGGGCGGTCATCGCGGTAAAGAAACGAACACTGACGGGCATGGTTTTTTCCTATTGTCGTGCAGAGCAGTGATGATGAATGTAGCCGTTTTTGCCCACTGTCGCCATACTGGCTTAAACTGCGAAAGATAGAATCAATGGAACGTATTTAGGATCAACAGGCCATGACCACATTTTCGATAACCGCCGTCGATACATTGCCGGAAGGTGGCTTGCAGGGTTGCTTTGTGGGCCGCATCTGGTTGCCCGCAGGCGCTGAGGGTGCTGGTGGTGGACCAACGCCTGTTCTGGTCACCGATGACGGCGTATTTGATTTGTCCGCCATATCTGCCACATTGTCCGGCCTATTGGCGATGGATGATCCTGCTACCGCAGCACAACGGGGCAAGGGCGCGAAGTTGGGTGATGTCGCGGCGATCCTGGCCAACAGCGCCTATAACAGCCGGGATGAAGGTAAGCCCTATTTTCTGGCACCCAGTGACCTGCAGGCGCTGAAAGCCTGTGGTGTAACCTTCGTTCGCTCCATGTTGGAGCGGGTGATCGAAGAACAAGCCAAAGGCGATCCTGACCGGGCGGTGGAAATTCGTAAAGCCATTGGGGAAGAGATCGGCCAGTCCCTGGCGGACGTGGTGCCTGGTTCTGATGAAGCCGCGCGGGTCAAGTCGATGTTGATGCAGCGTGGCCTGTGGTCGCAATACCTTGAAGTTGGTATTGGCCCGGATGCGGAGGTGTTTACCAAGTCACAGCCCATGGCCGCGGTCGGCATTGGGGCAGAGATCGGCATTCATCCTAAATCCACCTGGAACAACCCAGAGCCAGAGGTGGTTTTGGCCATCGCCCCATCGGGTGTAATCGTCGGGGCCTGTTTGGGTAACGATGTGAACCTGCGTGATTTTGAAGGTCGCAGCGCGTTGTTGTTGGGCAAAGCCAAGGATAACCGCGCCTCCTGCGCCGTGGGGCCGTTTATTCGTCTGTTTGATGACGGCTTCAATCTGGATCACGTCCGCGCGATGCAGGTTGGCCTTTCTGTCCGTGGTGGCGATGGTTTCGAGTTGCAGGGCCAATCATCCATTTCTGAGATCAGCCGCGATCTAGGCGATCTGGCGGCCTATGCCTGTGGCCCCCATAATCAATTTCCCGATGGTCTGTTGTTGTTCACCGGCACCATGTTCGCGCCCACCGAAGATCGCGATGGGCCGGGCCAGGGCTTCACCCACCATTTGGGCGATGTGGTGACAATTTCCAATCCCCTGCTGGGCAGTTTAAGCAATCAGATCAACCACACGGACAAGATCCCGCCCTGGACCTTTGGTATTGGTGCGCTGATGGCGAACCTGGCGGCGCGGGGTTTGTTATGAGCCGGGATGCCAAAAGTCCAGGGCGGGAGGTGGTGGCGCAATTCACGGGCGTTTCAACGGCGACCGTGACCATGCAGCTGTTAAAACGCGGCCTGCGCAATTGCTTTATTCAAGGTGCCCGACCGTTGAACGTGGAGAATTGCCACTTTGTGGCGGAGGCCTATACCCTGCGCTTTATTCCCATGCGGGAGGATTTGTCGCGGGTCGAGATTTTGGGTGATCCCGAGTATCCGCCGCGCAAGGCGATCGAGGATATTGCCCCCGGTCAGGCCATGGTGATCGATGCCCGTGGCGAATTGGGGGCGGGGGTGATCGGCGATATTCTGGTAGCAAGATTGCATGAGAGGGGCATCGCCGCCGTGATCAGCGACGGCCCGGTGCGCGACGGCGCTATTGTCGCAGCGGGTGCCCTGCGGGTGTTCTGTGCGGGCAGTGCCGCCCCGGCCAGCCTGAACGTCCATTTTGGTGCTGATTTACAGCGTCCCATCGCCTGCGGTGGTGTCGCTGTGATACCCGGTGATATTCTGGTCGGTGATGGCGACGGTGTTGTTGTGGTGCCCCGGAGGATGGCAGCCGAAGTCGCCCGCGACGGTGCGGAACAAGAACGCCTTGAAGGTTTCTTGAAGCAGCGGGTAGAGAGCGGCCATCCGACCATTGGCACCTACCCACCGAACCCGGAAACCTTGCAGGCCTATGAAGCCTGGAAAGCCCAAAATTAAACGAAACATTAGAAGGAATAATGGCTATGCGCATAGGCATATCATTGCCGGTACGGGAATTGCAGAACGATATCGCGGCCATCAAGGACTTTGCCCAGGCGGCAGAAGATCTTGGTCTGACCCATCTGCGGGTGCCCGATCAGGTGATCCGACCGGGAGCTGGACCTTTGCACGAGCCCATGACCCTGATGGCTCTGATTGCAGGGGTTACCTCCAAAATCGAACTGGTGCCGTCCGTTATCATCCTGCCGGCCCGGCAGACAGTGCTGGTCGCGAAACAAACGGCAACTTTGGATGTGTTGTCAGGCGGCCGTCTGCGCCTTGGCATCGGCATCGGCAAAGACCCCGCGGAATATGACGCCCTGGGCGCGGATTTCACCAACCGGGGTGCCCGATGCGAGGAACAAATGGCCCTGCTGCAGCAATTGTGGAGCCAGGAAGTGGTGGAATTTGATGGCAAGTGGGAGCAAATCTCAGGCCTCGGGCTAAATCCATTGCCGATCCAACGGCCCATTCCTATGTGGATTGGGGCGTCCGCCGTGCCGTCTGCCCGCATTCGCCGCCGCATTGGGCGATGGGCGGATGGTTGGTTCGCGCTCTGCTCGCCTGAGGAATACCCCCAAATTCGCGATGATATCCGGGCTGAAGCCAGCGCAGCCGGGCGCGATCCCGATGCCATTGGTACAGAAGCCGGCGTCGCCGTTGTCGGCCCACGGGAGGCTGAATGGCAGACCCGGGTTGCCGGTTGGCGCGAAGCGGGCCTAAGCCACCTGTGTCTGCGTACGTTGGGGGGCGGCATTTCGGCGGATCAGCACATACCGCGTATGCGTCAGGCGGTCGCAGAATTGCCGTAGAAATGGATAGTAATGATCTGATCGTGTACTGCTAAATAGCGTATGCAATACATTATATTTTTCTCATTTTTAGGCTTAATACTTTAGAAATATATTTTTCCTAAGAATGGCATTGGAATTTAACAACAAAAGGCGTTTACCAATGCGTATTCTCAAAATTGCGATCGTTGCCGCGCTGCCCTTCATGTTCGCAGGTGTTGCCAGCGCGAATGAGTATGAGCCCCAACTGCGGGAAATGGCGAAAAACAGCATTCAATCATGGCTAAGTGACCCCTCGGTTATTAAGGCCATTCGGGCGCAGAACCAGCAGAACAATGCCCTGGATGAAACCAAAATTGTCGCGCTCGACAAACAGTGGCGGGCCGAGACCGGTGCCTCAAGCCGCCCTATGATCGACAGGGTTATGGAAAATTCACTATCCGCATTCTTGAAATCCAAGAAAGATGGCAGTGAAGGCTTGTTCACAGAGATTTTTGTTATGGATAATAAGGGCCTGAACGTCGGTCAAAGTGACGTCACCTCTGACTATTGGCAGGGTGATGAGGCCAAATGGCAAAAAACCTATTCAGTTGGTGCTGACGCCCTGCACATTGGTAAGGTTAAGGAAGATGAGTCCACTCAGACCTTTCAAAGTCAGGTCAGCCTGTCTGTTGTTGATCCCAAGGACGGCAGCGTGATCGGTGCCATCACAGTCGGGGTCAATGTGGAAATGCTGGGCCAGTAGCAGTTTGTCTTGAAATTTCCAGATATTTGTATTTGAGGGCCACGTCCTATTTGCCAAGGCAAACGAGGTCGTGGCCTTCATCGTAAGGGGTGATGAGTTATGGTGCGATGGACGATCGGTCGTAAGACTGTGTTGGTTGTAGCCGTTGGTGTGATTATTGGTTTCGCCATTGTTATTGCGGCCCAAAGTTTGGGTGAGCGGCAACGTATGAAATCATTGGCGCAGAACAGCAACTTTTCTCTGACCCAGTTATTGAGTGGCCAGGTCGCCGGTGGCATCAAATTTCGAAAAGTTGAAACAATTAGGCGCGCCTATCTGGAATTGACTAGCGGTGAAGCCTCCAACGTGGCTGCGATCTCCGCCCTTGCAGGTGACGGCAAGGCGGTAACCGATTTCAGGGCCGAAGGTTTGCCGTTTTCAGCTGAGGCTGAACTGGCTGAGACCGCCAAGATTGCCATTGAGAGCGGTGAAATACAGTCCATGTTTGTGATGGGCCAACAGATCATTGCAGCCCCCGTACGATTTGGAAAAAAGAACACCATTGTTGGCGCAATTGCCGTGGTCTGGGACTTTGGCCGGGTCGAGGCGCAACTTAATCATAGTCTGATGGTCAGCACTGCCTGGGCCACGCTGATTTCTCTGGCATTGCTGTTGGGCCTGTGGTTCGCACTCTCTCGATTGGTCAGCCGACCTATCGCCGGCATAACCGGTGCCATGCGGGGTTTGGCCAGCGGTGACCTGGATGCGGAAATTGAGGGTGTTTCGCGCAGCGACGAAATTGGCGAAATGGCGCAAGCTGTGCAAGTCTTTAAGCAGAACGCCCTTGAAGTGACCCGTCTGCAGGATGAGCAGGAAAACAGCGTCCGCCGTGCGACAGACGAAAAGCGCCGGGCAGCACAGGATTTGGCTGATAATTTCGATAGCCAGATCGGCGGCGTCGTCAATGCGGTTTCCGCAGCCGCTGGCGAAATGGAAAGTTCGGCAAGCACCCTGACGGAAACCGCCGACCAATCCATGGCGCAAAGTGAAGAAGTTGCCCGCGCGGCAGAGGTTGCCAGCGGCAATGTTCAAACCGTTGCTTCGGCGACGGAGGAATTGTCGGCCTCCTTGCGAGAGGTCAGCAATCAGGTCACCGAATGTGCAGCGATCACCCAACGGGCCGCCGATCAAGCCGGGCAAACCAACGACGAGATTACTGTACTGTCGGAAAGTGCTGAAAAAATCGGCGATGTCATCGCAATGATCAACGAAATTGCTTCGCAAACCAACTTGTTGGCCCTGAATGCCACGATTGAGGCTGCGCGCGCCGGTGAAGCGGGCAAGGGCTTTGCCGTCGTCGCCTCCGAAGTGAAAAGCCTGGCCAATCAGACGGCTAATGCAA
>Ga0302118_10000699_pt1 | contig 16222 bp, 9 predicted proteins | sample AG5_331_MG_FD_203126 | JGI IMG/M metagenome (GOLD analysis project Ga0302118, IMG submission 203126) | Marine microbial communities from Western Arctic Ocean, Canada - AG5_33.1 | ecosystem: Environmental > Aquatic > Marine > Oceanic | place: Canada: Western Arctic Ocean | collected 2017-10-01 | reverse complement strand
ACCCAGCATCACAGGGTATGGTACCATGCGGATAAATTTACCAAGCTTTAATACCCCAGCTGTGATCTGCAACAGACCCATGAGCACCACCGTGATAAACAGATACTCGACACCATGCTCCGCAACCAGTGACACCATCACTACCGCCAGCGCTCCAGTTGCACCACTGATCATGCCCGGACGACCACCAATACAGGCAGCGATCAAGCCAACCATAAAAGCCGCATAGAGTCCTACCAGCGGATCAACCCCAGCCACAAAGGCAAAGGCAACAGCTTCTGGGACTAGCGCGAGGGCGACTGTGAAGCCGGAAAGTAAATCGTTTTTAAAACTGGCGACTTTACTGAAATGAAACTCAAACATTAATAAGGGCTCTCTTAGTGATCATGGAAATTATAACTCAGGACAATGCAGTTAGATAAACATATTCGCAAAAGTCTGTCCACTAGCTAGTACGGCCAGAACTACGATTTGAATTACCTTCCGCTGGACGATTGCGAATTGCTGTAACTCTGCCACTGTTATTGCGATTGCCTTCATCACTACCATAAAGTGAATTTCCTGAAGATTTCTTGGAGAGTGTTGTTCTTGCTTCGACTTTTTGTGCACCTGCTGTTCTCTGTGCAACATTGCCATTAACCTCTGAGCGTTGTTCAGAAGACCCTTTAAAACGTTGACCTGGTTTACTGGTTTGGTTGCGACCGCCTGACTTGAACTTCCCGCCAGAATTTGCCCCGTGGCCATACACCGCATGTATTTTGGTGTTGCTCGAATTATTTTTGTGACGAGTATTGTGCTGCTTATTGGTCAAACTGTTCGGCCCCTTGCGTGTCTTTTTACTGTGCTGTGGCTTATGTAATGTGGTTTCAGGTAAACTCTGAATGGGTTCAAATCCTTCAACTTCACGACGCTCCAATAGATTCTGCGTGAGACGCTCAATGTCTGACAGCAGATCCACTTCATCTGCGCTGACCAACGAGATTGCTTGACCAGAAGACCCAGCTCGACCGGTACGTCCGATTCGGTGAATATAGTCCTCTGAAACATGGGGCAAATCAAAATTAACCACATGAGGCAGTTGCTCGATATCCAAACCACGAGCGGCGATATCTGTGGCCACCAGTATCCGGATTTTATTGCCTTTAAAATCGGCTAGAGCTTTGGTTCGTGCGCCCTGGCTTTTGTTGCCGTGAATGGCCGCAGCTGTAATACCCGCGGCTTCGATGTATTTGGTCAGCTTATTAGCACCATGTTTAGTTTTGCTAAACACCAGTGCCTGAGACCAGCCACCATCCTTAATCAGTTTGGTTAACAGTGCAGGCTTTCTTTTCTTGTCTACCGGGCAGACCCATTGTTCTACAGACGGCGCCGCAGTATTGCGCGGGCTAACGGAAATCTCGATGGGGTTATTTACCAGCCCTTTGGCCAGATTACGAATATCTTGAGAGAAGGTTGCTGAGAACATCAGGTTCTGACGACGCTTGGGCAGTAGACTAATAATGCGCTTAATATCGTGAATAAAGCCCATATCTAACATACGGTCAGCTTCATCCAACACCAACACTTCCAAGTGATCAAACTTAACGGCATTTTGACTGTGCAAGTCCATCAGACGGCCCGGTGTTGCTACCAGGATATCAACCCCGCGACGCAGCTTTTGCATCTGCGGGTTTATTTTGACGCCACCAAATACAACAGTAGATTTGAGATTGAGGTGAGCTCCATACAAAGCAACACTGGCTCCCACCTGGGCAGCAAGTTCACGTGTCGGCGTTAAGATCAAGGTACGTGCCTGATTGGCAGGTGCGCGACTACCCTTATCCAAGAGCTCTAAAATGGGCAACGTAAAGCCAGCTGTTTTACCTGTGCCTGTTTGTGCTGCAGCCATAACATCATGGCCTGCAAGTACAGCAGGAATGGCTTTAGCCTGAATTGGTGAAGGTTCGCTATAGCCCTGTTTGGCAATAGCTTTAAGTATTGGGGCAGATAGGCCCATTTCATTAAATGTCATAAAATCGTCAAGTCCATTCATTATATTTATGATTAACTGTGTCCAGCAGTAGAAAGCGCTCTTGCTCAGTAGCTATCATTTATTACACAAAACCATGTTAGTCCAGTGTAACTAGCAGAAAACTCTCAGCGAAAATATCACGGTGATTTTGATTGCCAATCAGAGGATGATAGGGCATTTGTAGAGTTGCTGGAGAATTTAACGAAAATTATATATTGCTTCCGGATCTCCAGAATTTCTTTAGACAGCCTATAATCATACACAATTCTGCATCTGCATGCAACTCTTTGATGCTTGCGATACATGTTTCAAGGCATTCTCAGCTATTTAGACCGTTTAGATCTGTGCCGCGAGCTATTAAATGTGTGTCTGCGATCTGAATGATTTTGAGCAGTTATTTGATTTAATGTCCGTTCAGCAGGTCTTGGCATAGACTTGTAAATTTTAACGTAACTCTTTGTATCTTCAAAATTGATATTATCAACAAGTACCGCATATTATTTAAGGATTGCAGGCGAGTCCAGTAGAGTCAAAGCCAGTACTTATAACATTACGGTTGCAGTTGAATGGAATTAGCAATAAATGTCAGCGATAAAAATAAGGGCTTCATAAGTTCAATTATTTTCGTCAGAGCGTAGCTCTTCTTGGCTACTCCACATCTGATCCACCGAGCTGTTTGGAAACAAGCTGTCTATATAGCCCCCTCTTCTGCAGCAACTCTTGATGTGAACCGGTTTCCACTATACAGCCCTTATTGAGGACAATTATTTGGTCAGCGTTACGGATGGTAGAGAGCCGATGTGCAATGATAATAGTGGTTCGGTTTGTCTTAAGCAGATCAAGGGCTTTGTGGACAGTGTTTTCGCTGAGAGCGTCTAGGTGGGAAGTAGCTTCGTCTAAAATTAAAAACGGAGCATCCTTAAGGAATGCTCTGGCAATAGCAACACGCTGTCTCTGACCTCCTGAAAGGCTGGAGCCACGTTCACCAACCATCGTCTCCAGACCATCCGGTAGGCTTTGGATAACTTCAGACAGTGCAGAAAGTTTCACGGCCTCACTTAATTCCAGCTCAGTGGCATCTGGTTTAGCAACGAGGATGTTTTCCCGCAATGAATTATTGAAGAGATATGTGTCCTGAGCAACCAATGCGATCCGGGACCGCAAATCCTCCAATTTAAAATCTCTGAGTTCAATTCCATTCAATAAGATAGAACCCTTCTCAGGGTCCCAGAAACGCATGAGCAGTTGAGCGAGACTCGTTTTACCAGCCCCGGATGGACCAACTAACGCCAACGTCTTGCCTACCGGTATATCAAAATTGAGGTTTTGTAAGACACTCATTGATCTTCCCGTATATGAAAAACTTACATTACGGAAAGAAAAACCTGCTGAAAAATCGCTGAGTGCTTCACCATCTCCATCTGTAATTATCACCGGTTCGTTTTCCAAAGCGTAAACCCTCCTCGTGGCACCCAGTGTGTCGGCTAATTGTCGACCTATCTGCGCTATTTCTGATACTGGTAAAAATGCTGACATGGCAAGTATAGTAAGCAGTGGAAGAATCCCTGCATCGAAGGAACCATAAGTAGTGAGGAGTGCTCCTGTGCAGACAACAGCAAGGCCGCCCCAGCCGGTTATAACTTCAAGAATAGTCCTTTGCAGTGTCAACTCTCTGAAGAACGGCAATCTTATTCCGATATGTCTATTTGTAAGGCTGTCAAAGGCTTTACCTCGCTGTTCTTCTTGCTGAAATGCAACTATTTCTGCAAGACCCTGGATTGTATCAATTGCGTGGGCAGAAAGCTCTCCGGAAGCTTCCCTGGATTTTGAACCTAGTTGATCTACTTTTGCACGCATTAAAAACGGGCTGAGACATACAGCAAGTAGAAATGGCAATAGTGCCAAAGCCATCCAGAAATTTACTGTTGTAAGGAACGTGACTACTGCCACTGGAATAAGGATTGAAACAAAAACTGGAGCAACTGTATGTGCAAAGAAGTATTCTACCAGTTCAACATCCTGGGTAGCGATTCCCATCAAATCCCCAGTTCGGCGTCGAACGAGATATGCAGGAGCCAACTGATCGAGTTTTCTAAAAACATTGATCCGCATATCCGCCAGTAACCTGAAGGCCATGTCATGGGCCACCCAGGATTCAAGCCAGTGGAGTATCCCAGAAAGCGGTGCCACGACCATAAGTCCTGTGAGTAGGAAAGTAAAATCTGTACCGTTTTTCAGCGCAAGTACAATCAGCGCGCTGTAGACCCCCACACCGATAAAAGCCAGCACACGCAATACTCCGAAACAGAAGGTAAGGACTAGCCTGCCTTTCCATGGCATTATGTGGCGCATCAACTCAACAATTAGTTGCTTCCAATTGAGTCCCTCCGCTTTAATAATGCCCTCTGTTGGTAAGTTCAGCATCGATTCTTCAAGCTGCTCCTCAGGTTCAGCCTTAACAAACATTGGCTCTACCTCACCACTGACTAATTCCTTTGATTCTGCTTCGCGAACCTGCTCATTCATCAGGGCCGAATACATACCAGCTTTCTTCATCAGAGTAGCGTGAGGGCCAGATTCAACAATCTTTCCGTGATCGATTACCAGTATACGGTCACATTTTATTACACTTGAAAGTCGATGGGCTAAAACTATGGTGGTACGGTCTTTCATCAAACGATCAAGTGCCTGCTGGATGACATATTCGTTTTCCGCGTCAACTGCTGAAAGAGCTTCATCCAAAATCAAAATAGGAGTATCCCGCAAAAGGGCTCTTGCAATTGCTACTCGCTGACGTTGACCACCAGAAAGCTTGATACCTTTTTCACCAATTATCGTTTGATATCCTTCCGGAAGGGTTTTTACAAACTCATGGATGTTCGCATTATTTGCTGCATGGGTAACTTCAATTTTACTTGCTTCCGGACGACCCATGCGGATATTCTCCTCTATTGTCCCATGAAAGAGAAATGTGTCTTGATTAACAACCGAGATCTCACTTCGTAGCTGGTCAAAAGAGATGTTTCTTAAATCTTTTCCTCCAATGCTGATTGATCCCTGCACAGGGTCGTGGAAACGTAGCAGAAGCTTGACAATCGAAGACTTCCCGCAACCACTTGAACCAACAATCCCCACTCGTTCACCCTTGCTGATTTTGAAATTCAAGCAATCATGCACAATCTGTGTGTGTTCTGGGTAACTGAAGCTAACTGATTCGAAATGAATAGTAGGTTCCAGTCGGGCTGTATCATTTTCCGAATGTTCATCCAAAACAACCGGTTCAGCATCAAGAATTTTGTAAACTCCTTGAGCCGCAGAAAGACCCACCATACCCTGATGTAGAACTGTACGCAAGTCACGCATAGGCCTGAAAATTTCAACTCCCATCATCAGAATTATCAGCAATGTGGTGAGTTCCATCTCACCGTCAATCACACGGTAGGCCCCATACCCCAAGCCTGCTGCAGCACCGACGGCGATGGATATATCTGTAATCCCTCTTGATAGGGAATTTGTGGCAAGAACCCACATGGTGCTCCGGAAAAGTTCGAAAGCTCGTTCCTTTAGCAATTCAATACGGGATCCGCTTTGACCAAATGATTTGAGTGTCGCAAGTCCCTGGATTCCGTCTAAAAAATCTGAGGCAAATGCGGCATATGCTTGTTGCCTTTCAATTGATCTTTTAGTGTCAAATTTGTGCCAGGCCGATGGGGCTACAAGTGATACAAGTGCGGCTACCAGAAGTATAATGGCAACCGGTAAGTCAAGAAAGGCTACAAAAGCAAATATCATCAGGGGGGTTAGTGCTGAGATCAACAATTGTGGAAGGTATTCTCCAAAATAGGTCTCCAGCTGTTCTACTCCGTCCACTAGTGTCAATACGAGTTCTCCAGATCTTTGACGACCTGAATATCCAGGTCCAAGATTCACTATCTTGTCGTATAGACGACGGCGCAATTGCTTTTGAACAATTGCCGATGTTTCGTGCGCTGTCATAGTACGCCAATGCTCAAAAAATCCTCGCAACAGCATCACTAAAGCAGCAAGAACGATTGGCATAATCAATTCTTCAACAGTCTGACCGAGTAGAATCAGGCCGATCAACCAACCGAGCAAAGCAAGACGAACCACTCCCAGTGCTGTTGCTATCAGACCGATCAGTACTGAGAAGGCAATGCGTCCTCTAACACCCAGGGTGAATGACCACAGTCGTGTATCAAATTGCATGAATTAATATGGAAATAATTATCGAATTGATTTGCTTCAAGGAATTCAGGCAGGTAGTTCCAAACCAATTTGTTCCAAACAACAATAGGTCTGAAAAAAAGAGATTATCAAAACAATGAAAGTCTAAGTTGTTGTCAGAGAATAATTCCGTGAATGATGATCGCAATCGAGATGTACATGGATGCTTCAATCGCGCCTACTCCAACATTACGTTCCAATTGAATTTCCTTATTCAAGTCAAATGGCGTAACCCAGTCCAGTGAGCGACGGCCAAGACTCATACAAATCAAGCCTATAAGCAAATATAATGCTGTTGTAATCAACTCCGCACCAAGCAATGCAAACCGGCCAGGATCCTCTGGGTTTATGAAACTGAACATTTCATAGTTAACAACTCCGGATACTGAAGCGTGGACAATAATTGACATGGCGATGAAGAATCCGGCTTCCGTTATTCCTGTAGCAAGGTTCTTCTCCTCAGAAGTCTCTTTGCTTAAGTCATAGGGTGTTATCCAATCCAGAACTTTCCTGCCGATGAACAAACAAACGATGCTGACTAGAAAATAAATCAGAATTTCCAATGAAACGTTGATGAAATGATTGATGACCATGACCTGCTCCGTTTAATAGCTAAGAAAGTTTAAAAATAATGATTAACTGCCGAACTCATTTAAAAACAGTACTACAGCTCCGAGACCTTCATACTACTCTACTGAAGTCTCTCAGTTGGTTACAGTACTGCAATGCTCAAGCTAGATTTAATAATGAATTGTACACGACTAAACTCTATCCGCAAGCTACAGTTTTAAAAACATGATGTAACTTAGTCTTGATGTGCGGTAAATAATATAATTATCATGACAAGTATTGCGGAATATCGTAGAATCATTTTTAAATCCAGATTAAACAATTGTTCATTTCAGACAAATGAACTTTATTTAAATATGTTAATTTTTTGTTAGTATACAGGCTATTGATGAGCCTGCGTTTTTCTTAAAATCTTTAAATTCGGCAAACTTAATTCAAAAATATTCTCAATTGTTTCTGGCTCAATATAAGTCTATTCTCTTTTCTAAGTGTGTTTTATACTTTTCAAAGCAGATAATAAAAATTGACTTGAATTGGATTTTTACGTATAAAATTTTGGTTAAGGTTAATTTGCGAGACTCGGAGTCTCACTGATTGAAATTGTTTACCAGAATTTCAATGAATACAAGATTTGTTTATATTTCTGTATGACTTTAATTCTACAGCATAATTTGCTGTAGAATGGTCTATGTGCGGAATTATTTTGTGAACCTTGATTTTGTAAAAAATACACTAGACTTATTCTGCGGAAAGTAGGATTTTTATAGGTTATAATTTGAAAACCGCATTTACACCTAAAAACAGACAAGGAGTATAGCTTATGAAAATGACGACAGAAGAAGCTTTCATCAAGGTCCTGCAAAAACACGGTATCGAACACGCTTTCGGCATCATCGGTTCTGCGTTTATGCCTATTTCTGACTACTTTCCTCAAGCAGGAATTACGTTTTGGGACGTAGCCCATGAATGCAACGGTGGTTACATGGCTGACGGTTTTACACGCACAACCGGCAAAATGTCAATGATTATCGGCCAGAATGGTCCGGGCATCACAAATTTCGTAACCTGTGTCAAAACAGCATACTGGAACCATACACCAATGTTGCTGATTACACCGCAGGCTGCCAACAAGTCAATCGGTCAAGGCGGTTTTCAGGAAGTTGAGCAAATGGCTGCTTTTAAAGATATGGTCGCATATCAGGAGGAAGTTCGTGATCCAACGCGTATTGCGGAAGTGCTGAATCGCGTAATTACAAAGGCAAAGCGCATGTCAGCACCGGCTCAGATCAACATTCCACGTGATATTTGGACACAGGTAATTGACATAAATTTACCTGAAATTGTTGAGTTTGAACTTCCTGCGGGAGGAACTGATGCGATATCTGAGGCAGCCAAACTCTTGTCTGAAGCAAAATTTCCGGTGATACTTAACGGAGCAGGAGTTATTCTCGGCGGAGCGATACCGGCATCACAAGCACTTGCTGAACGTTTGGACGCACCTGTCTGCTGCAATTATCAGCACAATGACGCATTCCCCGGCTCGCACCCTTTGTTTGCCGGACCATTGGGTTACAATGGTTCAAAAGCTGGTATGGAGTTAATCAAACAGGCAGATGTAGTTTTAGCTCTGGGCACTCGTTTGAATCCATTTTCAACCCTTCCGGGCTATAATCTGGATTACTGGCCTCAGGAAGCAAAGCTGATTCAGGTAGATATTAATCCAGACAGGATTGGACTGACAAAGCCTGTTTCAGTCGGAATCGTCGGTGATGCAAAACAGGTAGCGGAGCAAATTCTAAATCGACTCACTGACTCTGCTGGAGACGCAGGTCGTGAGGAGCGCTGCAAACAGATTGTTGACAAAAAAGCCGTTTGGGCAAAAACACTCGCCTCCATGGATTTCGAAGAGGACGATCCGGGTACAACCTGGAATGAGCGTGTACGCAAACGTCAGCCGGATCACATGTCACCGCGAATGGCCTGGCGCTCAATTATGGAAGCTTTGCCGAAAGATGCGATTATTTCTTCTGATATCGGTAACAACTGTGCGATCGGGAACGCATACCCAACTTTTGAAAGCGGAAGAAAATTTTTGGCTCCGGGACTGTTTGGACCATGCGGTTACGGTTTCCCTTCAATCATTGGCGCAAAAATCGGTAATCCTGAAACTCCTGTTGTAGGTTTTGCGGGTGATGGAGCATTCGGAATTTCAATGAACGAAATGACGGCCATCGGACGTAGCGAATGGCCTGGAATTACGATGATTATTTTTAGAAATTACCAGTGGGGCGCAGAGAAACGTAACTCAACACTCTGGTATGATGACAATTTTATCGGTACCGAATTGGATCTTCAAGTTTCATACGCTGATATTGCTAAAGCCTGCGGTGTAAATGGTGTTCAGGTACGGACCATGGAGTCACTTACGAGTGAGTTGGGAAATGCAGTAAAGGCTCAGATGGAGCAGGGAAAGACTACCTTCATAGAGGTAATCCTGAATCAGGAGTTAGGTGATCCTTTCCGTAGAGATGCGATGACGACACCTGTGTCAGTTGCGGGGGTCAACAAAAATGACATGTGTCCGCAGTAGGTCTATTTTGTTTGCTCGGAATGCATCAAACAAATTTTTCTATATTGAAGGGATGACAGGCTGAACACTATTTTTAAGCCTGTTTAGCCCTTTTTTCCAGTCAATAATTAATTGATTATAAAGGAGAAGAAGTGGAAGAACAAAAAAAGAACGCGCCAGATGCGTTGTGGCGCCCAATGACCCAGCATAAGACACTGTTGAACAATCGTCCGAAACACATTGTCAGGGCTGAAGGTTGTTTCATGATCAATGAAGACGGTGATCGTATACTCGACGCAACAGCAGGTTTATGGTGTGTGAATGTTGGTCATGGCAGAAAAGAGCTGGCTGAAGTCGCAAAGGCTCAAATGGAAAAATTGGCTTATGTGATTCCGGTCATGACCAGTGATCCTGCAGTTGAACTTTCCGCAAAAATGCTGGAAATGCTGGGTATGGACAAAGGCCATGTTTATTTCACCAGCAGTGGTTCTGAGGCCAATGAAACGGCATTCAAAATTGCGCGTCAATATCATTTACAGTCAGGGAATCCCCGTAAGTCTAAAATTATTTCACGACATCGTGCTTATCACGGAAACACTCTGGCCACAATGAGCGCTACAGGACAGGCTGAACGTAAGATTGGCTATGAACCGCTGGCTCCAGGGTTTTTGCATGTTCCTCCGCCTTATCCTTACAGACGTCATGCTAAATTTACTGTTGAAGAACATGGATTGGAATGTGCCAAATTTTTGGAAGATACCATCATTCACGAAGGTGAAGAAACTGTGGCGGCTTTCATCATGGAACCGATGATTTCCGGAGGAGGAGTACTTGTTCCTCCTGATAATTATTTAACGGAAATCCGTAAGGTATGTGATCAATACAATGTTTTGCTGATTATGGATGAAGTCGTTTCCGGATTCGGCAGAACCGGAAAAATGTTTGGACACGAACACTGGGGAGTCAAGGCTGACATTTTTACCTTTGCTAAAGGTATGGCAAGTGGTTATATGCCTGTGGCAGCTACTGTCGTTAAGGAAAAGATATTTGAAGCCTTTTACGGAGAAGCAAACGAGCTCAAGCATTTCCGGCATGTTAACACATACGGGGGACATCCTGTTGCAACAGCAGTCAGTTTGAAAAATATCGAAATTGTACAACGAGAAAATCTAGCTGAAAACGCCGCAAAAATGGAAGCTTACATCAAGGGACGTCTGAATGAATTTTCGGATCATCCTTATGTTGGAGAAATACGCGGTAAGGGCTTGCTGCTCGGCATAGAGCTCGTTTCAGACAAAGAAAAGAAGACACCGTTGGAGATGGCTCAAGCCAATGCGATTGTTCAAAATTGTCTTAAACAGGGGGTTTCAATCATGCGCAACGGCAACACAGTTCCTGGTTTAGGGAACGTGATTATCATGGCTCCGCCTTTGATAATTCAGGAAAGTGAAGCAGATCAAATTGTGGATGCAATTGGAAATGCCTTAAAGCAGGCATTGAATTAAACAACAAAAAGGACTGTGCTTCAACTTCATCTGTGAAGTGGAGATGCGTAGTTTATTAAACAAAAACAGCTAAATAACAGGAGTAAAAATGCAGATTGGTGTACCAACGGAAATAAAAGAAATGGAAAATAGAGTCGGAGCAACACCTGCGGGTGTGGCAGAACTCGTGCGGAACGGTCATCAGGTTTGCGTAGAAAAAGACGCTGGTGAGGGTAGTGGTTTCAGTAATGCAGAATATGAGCAGTCAGGCGCGAAGATGGTTGATACTGCTGCTGAGGTGTGGGCCAGTGAAATGGTTTACAAAGTAAAAGAGCCTCTGCTGGCCGAATATGGATTTTTCCGTGAGGATTTGCTCTTGTTCACCTATCTGCATTTGGCAGCGGAAGGAGCATTGACCAAAGCACTCATGGAAAGTAAAACTACCTCGATTGCTTATGAAACTGTACAGCTTCCGGATCGTAGTTTGCCTCTGCTCATACCTATGAGTGAAGTTGCTGGACGTATGGCAGTACAGGTTGGAGCACGCTTTCTGGAAAAACCACAGGGCGGACAGGGAGTTTTACTTGGCGGTGTGCCGGGAGTCGAACCCGCACAAGTCGTGATTATCGGTGGAGGTGTGGTCGGCATCAACTCAGCCAAAATGGCAGTCGGTATGGGTGCCAAAGTTACGATCCTTGATGTAAGTGCAGATAGAATGCGTTATCTTGATGATGTGTTCAACGGACGTGTCCAACTCGTGATGTCAAACAGCTATAACATTGCCAAGGCCGTAGAAAACGCAGATCTGCTGGTTGGAGGAGTTTTGATTCCTGGCACAAAAGCACCACACCTGGTAACTGAAGCTATGGTCAAGACTATGAAACAGGGATCAGTGATTGTGGATGTCGCCATCGATCAAGGTGGTTGTATCGAAACCATCGACCGTGTGACTTATCATAGTGATCCAGTTTATGTGCAGCACGGTGTTGTTCATTACTCTGTGGGGAACATGCCAGGAGCTGTAGCTCGTACCTCGACGATGGCCTTAACCAATGTTACTACACCCTATGCTGTTCAATTGGCCAATAAGGGCTGGAAAACGGCGTGTAGAGACGATCATGCTCTTGCCCTAGGTCTGAACACTCATGCTGGAAATGTGACCTGTAAAGGAGTTTCTGAGTCTTTTGGATATGACTTTGTTCCACCGGAACAAGTATTTTAAGTTTGGATTATCTAGACTTATTTTTTAGTTTCAGTGGATTAAGCTGTCCACTGAAACTAAAACGGTTCCTCTTTTAAGCATTTATTTTGCGGTAATGAGCCAATAAGTTGATAAGTTCAAAAACAGTGGTTGCCGCGGCCAGTGAAGTTAACTCTGCGTGATCATAAGCTGGAGCAACTTCCACAACATCCGCGGAGATAATATTAAGACCTGCCAAGCCTCTCAAAACCCCGAGCAATTCCCTTGACGTCATTCCCGCTATTTCTGGAGTTCCGGTTCCAGGAGCGTGAGCTGGATCCAAAACATCAATATCAATTGACAGATACATAGGATTATCCCCCACCCGATTGCGGATGCGTTTGATGACGTGCTCCACACCTTCATTTTGTAATTCGTCACAATGCACAACCTTGAAACCTAACTCTTCATCTTGTTTCAGATCATCTCGGCTGTACAAAGGACCACGTATTCCTACATGGATTGAGGCATGATCGAGGAACAGTTTTTCTTCCGCCGCACGTCGAAACGGAGTACCATGCGTAAATGGAGCCCCAAAGTAGGTGTCCCAGGTGTCAAGATGCGCGTCAAAATGCACGAGCGCCACCGGGCCGTGATAATGATTCACTGCTCGCAACAAGGGCAATGCAATAGTATGATCACCACCTAGACTGATGAGACTGCCGACTTTCCCCAAAAGATCAGTCGCTGCAGTCTGGACTTGCCCGACGGCTTCTTCAATATTGAATGGGTTACAAGCGACGTCTCCTGCGTCTGCCACTTGTAGTTCCGCAAAAGGTTCCGTGTCATAGGCCGGATGATACTGAGTCCGGAGATGCCGTGAAGCCTGCCGGATGGCTTGTGGACCAAATCTGGCACCGGGCCGGTAACTTGTTCCTGAATCAAACGGAATTCCTAAAATTGCAATGTCGCAACTATTTACGTCACGGAGTTCCGGAAGCCTGGCAAAGGTGGAAGGGCCGGCATAACGTGGAACAATTTTTCCACTGACGGGTTGAATAGGTGTGTTTTCTTTATCTTTCATTTTGCAAAACTCAGTTTAATTGTTTATGTCCATAATTTGATTGCATTTCCTTGAATGATTTTTATGGGAATTGTGTTACACGTACTCCCCACTAGAAAACAGACAGTCAATATCAGCGTAAATGGATAATATAAAGCAGTATATTCACTAAATCCTGGTGCAGTTGTCAAGTAATACTTGACAACTGAAATTCTATTTAAATCTCTTTCTTTCAGGATGTTATCTTTGTGCAAGCTGACTTTTTGCTTGGAGGTATAAAAAAGTTCAGCTAGCTGATTTTGAATTTGTTTTGACATAAAATTAGGCATTATGCCTTGGGTCAAAGGCGTCTCGCACTGCTTCACCAATAAACACCAGCAAACTGAGTTGCAGGGCAATCACGGCGAATCCGGCTATTCCGAGCCATGGAGCGTGGAGATTTGCCTTGCCCTGAGCCAGCAGTTCTCCGAGTGAAGGCGACCCAGGAGGCAGCCCAAATCCCAGAAAATCAAGTGCTGTGAGGGTAGTGATTGATCCTGAAAGTATGAAAGGCATAAAAGTCATGGTCGCCACCATCGCGTTTGGTAGGATATGCCTAAACATTATTCTTCCGTGACTCAAGCCGAGCGCACGTGCAGCCCTCACGTATTCTAGGTTTCGTCCTCTTAAAAATTCAGCTCGCACTACTCCAACCAGTCCCATCCAGCTAAAAAGCAGCATAATCAGTAGCAGCCACCAGAAATTTGGTTCGACAAAACTTGAAAGGATAATCAGCAAAAATAAAACAGGCAGTCCGGACCAGATTTCAATGAAGCGCTGACCAAGAATATCAACACGTCCGCCAAAATATCCCTGTACCGCACCTGCCACAACTCCTAGGATGGAACTCAGAATGGTCAGTACAAGTCCGAATAAAACGGAAATCCGGAAGCCGTAAATTAATCGGGCTACCACATCCCGTCCCTGGTCATCAGTCCCCAGCCAGTTTTCCGCAGTTGGAGCAGAAGGTGCGGCAGAAGGCAAATTATAATTGATTGTATCGTAGCTGTAAGGAATAAGACTCCAATAGATTTTACCTTTCTTTTCAATTAAATCACGTACAAATTCATCTCGATATTCCGTTTCTGTGGCAAATTCACCACCAAATTCTGTCTCCGGAATTGTCTCAAAAACAGGAAAAATAAAACGCTCTCCAAAAATTACCAGCAGTGGTTTGTCATTGGCGACTCCTTCAGCAAAGAGGCTGATGAAGAACAAAATCAGGAAAATCCACAAAGACCAAAAACCTCGGCGGTTAGCACTAAAATGCTGAAGTCGGCGGCGTGTTATGGGAGTCATCTGCTATGCTTCTCTGTTTTCAAAGTCAATTCTTGGATCAATCACTGTGTACATCAAATCGCTGATGATACCAACGACCAGTCCCAACAGCGTAAAAATGAAAAGTGTGCCGAACATGACCGGATAATCGCGTTGGATTGCTGATTCAAAACCCAACAGTCCCAAACCGTCCAGAGAGAAGATTATTTCTATCAACAATGATCCGGTGAAAAACATACCGATAAAGGCGGCTGGAAATCCGGCAATGATAATCAGCATAGCATTCCGGAAGACGTGTTTGTAGATAACTCGCCTCTCCGTAATACCCTTCGCACGGGCTGTAATTACGTATTGTTTGTTTATTTCATCAAGAAAAGAATTCTTAGTGAGCATCGTCAATGAGGCAAAACTACCGACCAGAATAGCACTTATCGGCAGCACCAGATGCCAGAAATAGTCGAGAACCTGTTGCCACCAAGGCAGAGAGGAAATATTGTCAGAAAGGAGTCCGCGTAAAGGGAACCAACTGAAATAGCTGCCTCCTGCGAAAAGAACGATTAGCAGGATGGCAAAGAGAAAAGTTGGAATGGCATTTCCCAGAATCACAACGGTACTGCTCCAGACATCAAAGCGGGAACCGTGTCTCAGAGCTTTGCGAATTCCAAGCGGAATACTGATCAGATAAACAGCGAGTGTACTCCAGATGCCGAGAGAAATTGAAACAGGCATTTTTTCCAGCACAAGATCAACTACTTTCTGATCCCTGAAAAAACTGTCTCCAAAATTGAAAGTTGCGTAATCTCGCATCATTTTGAAATAACGCACATGCAGAGGTTTGTCAAAACCGTACAAGCGCTCTATCTCAACAACCATTTCCGGAGCCAGACCCTGTGCGCCCCGATACTTTGAGGAAGATTCGGAAGTCGCACTTGTTTGGCCTTTGATGTCTTCTCCACCGCCTGAGAGTCGTTCTGTCGCACTGACAGCGTCACCCTGCAGTTTTGCGATCATCTGCTCCACTGGACCTCCCGGAGCAATTTGGATGATCATGAAGTTGACAGTCATTATTCCAAGCAGAGTTGGAACAACCAACAGCAAACGACGGATGATGTAAGAGATCATAGAGATTAACGAGGGAGTTTATCAATCCTCTAACATTTTCAGACTTAATTCAGATTCTGCTTTTTTTCAAGTAAAGTCTTTTGTTTTTCCTCATCAATCCACCAGGTGAAAAATCCCAAACCATATTTTGGAGTAATTTCCGGACGGGAAAATTTATTCCAATATGCTAGACGGTAGTAGTTGATATGCCAATGCGGAATAACATAATGTCCCCACAATAAAGCACGGTCCAGCGCCTTTGTGCGGGCAATAAGTTTTTCACGGTCAGGAGCTTCGATTACAAGTCGTATGAGTTTGTCAATGGCTGGATTGCAGATACCCATAAAATTCCTCGTCCCTCCTGTTTTTCCTGCTTTACAACTCCAGTAATTGTCCTGTTCATTGCCTGGAGAAAGCGACTGTCCAAATGACATTACAATCATATCAAAATCAAAGGAACGGATCCGGTTAATATATTGTGATGTGTCAACCACCCTGACGCTTGCTTCAATCCCCATGAGCTCTAGGTTTTTCTTGAAAGGCAAAACGATACGCTCAAATGCAGGTGAAATTAACAAAATCTCAAATTTAAGAGTTTCGCCGGCACTGTTGACACGCTTGCCGTCTTTGACTTCCCAACCTGCTTCTTTCAGGAGTTTTGACGCGGCACGTCGTTGGCTGC
>Ga0302118_10000698_pt1 | contig 16233 bp, 25 predicted proteins | sample AG5_331_MG_FD_203126 | JGI IMG/M metagenome (GOLD analysis project Ga0302118, IMG submission 203126) | Marine microbial communities from Western Arctic Ocean, Canada - AG5_33.1 | ecosystem: Environmental > Aquatic > Marine > Oceanic | place: Canada: Western Arctic Ocean | collected 2017-10-01 | reverse complement strand
ATCAGTCTGAACAAACTTTACGAGAGGGTAGTCCTCCTCAACTTGCTTCGCTAGTGCCTTTAAGTCAACCTTGCCTTCTGGCAATTTACCCTTCGGGAGTTTGAATCCCCAATCCCGCGCCATGTTTGCGTAATTGCTTACCTCGCCCTTATCATCTCCGAGCTTGTAGTACCTATCCTGTACCTCAACGTAAGGATGGTCTTGGCCGAGAATCTTCGTTATGGTCTTCATCTCCTTTTGATTAACAAACCAACTTTGACAAACATCTTCCGTCCGCTTGACTCTCTCAGCCTTCTCGGCAATGTTGTTTTTCTTTGCGAGTTTTAAGACTCGCTCTGCAACCCATTCGTGTAGCTCAATCCAGTTGTCGTTCTTCGCAACTTTCTTCGACGCTGCTTTAGTAAAGCCAACGATAGTGTCTGGCAAGTTATCCTTACCAACCAACTCTTTCATGTCGCTGAACATCCTGCTAAAAGACCTTGCCTCAGAGTGAGGGTATTCATCGTTCGGCCTTTGGATAACGTACCGATTAATTACAACGTACACGCCTTCATCCTCATCCAAGTCAATTTCAACAGGTTTCCAACGGTCACTCCACTTGGAGTGGTGGTACGAAAGCTCGTCATACTCAAAGGTTTTGTGCGTGGTACGAGTCCCCACGGATACCGAGCTACCTTTTTGCGGTTTTGGTAATTCGCTCAGGAGTAACATTGGCGCATCGAAACCTAATTCCTTGCAGACTTCTGCTTCAGTCTTTTGCTTCTGCTCCTCCCTGTGAACGTCCTTGTAGCGATAGTCGTCAAAGTTAATGAGGTAAACCTTACGCCCCTCCTGTTCGCTTTCAAGCAGGGCAATCTTACCTAGCGCACCGCGAACATGACCGACATCGTTCTTTACGATTACCGTATCCTTGCGGGGATTGACTGTTGTTCCCAATTTAAATCGAGCGTTCCCTGCGTAAGTTTTCTTCGTGGAGCGAACCGTTACATGGTCGTACTTGTAAAAGCCATACTGTACGTCCTTGATTTTCTCACCGTTGAAAGATACTGTTTCTCTCGCCCAACTCGATAACTGATAGAGCGCACTACCGTAGTCACAAATCTCTCCGAGTAAACGCTTCGCGTCGAACATCGTCTTGCACTCGCCAAACGATTCCTCAACTTCGACTTTCAGTTCGGAATTTACCTTCTCGATTTTCTTGAGAAGATTTTTCTTCGTATGTTTGGTGAACTCAAGAGCCTCCCGACTCGCGGTAATGTTTAAGTCTCCAATCTCAAATTCCAAAACGAGATGATGGTTGACGATTTCCCTCAACGCTTCCCCCTTTGGGTCATCCATCAAATCTATATCATAGGAATTGAAAGAGTACGGGATACCTCCCATGACTGCCATAGAGTCGGAGTTTCCCTCTTTCAGATACTTCCAATCTTCGCCCTCAAAGAGAGTCTCCATTTCGAGGCCATCTTTTTCATGGTCGCTCAGACCATGAATCCTTGGCTTTACTTTAAAATGTTTATATAGTTTAACCGACTTCTCACGGAACTCATTCAAATCATCCTCGCTTACGGGAATAACAATTTCCAAACCGTCCGGTTCGTCAGTCGAGTTAACCGCAAGCTGGACTATCTGCCCAAGTTTCGATTCGTCAATGAAAGCGGAGTAAGAATGAACTTCCCCGCCAATGAAGGAGTTGATTGCGAAAGAATCTCCGTAGGCAAATCCAGACTTGGAACCAAGGCCGAGCATACCAATCTGCTCGTTGCTATTCCTCTTGGTTGATTCCCCGTACATAGCGAACACTTCCCGAATTTCTTCTTGGTTCAGTGCAGGGCCAAAATCGCGCACTCTAAAAGTAGGGGCCCATGCGCTTGGCAAAGTGACTTCGATGGGAACGTCTCCCTTGCCTACTTCTTTGTTAGCGTCAACAGCGTTTGCTGAATACTCGCGAACAACAGCACCCACCTTATCAGAGTAAAGTTGGTTCCTCAGAACATTGAGAATGTGAGCTAGGCCCGTTTGCTTGATTCCAAAGGATACGGCTTTCGTAACTCCCTTGCGGATGACTTTCGTAGGTTCTTCGATTAATTTCATAGGTTTCTTTCTTTAGTAGGTTTTCTTAACGATGTAAATATCATACCATTGTTCTTCTCCCCTGTCAAGAGTTTTTTTGTTTTAAAAAATTATCTTTGTGTAATTGATTGTATGCACAACGCAGATCAAGACCTTCGCTCCTTCTTGGATACCTTAATAGAGGAGGCCGCTGAAGAAGGCTTCGATTTAATGGTCGAAAATACTAATGACGAGCACCTCTTTGTGATAGCCAATCCTAAAACCCGCAAGGTCGCGTGTATAGGAGCAGCAGACATTAATGGCTCAGAGGTAATCGTAGCCTACTCAATAGGAGTAAAAAGATGGGGTTGGTACAATGAAGAAGGTTTCGATCTGGATACGGTTGTTGAAACAAAAAATATAAGAGATGACATCTTCCGCTGGCTTCCCACTGACGACATCATCACATACCTACACGAATGAATCAAGAGGACTTGATAGTTAATGGAGTACCCGTCATTGTTAATAGCGATGAAAATGGCGCATGGATGAAAGATCGTGTAATCATTTTGAAGCCTGACGCAACGGAAACGGAAGTCATCGGTATAGTCTCTTACTTATATGAGGAGGGATTCATACTAGACAGAAGAACTCGTTGCGAAGTCAAATAAAAATTTTTTAAAAAAATAAAATGAGTGATCCCGATTTAGAGGAAGCAAACCAACTTAATCGTTAATCCCACCGTGAATCCAGCCTCCTGAATAAAAGTCAGACTTAACCCCGTTAGGGTTGTGGTCGTAAGGGTTGGACTTCGCGTAAACATCTAAAACGTGCTTATTTGGCTTTTTTGAAATTTGCGGGGACTTACGCGCACGTTTATTTGGCTTTTTTGAAATTTGCGGGGACTCATCATGCTCATCACGCGCACGTTTATTTGGCAATTTTGAAATTTGCGGAGACTTTGTAATAGGGCTTACGTGTTTATTTGGCAATTCTATTTTTTGCGTGGAGATTTCCATGTTATTTGTATACTTTCTTGAATTTTCTAGGCACAGGTAGCCCTTGTCTTGTTTTCTCTTTTTTAGTACCCCAATCTATTTCTTTGTAGTTTTTGTGAAAGTTTTTTCCTATGCTTCTGGGGGCATCACCTTTGCCAGCTTGGCCAAATACTCCGCGTCGATGGTTTTTGGCGGTTTGCCAATCATAAGACCCACCAGACCCAGTTCCCCCATCCTTCTCGGCGTTACGCATCGAGTTTCTTACATATTTTCTCCCTTCGTTGTCCTCGAATACCTCGCTCTTCTCCACGAAAGGACTTGGTTTGCCCGTCTTTGTCTTGCGTCTTCTCCATTTATTCTTTTGCTTTCTCTTCAGCGGACCAAAATCAATCCTGTTTGCTGAGATGTGACCCTTCTTAACATCTTCCTTCCTGATGACCTCTATTTTCTTCTTTGGCATGTATATAATATTACATTTAACAAAAAAATTCTAGTATTTGTTCTTCCTTCACGTTAAATCTGAAGAAGTCTATTATTTCTTGCGTCGATGGGCTTCCAGGACCGCTAAAGGTTGCTACCGACTCTGCCTTATTGGAGTACGTTGCTTCGTATTCCGATTCTCCCTTACTCACTCGCAACCCAAAATCACTATATTTAATCAATATTACGTGCTTGTCGGAGTGAGCTATCCACCTTGCTTTAACTTCTCTTGCATTAAAAAATCCAGTAATAATTTCAAGTTTTCTGCGCCCATACTTTTTCAGCGTTTTCGAGGGAACGGTTGCCAAGAGGCCACCGCCTTCGCCAAAAAAATTCAGCCACTCTTTTTTAATTCTTTCTCCGCCCATAGGTATAACTTGTAACCAGCCGTTTCAGCTTCATTATTATCCCTTAAAACATCAGAATGTTGAAGAAAAAGAAGAATATTTTTAGCCAAGTCCTTGTTGCTCATCTTGGCTACGGCTTGCTTAACCCAAAGTTTTTTATGTGCGTCAATCTCTTCCAAAATAATTTTCTCCAAAAACAGATTCAAACTCTTGAATCAGGGTTTCTACATTTAAGTTATTGTAGCCTTCATTACCCGCCAAAAGGATCGCCGCAAACGCCTCTCCGTCTAAATGCTCTGCCCAATATTGGGCAAGCATCGCCCTCATTTGCTCTACCTGATCCTCTGCGTAAAAAGAGGAGCAAGGTTCAACCTTTTGAGCTTTTCGAGACTTTTGAGCTTTTTGAGACTTCGTGTTCATTGGTAGCTTGACGTTTTTTGGCAGCTTGACGTTCTTCGGCAGCTTGACGTTCTTTCTTCGTTTTCCTCTTGAGCCAGTAATTCTTTGCCCCATGAGCTTTGCATAACTCATCCCACCAATCCTCGTCTTTTCTTACTTCGGGATTGTCGATAGAGATAGGTGTTCTATGGGTGTGTACTCCTCCATTTTTATTCTCCTTCATTGAAAGTATTCTAGTCTAATTCTAAAATAAAGTCAAGAAAACTATCTTTATTTGGCTAATATTTAAAAAAATTTAAAAAAGTATTTTCTCCCAAATTCCCTTCTATTGTGTAGAAGTGTAATTAATAATGTGCCTATTGAACTAATAACAATGATTGGCGGTGGAATAACGGGATTTATATTCCGTTACATGGCTGAGAGAGCAAAGGAGAGAGCAACACTCTGGGAAAGGGTCTTGGGGAAAAAGAAAGCCGAAGACTCAAGTGCCGACAAAGCCGCTAAAAGAGTACCCGTAGACGTTGGGAAATGGGTGAGGAGATTGATTGTTGTTTTCGTTTTATTTGGCGTAATACTCGCTCCGTTTATCCTGTCGCTCTTGGGGATGACCACAATCGTAGAAGTGCAAGAGGAGCAGCCTACTTGGTTTTTCGGCTTATTCGGCGGTGGAACTGAAATAACGTTCGTCGAGCTTCCAGCCTACTTAATGGTAGAAGAAGTGAGGCAAACGCTGACCGCAATCATAGGTTTCTATTTTGGAAACGCAACAGCATCGTGTAAAACATAATGGCAAAAATCAGAAAAGCATTCGTATACGAACGCAGGAAGACAAAAAAGAAGACCCGTCAAGGCTGCGGACGATACAGTAAGGGAATGAAAAAGTATAGAGGACAAGGCGGCTCACGCAAAAGAAGTAAATTGCCAAAAAAATGAACATAGTATTCTCAATTTTGTTAATTCTACTGTTCACTGGCTGTAAAGTGTATCATAGCCCCGACGGTAAAGCTTTCCCTAGAAGCTGGGGTAAGCCACCGGAAATACAAACAAAAGATCATCGCCTACTACCCTACGAGTACGGGTACGGTAGCAGTACTCTTTATGGTTGGATAATGGAGAATAAGAAATGAGTTCATGGTGGTTGACATTACTGTGGCTGCCGTTTTTCTGTTTAATGCTTTGGCTATTACATATAACTAAAAAGAAAAAATGAAATACTATCCCAGACTCCTACCTATTTGGCTTTTAGCTTTATTGCTGCTGGCGTTCACCCTTGTGCAGTGCGGTTGCAGAACAGGGGGGTCATGGATTAACCCTGGCTCTGCTGGCACGATCATAAAAGGCAAAACTCCAGAGCAAATGAATGAGGAAGCGGCAGCCAGAAGAGAAGCGTCAGAAACATTTCGAAATGCTCAACCTGTCCAATCTCCACAAGTTATGCTTCCACCCGCACGTAGTAAGCCAATAGTCCCCGCACCCCAGAGTGTTGAAGCTACTAATGTTGCTGGAACCCCAGAAGCAGCAGGAGAAGCAACGCCATTTAAGCCGACAATCAGCACCGAGCCAGTAAAGTTACCCCCACTGGTAAAGTTACCCCCACTGGTAAAGTCGCCCCCAATAGAAACCAAACTCCCGCCCAAAATAGTCGAGGGTGGATGCGTCGTTGTTACCGACAACAATGGAGCAACGGGTAAGCCAGACGGATGGCGATGTGGGACTGAAGACCCAGAGATCGCTGGCCCATGCGAGGTAGCTCCAGAGGAGCAATCTAATTCAGCTAATTGGGTAAATCTATTTTCACTTTTTGCAATACTTCTCATCGGGGCAATCGGTTTCTGGGTGGTTTACGATATTATCAAAGATTCCATCAGGATAAAAAAACAGGGTACGCCCATTAAGGATCATCTAAAGAACTTAAAGAAGCCAGCTAAAGGAACGAGGGCCAGTAGAAAAAAGGCTACGACTAAGAAAAAAACAACCCGGAAGAAGAAATCATGAGTATATGGAGTTCAAGCGTGGGAAAATTTAAGAAAAAAGACCCCAATCACGGGTGGCTTTGGAGATGGTTGAAAGACAACTGGAAGAGTTTCTGGAAAGTCTCTTTGGTGCGCTGTCAACACTGTAAATGTGATAAAAAAACAAAATGAAAAAAATCTGGAAAAAATTCAAACACTGGTGCTGCAAAGTAGGTCTGTGTAACTTAAACAAGTGTGGCTGCGACTGCCACGGCAAGCCCAAGGGACGCAGTAAGGCTTACTATCCTACACCTATGGTAAAAACAGTTCCGCCCCCGTTACCCAAGGCTAAGGAAAAACTAAAAGCTGATGGAACGCCAGACAAGCGTTTTAAGGAAGGCAAAAAAGACCCTTGCTCCATGTTCTAAACATTAAGCCCTAACGAGGTTAATCTATCTCTGAACTTATCGTAAGGAACATGCCCGTAAGACAGGTTCTTCGGGTAAGGTATCCAAGCATCCCCACGCTGCTCCATATTACCGTCGAAAATTCCTTCAGCCATTAAACTGGCAACGCTGGCGATAGAAAAAGCTGTCGCTTTTTGCATGGCGGAAAATCCATCCAAGTCCCCCAAAATTGCTAACTCTTCTTTCCATTCAACTTTTTCCCCGTATATAAATACTTTTATCAGAACAATGTCGGGTTGATCGCCTGGGTCCTTGCACCCCTTTTCAAAGGCTTCTCTAACACACTCTTCGCTCTGGTTTTTGATTAGAAAATCAACTATGTCCCTATGCCCCTCGTACCTGAGGGTTTTGTAGACGCAATTCTTAACTCCTTTATCTTTCATGCTCTGAGCGGTATGGGACGCTCCACCACTGGTGCAAAACGCTTCCAGTTTACCCAGCACCGGACAATCTACAGACTCTACGTGACTCATCCCCGGCACCAACCGGATTTCCCCATCCATTAAGACCTCGCAAACATCCTTATACTCGTTTATAAGGCCATCTATAGACCAAGTGACAACATAGTCTAGGGGGTGGTTGACTTTCGCCGTAGGTAGCCCGCCTACCATCATTTTTACCGAGTCCACCTGCCTGTGTAATTGCCTACACCCATGTTCCGCCAAAATGTTTGCCCACCCAGGAGCCAAACCAAGATCGGTAAACACCGGCTTCGTCGCTTTCTCTTCGGCGTATTGGTTTATGCTGCGTGACACGTCAACCCTACCGCCCAGATCACAATAACGAATTCCGTTATCAATACACCACCTAGCAACTTCTTCAGTCTGGTGGTATGGCAAGCTACTAACGACGACATCAGGATGTTCGAAACTTAGGGGGCTGCGCCAAGACTCATTTTCGTCTGTTGCGTAAAACACTCCCGTGGAACCCCCCACGATGTGTTTCCTGAAATTCTTAATAGCGTCCTTATTTGAGTCTATCCCTATCACCTCAAGACCCAAATTTTTCATAGCGTAACATATCGCTTCCCCCATTCTCCCCACGCCTAGTATCGCCGCCTTCATGCTTATTGTAGTGGATTTAGTCTTTCCATGTCAGTTTTATTAAATTTTCTTCAAAAAATTCACGAGTAAAAGCTAGAACATGGTCTGGATTGAAAGTCTTGCAGGTATAAATATCCACAGAAAAGAATGGCGGTTTTCTATCGTCCCAACTGTAAATATGCATTCCTGACTCTTTCCAGTGCATGAAGCAACACCAACCGTACTCTTCTGCGAAACTGAGTTCAGGGTGAGAAACTGGAGTCATATCCAACACCGTAGAAATGTCGTTGCAATAAACCGTCATATCTGCTGGCTCAAACGGGTTGTGCAGAGTCCCCTCCACTACCATCCTTTGTCTGCAAATATCGGGTGCTAAATCTTCCCAGCTCACGCTTCCCCCCAATCGTCCATAGGGGAAGATGGCTCCATCCCGTTTCTCCAGTGTTGGATGGACAGGAAAGCTCCACCCTTCTTCCCCATCGTCCCGCCGTGCGGGGACGTTGGCGTTACTCTGAAATGTTGTAAAAATAGCGCGTCATAAAATTCTTCCCTGTCTTCTAGGTGATCAAATTCTTTTAGTTTCGCCTGATCTCCAGCCTCCTTCCCATCAATGAAAAGGAAAACGTCCCCGCCAATGTAAACCTCAAAGCTGTCCATATTTGGGTGAGCGTGGATAGGTATTTCGCTGTCTGGTGGTAAAATAAATAGCTGAACCTGTAAATCTTTCTGTCGGTACAGGGTTAGCCCAGAGACAGCATCGCTATTTGCGTGGCTACTTGGTGGTAAATAAAGGCAATTGTCTTGGATAGTCCTTGTTGGCAAACACTTCTCTTGTTTGGCTCTCTTGATATACCAAATAGCAAACCACTCCAAGAGATTGTCTTCGTCGTACTTGTCGTAATTGAATTCTTTATCAGCTTCAATCATCGCGTGGGCTTGCTGTGTATTTCTGATGGGAGTAGTTCGTGAAATTCCCATTTCTGCTTTTGAGATTCGCTTCCTCCACCCTTTTTTTCTGAGTTTTTATCTCCCTTCTTGCCTTTCCGCCCGTCTACCTTGGTTAACTTTCCCAAAACTGGCTGACCGCTTCTGAGCTTGGGCATAACGTTCCTAACCAATCTTTCATGAAGACCTCTATCGTAGTCTAACCCATATAAGCGTGGTTCGTTGACCCCCTTACTATAACCAAAAAATCTCGCTAAAAAACCAGATTTGTCTTCCTTCGCTGATTCAAGCAAAACGTAAATAGCACCCTCCGATTCTGTCGCCTTATTCGGCTCCTTTACAATAACCCAGTGAACCAAGACTTTTTCGGGCACGTCACCCTCTAGGGCTGGCCACCCCAGAAAGGTATGAATGGATGTCCAAAAAATAATTGTAAAGATACAAAACGCAGAGATAGAGGCCGTTTTAAAGTACCATTTTAAGGATGACTCGTTTAGCACCCAAAAAGTTAGACTGCCAAACACTAATAATAAAACTGGTAATGCTACGTTCATTTCTTTATAATTCTAATTAGCAGAAGAACAGCTATCACCATTAGAGTCCATTTAATCCAAAGCAAGGCATCGGTTATCTCTGGTGGCGTTACTATTTGTATATCTGGGTTAACCTCTATACTTATAGGGGGGCCAAGGAGGCCATCAATTATTCCTTTGTTTTTCATTTAATATATCCTAGTCGTATATCGTCCACCTTATGCCTCGTCACGTTTTCGGGAAAAATTCTTTATTTTTTTATTGCACAGGATTAATTAAATTAGCTGGTAACTCATTTACCTCTGTCACTTTCCCAGCCTTATCTGTTTTGAAACGGAAGGCTATCTTTTCCTGTCCCGTAGACTGAAACACTCTTTCTTTCGATACGATTTCCCTAAAGGGTTTTACCTTTATCAATTTGATTGTAGCACTTACTGGTTCCTCGTCCACCTTGGAATAGACATGAATCGTTACAACATTCTCGCCATCTGTAACTCCCCTAAAGGAAACTATCTCCTCGTGATATTTAACCATTTTACCCTCCACACCTTCTGGAAGCTGATTGTTCCTGCGGCCCAAAGCATCATGATCTAAGCTAATTAAGCTCCCCTCTCCGCCTTCCCTCCTATTAAAAGAAACTAAATGTCCCGCCGCAGATTGCGTGTATAAATCTAAATCATCGGAACTATTAATATCCCACGTTAATATCACCTCATATAGAGCATTTGGAGGGCGGGACTTGGTTTTCTCCTCCTCTGTCTTAAGCAAAAAAAGGATGGCTACCAACATTAATAGGCAGCAAAACAAGACATCAATAAAGGGTCTAAATGAAAAATACTTACGCATCATCTCCGTCAAGCTTGAACTTTAAAATCATAAGTTGGACTTGCAGAGGCAGACTGAACACAATGCCGCATACGGTAGTATAAAAAGCGGTATTCAACCCCTCTTTTAATCCTCCGACCATTTCAGCTATAGGGATAGAACTATCAAGGTTTCCTTTCGTTGCAAAAATAAGACCAATAATCGTGCCCAGCAAGCCCAAAGAAAAAAAGTGCTCCGCCGCAAACCATCCTACGTGAGAACGCTTATGTAAAAAATCTTTTGCTTCTTTTTTCTTGTTGTCGTTGATTTTGTCAGCTAAATAACAAAGTTTTCCCACGTAGACGGAAAACAACACATATAAAACCATAATCAGAATTGAAATATTAGAAAGATCATTCTTGACCATGGTTGAAATCGCCCCCTTTTGCTCTGCAAAAAAAACCGCTGTTAGCATAACAGCATTAAGCAAAAACCATTTAGTAAACGTTGTCATGGCTTGTTTGTTCCTGGGTTTCCTGATGATCAATATTGTTTGGTTAACTCGGTTACGTATTACTTCTTTTTATTTAGCCACGGTGGAAGTTTTTTCCCGCCTTCCTTCTCTTCCCCCTTCTTGTCTCCCTTCTTGTCTCCCTTCTTGTCTTCTTTCTTCTTGAAGGGATTCTCCTTCTTTTTCGCGTTATCCTCCACAATTTCGACGCACTTCCCGTCTTTTGCTTCGTAACCTTCGTTACAGTTGGGTGGATAGCCAGCCTCTTTATCGGCTTGCAGTTGCTTGATTTGTTCAGTGAAGTCTACTTCGATTTCTTTCATAGCTATTATATAATTACACTCATTTCGAGTTAATATTCGGGCCAATGTTTCGGCTGTTCCCTTCGTTACCTATCTTCTTTTTTCTTTTTTTTGTCTTTTTTAGGCTTTTTCTTTTCTCTTTTCGGCTTCGCTTTGTCTCTTCCCATAATTATATCTCCTCGATTCTCTTAGATTTATCATCAATAACCAAATCACAAGCAGGTTTGATGTACTTGCCCCTTGAGCCTGTGGAAAGATCGTGGAATTTACAACCCCATAATTCTAGCTGGCTCCAGGTGAACTCGTAATAGCACCTGCCCAGTGATCTGGATTTCTTTGACCCTCCCCTAGCAGTCCAGTAAATAACGTACCATCCTTCGTCGTACAGTTTGTTTATTTTGTCTATGTTCCCTTCGTGGGGTTCTGCAAAATCGTACTGTCTCTTGCCGGGGTAAAAGCAAATTGTCTCATCTACATCGACCAGTACAACTCGCCTGTCGTCAGAAGAGAGTTTCTTCGACTCGTGAAACTCCATGTTCTGCGAGAATTCTGGGTGCATATCCATCACTCTTTCTTATTTCATCCCCTGCGGGAAAGACAGGCTTTCGCTATGATTAACTGTCCAACTAATTTCGTGCGTTACAGCTCTAAATGTCCTTGCTGCGCTCGGGAAACCGTTACCAGACTTCTTGACACCACCAAAAGCAAGATGAGATTCAGCGGCTATAGAGCCGCCGTTCCAATAAATCATCCCCGCGTCGAGCTCGTCTCTGAATGTCCGCGCTTTACGAAAATCATTTGTAATAACGCCAACCGCAAGGCCGTAATCAGTATCATTGTATATATGAATAGCGTGTTCTGTAGTTTCGAATGGAATGATCGCGACATGGGGGCCAAAAACCTCATTCTTTAGGTATGGCACGTCTCTCCATTCTGTCACGTAAACGGTGGGGGTTATAAAGAACCCTTCTCTCTCCAGTACTTCCCCCCTTAGTTTAACGTGAGCTTCGGGGTCATTAAAAACCATCTCATTGTATCGAACTACTTTATCCAATCCCTCTTGATTAATTAGTGGCCCGTAATCTATACCGGAGTCGTCTCCAGCTAGGTGAACGTCAACTAGTTCGTCACCAGCTAACACTCCGCCCTTAATTCCTGACGTGGTAAGTGGGTCGCCCGTTTTGAGCTTCTTGACTCTCGCCACAAAAAGCTCTAGGAAGTCTTTCATGATATCCTTGTGGACTATGATCCTACTGGCTGAAACACACCTTTGACCAGAAAGCTTAAAAGCACTTGCAACCGCAGCATCTAGAGCTAACCCAAGGTCTGCGTCGTCGAGAATAATTACTGCGCTCTTGCTCCCCATTTCACAAGACGTTGTTTTGTGCCAACTTTCCGCAGCAACCTTTCTTATATGTTGCCCTACTTCAGCACTACCAGTGAAACAAATGTGGTCCACGTCTCCATGAGCAAGCGCATCCCCAGTCTCCCCTTCTCCATGTAAGATGTTAAATACCCCCGCAGGGATGCCCGCCTCATGATATATTTCCGCGCACAATTGGGAAGAGTAAGGAGCGTCTTCGCTCGGTTTTAAAACAACCGTATTCCCCTCCACCAAGGCTGGAGCAGCGCACCAAAAAGCCCCTATAGCTACCGGAAAGTTGAAAGGACTAATTATTGCAACTACCCCTTTCGGCTTACGCAACATGTAACTGTCCTTTTCGGCCAGTTCAGAAGCTATCGCTTCGCCTTGGGGGTTTCTGCCAGAGCTAAAAGCGTATTGAGCCATGTGCAAAGCCTCGTTTACTTCTGCGATGCTTTCATTGTAGCTTTTTCCTGTTTCAAGGGTGATGGCCTTAGCTACTTGGTCTCTTCTTCTCTCAATTATTTGAGCGACCTTAAACATAAAGTCCGCTCGTTTGATTCTACTTTCCTTTTTCCAATGCTTGAAAGCCTCTCTAGCGAAACCTATGGTCTCATTAACTGTCTCCTCTGACGTTTTGGGGAAAGACCCTAAGACTTCCCCTGTTGAAGGGTTCATTTTCTCAAAAGACTCCTCTTCTGAGTTCATAAAATTGCGTTTAATATAGTTTTTACCTATCCACATGTTATTCCTTATTATCTGTGCTTTCCATTAGTTCTCTAACACTATTTTGACAAAATCCATCCCCCTCCCTAGTTATAAGCTCATATATAACTCCCGTCAACTCACTCGGTTTCGTGAATACTTGGGTTAATCTCGGATTTTTACAAGATATCGGCTTATCTGTGTAAAATTCAGCATACCCCTCTTCTTTCCATCTTTTCATTGCGGCAAAAACATCGTCAACTTGGTAAGCTATGTGGTGAATTCCTCCAACGCCACCCCTTTCCGTAACCCAATCGCCGACTATTGAGCCGATGCCCCCATCACTAACGAAAATCTCAGGCGGCACATGGTACGAGTGAAAATTAGCTTCTTCATCGGTAGTCTCGACAGGTTTATCTGCAAGTAGCACGTCCCACTCCGATGTATTGACGGGCCGATCCTCTGGTGGGAGTAAGGCGAGGCAATCTGCGTGACTTCCGTCGCCAAACTTAATTTCGAAAGAAGTGCCCAGATTATACCCAAAAGCTCTGTGAAAAAAATCGTAAGTCTTATGCCTGTCTTTCACACGGTACGCGATGTGATCTAGTCTCATAACTTATTATAGGTGTGATACTTATTTTCTACTTAGAAATAAATCCTCTTTTAAGGTAAGATATATATGTCACGAAAAAGGGGTAAAGTCAAAGACCCTTGGCTAAAATTACTGAGAAAAGTAGAACTATGTGGAAGCCCTCAAGCCAGTAGGTCGAGAGTCAAAAAGGTGACGATCACAAAAGAAGACCTAAGGGAACAATTTTCAAAGCAGGATGAGTGCTGCTACTGGTTCGGAATTCCCATTAATATCGATGACGTATACACAACTAATAACCCCCTAGCCCCATCTGTAGATAGGCTAGACAACGACAAAGATTATCACAAAAGCAATATTGTCGTGTGTACTATGTTAGCAAATATGGGGCGCGGAAAATGTGGCCCAGGGACTTTTAAAAAAATTGTAAAAAAAATTAAAAACTTTCTAAGAAGCAATGAAGATTAAAGAGTCAACATTTAAAGCTCTCCGTTTCTTGGCTCTATGTCTTGTGGTGATGTACTTAATGTTTGGCTACCGATACAAGGTCACCTACAACTTAGGTGAAAGTATGCACCCGACATTTAAAGACGGGGAATGGGTTTACGTGCAGAAAAGGGGAAACCTACCCCCCCATTGGACTCCCGCCAAATTTGACATTATCATTGTCGGTGCTGATGGGGATGACCTCATAAAAAGGGTCGTTGGCGTAGCTGGCGACACAATCGCAATTAAACATGGAAAAATTATTCTAAATGGAAAAACATTCAAAGACCAATTCGCTAATCAAAGTATTACATTCTGGTCAGAGGACGAAGAAGAGAGGCTAAAGAAACCAAAGGGGGAGTGGCTCTTCTTTAACGAAGATACCCAAGAAGAAACAATTCCAAAGGGTTCTGTCTGGGTAATTGGAGACAACAGAAGCCTGTCTTGGTATGGCATGGTAAAAATTAAAAATATTAAAGGACTGGTGATTTTCTAACCGCTCTCTGGCTTTGATCCGCCCCTCACCATGGCGTTCCAAGTAAGGTATATGTTTTCTTCCATTTTCTTCTCTTTGTCCTCTTTGAAGGCTACCTGATATTGTAGCCACGCAGGGAAAATAAATAGTTTGTTCAGCTTAAATTCCACAGAGAAAGCGTCAGAATTAAAAATATGCGCTTGCGAAATCGGAGGCTTAATTATCCACGCCTGGGGCCTTGGATCGAAAAAAGTAACCCTGCCAGCACCATCAGTTTTTAAAACAATCAAGCCAGACAGTAAGTTGTTTGGCCTGATTTCCATACTCGTCAGCTTGGGCTCAGTGTATCGATGCCCTCTAAGGGAGGTAATTAGCATGTCGTCGAAAAGTACCCCCGAAAACCCAAGGACTTCATTTACTGACTCCTGTAAGAGGGAAACAGCTTCCTTGAATTCGTCCAAGGTATTTAGATTGGGTTGGGTAACCCAATTAGGCTCATCTGCGTTGCCTCGTTCGTGTATTACGGGCAAACAATTCGAAAACTTTTTCAAGTCCTCTTCAGTAAGCTCAAACTCGAAAAGATTTGTCGGGAAAATTGGGAAGTGTCTTTTGCCCGCGAAAACAGAATCATCTTCTTGCTCAGGGGTCTGTCCGGTCTCCAAGGTTTTTGCGGTTCTCGTAGTCTCTTTTTTGGGTGCTTCGATTATTGGTGTATTCATATGGTTGACTTTCGTTTTAATTATTCTTCCCCTTGCTGCTCCATTTGCTGCTGCTCCATTTGCTGCTGCTCCATTTGCTGCTGCTCCATTTGCTGCTGCTCCATTTGCTGCTGCTCCATTTGCTGCTGCTCCATTTGCTGCTGCTCCATTTGCTGCTGCTCCATTTGCTGCTGCTCCATCTCTTGCTGCTCCATCTCTTGCTGCTGCATCTGTTGCTGCTGCATCTGTTGCTGCTGCATCTGTTGCTGCTCCATCTGTTGCTGCTGAATCTGTTGCTGTTCAACTTGCTCTTGTTCCTGCTGGCCAACACCTAAAGACTCTTTCTTTTTCATGTCTCAACTCCTGTAAAAATTTATTGTCATCTTTCGCAACTCACTCAGGAAGAAACAGTACCCTCTCGAATATGGCAAGTCAATAATGTCACTCTCCAGAACTTCTGATCGAGTAAGGTAGCCGCAAAAAGAGTAAGTTTCTTCGTCCCAAAATTTTATAGCCACGAAATAGTCGTCGTCATGAAACTCTGACTCTTTTATCATTAGTCTAATTCTTTTCTTACCATTGCTGTCGGGTGGGATGGCTTTTATTTCTATTTTTTTGGCTCCAATTTTAGCATCATATTTCGGGGTATTCGTTTGATCTTCGGTAAATAAGGGCGGGAAATCGAGAGATTCATCGAGAATACGGTGAGCAAGGTGCTTTCTAAAAACTATTTCTCCTAACGCCCCCCAATATTCGTCTGCGTATTCGCCCTTCTCTTTATCATCCCAATGTCTTTGAGAACCGTAACCCCTATGGAAATCCCGCCTTCTTCGCGCTACTTCGGTGGCTGTTTCCTGTTCTCTAATGGTCGCGGGATGCACTATATAGTCATTCTTATCCAGTAGTTTTTCCTCATATACGGTCATATCTTTAAGCCCTTGATTTTTTTGCCGGTCCATGAGTACTCTTTATCGAATCTTTCGACAAGTTTATTTCTGTTATTTAATTTTAAATATTTTATTGTCCCCACGGAACCTAAAAGGGTATCCACGCTTTTGATTGCTACTGTAGCTCTTTTGTTCTCAGC
>Ga0302118_10000695_pt1 | contig 16244 bp, 14 predicted proteins | sample AG5_331_MG_FD_203126 | JGI IMG/M metagenome (GOLD analysis project Ga0302118, IMG submission 203126) | Marine microbial communities from Western Arctic Ocean, Canada - AG5_33.1 | ecosystem: Environmental > Aquatic > Marine > Oceanic | place: Canada: Western Arctic Ocean | collected 2017-10-01 | reverse complement strand
CCGGTGAGATTCCATCCGTGATCCGAGGTCAGCTGGATTGGGTCATCAGGTACCAGCGTGCACTGGTCAGGTTTTACCGCGTCAACCAGCGTCATAAAACCGGGATAGCCGTTTTCTTCGGGCCCTGCGTAGGGATTGCCTTCAATGTTGAATTCGATGTCCGAGTAGTCAGGCCCGGTGAGCAACTCCGCAAGGTCGTAGACATCGGAAGGGCGGATATGGCGCATATCGGGTCTTGGATGAACCGTAATGCCTTGCGCGCCTGCTTTGATGCAGATTACTGCGGCTTCAACAACACTGGGTATGGTTGTTTCCCGCGAATTCCGAAGCAGTGCAACCTTGTTCAGGTTGACCGAGAGGACAGTACTCATAGCCAGCCGCCGTTATAACGCTTGTGATAAATTCTTCGACCGAGCAAGAATCCTAACAAAAGTCCAATCAACACCGCGCCGGCTCCGCGAAGGAACCATTGCTGCGCGCGATCATCCGAAAGAGCGGCGGTTAATTCGTTCAGGTCGTTGATCTCCTGGAGCAAGACATCTCGTTCTTCACTCATTTGTTTGTTTTGTTCATCGATGGCAATAACGTTGCCTGAAAGTGTGGTAATTGTTGCCAGGTCTTCAACCAGGCGAGCATTCTGGTCCGCCAGGTTTTCCTGTTCCCTGGTCAGGGTTTCTTTTGCTTCCCTGGTCTCTCTCAGGCTGAGCAATGTCTGCTGGTGCTGTGTATCGAGTGATCGCATCTCAGATTTCATTTCATCTAGTTGCGTGCTGGCGATGGGCTCGTCGACCAGGTATTGGGTCTGCAGCCAGCCTTCAAGGCCATCAGCTGTCCGTACTTGCGTATAGCCGGTTTGTTCATTGATTTGCAGGCGTTCGAGTGGTGTGCCGCTGCTAATGCCGCGATGGATAATCCTGTGCTTGTTTGACTCGCCGCCGCGCAGGGGCACGTAAAGAGTGTCGCGTATGTAAACCTCGTCAGCAAACGAGAACTGGCTGACAACCAGCAATGCCGTCCCGACCAACAGATAGGCTGCCAACAGATAGCCCATCAACAAATTGATCGGAAATACCCTGATGAAGGTGAGCCTTGGCAACATCTCAGGGAAGAACTTTTTTGAAAGGCTTAACGGTTACCCGGGCGTAAACTCCGGCAGCCACATAAGGGTCTGCATTCGCCCAGGTTTGGGCCTCTTCCAGGCTGCTGAATTCAGCAACCACCAGACTGCCCGTAAAGCCTGCTTCACCGGGATCCTCTGCATCGACGGCGGGATGAGGTCCAGCAACGATAATTCTGCCTTCGTCTACCAGGTCCTGGATCCGTTCCAGGTGGGCCGGTCTGGCACTCTTGCGTTTCTCAAGGCTGTTGCTGATGTCTTCGCTGATGATGGCATAGAGCATTATTGGTTCTCCGTATCTAGTCTTTTGATTCCGCAGGTGTTTCGTCGGCGTCGCTTATATAGCCGCCTTTAACGAGGTACACCATGGTGATGACCATGTAGCTAAGAGTAATGGCGAAGCCGCCAATCAGTTTATAGGTGACCCAGATGTCAGTACTGTAGCTGTAAGCGACGACAAGATTGAGCGCGCCGGCGATAAAGAAACCGAGCGCCCAGCCATAGTTGAGGTTGCGCCAGACAGGGTCGGGCAAGGTCAGGTGTTCCCCGAGCATTTTTTTTAGCAGGTTATCTCTGGACAGTAGATGGCCGCCAATAAGGGCAACGCCGAATACCCAGTTAACGATTGTGGGCTTCCATTTAATAAAAACCTCATCCTGGAAAACGAGGGTGGCAGTGCCGGCGAGAATCACCACGCAGAACACCATCATCGTTCGTTTACTCAGGGTCTTGTCCTGGTAATACTCGAACCCGACCTGTACGCACACACCAGCCATCAAAATCGCTGTGGCAAGGTATATATCGCGGGTCGTGAAATACACGGCAACGAAAAGTGCTATTGGGATAAATTCAATGAATTGGCGCATGGTCATCCGGTCACTGCAAACAGGCGCCATCTTAATGCATTTTCCCGTCTAGTAGGAATCTGGCCGTTGCATCCGGTGGAGAAGCTATCTTAAACATGGTGATCGGGGCGCGGTGTGATTAATATGGTCGCCTTTCTACGACCCGACACGACTGCCCATGAGCCAATTCTTCCGTATTCACCCGGTGAACCCCCAGCCTCGTCTGGTTCACCAGGCCGTGGAAATTTTGAATAAGGGGGGCGTCATCGTATACCCGACTGATTCTGCTTACGCACTGGGTTGTCACATCGGTGACAAAAAGGCCATCGACCGAATCAGGGATATCCGTCGCCTGCAGCGTGACCATCATTTTGCGCTGGTGTGTCGTGACCTGTCGGACCTGGGTACCTATGCCAAGGTGCATAATTCGGCTTATCGTCAGATCAAGGCTGCTACCCCCGGTCCTTATACCTTTATTTTGCCGGCCTCTCGCGAGGTTCCGAGACGATTGGTCGACGAGAAACGGAAAACCATTGGTCTCAGGGTGCCGGATAATGAGATTTGCCGGGCCTTGCTGGAAGAAATGGGTGAGCCCATTATGAGCACAACGCTGATACTCCCGGGGGATGAATACCCGCTGACCGATCCAGACGAGATACGTGACCTGATGCAACACCAGGTCGATCTGGTTATTGATGGTGGATACTGCGGGCTTGAAACAACCACGGTCGTTAGTCTGGAAGAGGATTATCCTGTTATCCTGCGTGAAGGGATGGGTGATACCAGTTTGTTTGTATAAATCTGTTGGTTAAAACAGCACGACAGCATTGCCCTGCTTCAGTATAATAACGCTCAAAAGCGGTACCAAATTATTTTGAACAAACCTACCGTTGTAGATCACTTCCAGACACGCATTATCGTGGTGTTTTTATTTTGCTATCCATCCCTAAAATGTGCTTGAAACTGGAGAACTTGTGAGCCAAATAGAAGCCCAAAAACGTGTCCTTTCCGGGATGCGCCCAACCGGCCGTTTACATCTTGGCCACTACCATGGCGTGCTCAAAAATTGGGTGCGACTGCAGCATGAATACGATTGTCATTTCTTCGTTGCTGACTGGCATGCCCTGACGACTCACTATGAAGATCCGGAAGTTATCGAAGAGAGCGTCTGGCAGATGGTGATTGACTGGCTGGCGGCAGGTGTGAATCCCGGATCGGCCTCCCTGTTTATCCAATCCCGCGTACCGGAACACGCTGAACTGCACTTGATGTTGTCCATGATAACGCCGCTTTCCTGGGTAGAGAGAGTCCCAAGTTATAAGGACATGGTTTCCCGGTCCAAGGACCGCGACCTGGCAACCTATGGGTTTCTCGGCTACCCGGTGCTGCAGAGCGCTGACATCCTGATTTATCAGGCGGGCAATGTGCCAGTGGGAGCCGACCAGGTTCCACATGTGGAACTCACTCGTGAAATTGCGCGGCGTTTTAATCATATCTTTGGTCGTGACACCGGTTTTGAGGAAATGGCCGAAGAAGCGATCAAGAAACTTGGCCGCAAGAACGCAAAGATGTACCGGGAGCTTCAACGGAACTACATGGAGCGGGGCAACCAGGAATCTCTGGGAAAAGCCCAGGTGCTGATTCATGACCAACAGAACCTATCGCTGGGTGATCGTGACCGTTTGTATGGATACCTTGAAGGCGGTGGCAAGGTGATTTTGCCGGAACCGCAGGCGCTGCTTACCACTGCTTCGGTGATGCCTGGGCTGGATGGCCAGAAAATGTCCAAGTCCTACAACAACACCATCTTGTTGCGCGAAGCCCCGGATTCGGTCAACAAGAAGATAAAAACAATGACCACGGACCCCGCAAGGGTGCGCCGGACTGACACGGGTAACCCCGATGTCTGCCCCGTGTTCCAGCTGCACGAGGTTTATTCGGACGACGAGACCAAAGCCTGGGTCAGGGAAGGATGTACTTCAGCGGGCATCGGTTGCATTGATTGTAAAAAACCGCTGATTGACCAGGTGTTGGTCGAACAGCAGCCGATGCGCGAGCGCGCGAGACAATACGAAGAGAATCCGGATCTTGTCAAAACGATCGTCGCCGAAGGATGTGAAAATGCACGCAGTATCGCAAAAGCGACCATGGAGGAAGTTCGATCCGCCATGGGTTTGGACTATCGGTAGGGTCATCTGATGGAAGAAACTTCGCCGGAAGAACAAAAAATCAACGAATCAGTCGTCCAGGCAGAGATGCCGTTTGCTGTCATCGAGGGAACGCCGGTGTCCCAGATTCCGATGGATCTCTATATCCCACCGGATGCACTGGAAGTCATACTTGAAGCCTTCGAGGGGCCACTCGACCTGTTGCTTTACCTGATCCGCAAACAGAACCTCGACATACTCGAAATCAAGGTGTCGGAAATCACCTCGCAGTACATGGCCTATATCGATCTGATGACTGACGTTCAGTTTGAGCTGGCCGCGGAGTACCTCGTTATGGCGGCTGTTCTTGCGGAAATAAAATCCCGCATGTTATTGCCCCGTCAGTCAGAAGACGAGACCGACGAAGATGATCCGCGAGCCGAACTAATCCGCAAATTGCAGGAGTACGAAAGATTCAAGCAGGCGGCTTTGGACATTGATGAGCTGGAGCGCCTGAATCGAAACTTTTGGCATGCGGTCGCCGATGCGCCTGTGACGGAGAAAATCAGGCCATTGCCTGAGATCCAGCTTCAGGATCTGCTGGTTGAATTGTCGCGGGTATTGAATCGGGCAGAAAACTACACCAGCCACCACGTTTCCCTCGAACGGCTTTCTACGCGGGAACGAATGTCGAACATATTAGATGCAATATCTGCTGCTGGTGACCAGTTTGTTTCATTCTCCAGCCTGTTCAGAATCGAGGAAGGTCGTTCGGGTGTCATCGTGACATTTATCGCGTTGATGGAATTAATCAAGGAATCGTTGCTGGAGATCGTTCAGTCAGAACCGTTCGCGCCGATTCATGTCAAGTCAAAGGCCGGCAGTTTTGAAACTGTAGAACCCGGTTTGTAACCAGAGGAGCCCATGGACAGCTTACCCTTAAAACAGATTATTGAAGGCGCGATTCTCGCTGCAGAGGCGCCATTGTCTATCGACCAGCTGATGCGGTTATTCGAGGGAGATGAACCAGAGCGAGTTGATGTGCGTGATGCCCTGCAGGAAATCGAGCAGGAATGTGAAGGTCGGGGGTTCGAGCTGAAACAGGTTGCATCAGGTTACAGGTTTCAGGTGAGGTCCAGTTACGGTGAGTGGGTTTCCCGGTTGTGGAAAGAGAAGCCGCCGCGATATTCTCGCGCCTTACTAGAAACGTTAGCATTGATAGCCTACAAACAACCAATCACCCGTGGCGATGTCGAAGAAATCCGTGGTGTTGCGGTGAGTACAAATATTATTCGGACGCTGCTTGAGCGGGAATGGGTCCGGATAGTCGGTCACCGCGATGTGCCCGGTCACCCGGCGTTGTACGCCACGACCAAAAATTTCCTTGATTACTTCAATCTACGAAACCTCGATGAACTGCCAAGCCTGGCAGAAATCAAAGACCTGACTCAGGTCAATGAGGAACTTGATATGGAAGATGAGCTGATCGTGCTTCCGTCTCTGGAGATAGATGTGGAAGAAGAGGAAGAAGTCGCCGGCCTGGATGATGCTGACCTTGATGCGGTATCTGACCAGGTTGATACCATCCAGCAAAATATCAAAAACCTTCTCGCCGCCGATGAGCAAGCGTTAGCTGGCGAATTTGATGAAGACGACAGCGAGGCTTTAGACATCGAACAGCAATCCGAGTCAGAACTCGTTGAGCAGAGCGAGTCTATCGCGTCCGAATCCGGTATTCAGTCCGACATTGAGTCTGGGCCTGAAATACAAAGTACCCCTGACGACAACAGATCATGACGGAAAAACTCCAGAAAGTATTAGCGGCTCGTGGTCTTGGATCCCGACGAGAACTTGAGCGATGGATCGAAGCTGGCCGAATATCAGTTAACGGGAAAATTGCCAAACTGGGTGATCGGGTTTCAGATGAAGAGCGAATCCTGGTTGACGGCCGTCCGGTCAGTGTTAAAAAAGTTTCCCACCGGTTTCTGCTCTACAACAAACCCGAAGGCGAAATCTGCACCCGCGATGATCCAGAAGGTCGCAGAACTGTTTTCGACAAGTTACCTAAACTGAAAAACCAACGCTGGATATCGGTTGGTCGCCTTGATTTTAATACAGGGGGTTTGCTGCTGTTTACAACTGATGGCGAACTGGCTAACAAGCTTATGCACCCGTCCGCCAACATTGACCGTGAATATGCTGTACGGGTGTTAGGGGATGTATCAAAGGACGCGCTCGATAAAATGCTGGAAGGCGTTCTGCTGGAAGACGGGATCTACAAGTTCTCGGATATTCAGCAGGGCAAGAACGCGGAAGAGGGCGATGGCAAGGCCAACCGGTGGTACTACGTGGTGCTGATGGAAGGCAAGAACCGGGAGGTTCGAAGGCTCTGGGAATCGCAGGGTTATACTGTTAGCCGGCTGAAGCGTGTCAGGTTTGGCAGTTTCTTTATTCCGTCGGCGGTAAAGGCAGGGCGGTTTGTTGACCTGAAAATGAAAGAAATCAAGGAGCTCTATCATATGGGTGGAATGGAAAGCCGGGGCCGTGGGCGGAGGTAGGCTAGGTAGGGGTCTGAGTAAAGTGCCAGAGTAGCTACTCTGGCACTTTACTCAGACCGCGGTCCTCTGCTCCCCGCGACCCCCAGTCTTTTGCATTGAATGTCCCGCCGTGTTCATCCTGGCTGTCTGGCCCCAACAGGTACAAGTACAGGGACATCAGGTCTTCAGGATCTTTCAATGACGCCGGATCTTCCACCGGATAGGCAGCCGCCCGCATTGATGTTCTGGTAGCACCCGGATTAATAATATTGACCCGAATCGGCGAAGTCTGTTCTAACTCGTCAGCAATCAGTTTTGCCAGTCCTTCCATCGCATATTTGGAAACAGCGTAGGCCCCCCAGTAGGCGCGTGGCACTGCGCCGACACTGGAGCTTGTAAACAACAACCTGCCCGCATCAGATCTTTGCAGTAGCGGCATCAGCACTCTGGTCAGTAGAAAAACAGCGGTTGAATTCACGTGCATTACCCTGTGCCACTGTTCGATGCTGTAGTGCTCGAATGGCACTCGGTCACCCAGAATAGCGGCATTGTGCAGCAGTCCATCCAGCTTCCCATAGTTGTCATCCAGAGCCTGGGCGAGTCCTTCAACATCGGGTTGTGTGATCTGGGACAGGTCCATCGGAACAATGCCCGGTTCCGGGTGACCCGCAGCAACAATTTCGTCATAGACTGCTTCGAGCTTTTCAGTGGTTCTGCCTAACAATATTACGGTGGCGCCATGTGCTGCGCAAGATTTTGCGGCTACAGCGCCAATGCCGTCACCTGCTCCGGTGACAAGAATGACCTTCTCTTTGAGGAGGTCTTTTGGTGCTTCATAGGTCATGTTTTTTGTCGCTCAGGGCTGTTTATTAAGTACCGCTCAGGGCTGTTCACAAATACCGCTCAGGGCTGTTCCGGCCGTGCGTGGGCAAGATAGTTGACATCTACGTCGTTGCCTAGCTTGTACGTCTGCGTGATCGGGTTGTAGGTCATGCCCGTCAGGTCTTCTACCCGTAAATCAGCTGACCGGCAGAAACCCGCCAGCTCGGCAGGCCTAATAAGCTTGTCGTAGTTGTGCGTACCCTTCGGCACCATGTTCAGGATGTACTCAGCGCCGACCACGGCAAATAGATAGGATTTGGGGTTTCTGTTAATCGTCGACAGGAAAAGGTGTCCGTTGTTTTTAAGAAGCTTTCTGCAGGATGCAATGACTGATCCGGGGTCCGGCACATGCTCCAGCATTTCCAGGCAGGTGATGACATCAAAAGGCTCGGGCGAAGTGGCTTCCAGTTCCTCGATGGTGGTCAGCGCATATTCTACCTGGATGTTGGATTCATGCCGGTGGAGTTTCGCTACACTGATGGGCGCTTCGGCTGCGTCGATACCCATGACGGTGGCGCCCTGCGCCGCAAGGGATTCAGTGAGAATGCCGCCGCCACAGCCAACGTCCAGTACTCTTTTCCCCGACAGGTTTACCCTGTCAGTAATGTAACCAACCCGTAGCGGGTTAATCGCATGTAGTGGCTTGAATTCACTTTCGGTGTCCCACCACTTTTGCGCAAGTTCATCAAATTTTTTGAGCTCTGCCGTATCTACGTTTCGTTCGCTCATGGGTTCCTTTTTTTGGTCGTCTACTTAGCGATTGTATCCCGCTAACTTTTTGTAGGTCGCATTAGATTGGACCAAGTATAGCTCAGGGCTGTTTATAAGTGCTGCTCAGGGCTGTTTATAAGTGCCGCTCAAGGCTGTTTATAAGTGCCGCTCAAGGCTGTTTATAAGTGCCGCTCAGGGCTGTTTATAAGTGCCGCTCAGGGCTGTTTATTGCTCACTGCCGATATTTTTTTCTGCCACTGCCGGGTGGCGGCAAGAATGCTTTCTGTGTCGGCTTCCGGTAGCTGTCTATTATCCATGACCCGTTTGCCGCCGATCCAGACATTACTGACGTCTCTGGCAGATGCGGTGTATACCAGCTGCGAGATCGGATTGTAAATCGGCTGGAAGCTCGGGTGTGAAAGATCGATTGCCGTAATGTCGGCTAGTTTGCCCGGCTCGAGGCTGCCGATCTGATCTTCAAGCCCCAGGAATCGGGCGCCATTAATGGTCATCATCTCAAGGCAGGTTTGCGCATTCAGGCTGGTTGCGTCTCCGGTGGTCGCTTTTGAAAGCAAGCTGGCAGACCTGACTTCCTGGATCATATCAAGGTCGTTGTTGCTGGCTGCGCCATCGGTGCCGATCGCGACATTGATATTCCTTGCTCTGAGTTTTTCAACAGGGCAGAAGCCGGATGCCAGCTTCATATTGGATTCGGGGCAGTGAGCAACCTGTACGCCATTGGCGGCCAGTAATTCAATTTCGTCATCCCGGAGCTGGGTCATATGCACGGCCTGCAGCGAAGGGGACAGTATCTCGAGTTTGTTCATGCGCTCAATGGGGCGTACACCGATATCCCGAAGACTGTCCGTGACTTCAGTTGCGGTTTCGTGCAAGTGCAGGTGAACCGCAAGATCCAGTTGTTCAGAATATAACTGGATCTTGTTAAAGCCACTGTCACTAACAGTGTAGGGAGAGTGCGGGGCAAACGCAGTGGTCACGAGCGAACTGTTCTTGATGCTGTCCCGGAATGCGAGACCTTTGTGTATATGGTCCTCTTCGTTTCGTGCCCAGGCATTAGCAAACTGAAGTACCGGCATACCAACTTGCGCGCGAAAATTCATTTGTGTCAGGGCTCGGCTTGCAGCTTCAGGAAAGAAGTAGGTATCGGCGGCGCAGGTGGTGCCACCCATAATCATCTCCATGGCCGCCAGGCGGGTACCGTCGTAGACAAACTGCTCACTAACCAGTTCGCCTTCAATGGGCCAGATCCAGTTGGTCAGCCAATCCATCATTTCTCTGTCGTCTGCGATGCCACGCAGCAGGGTCATGGCGGCGTGCCCGTGCACGTTGACGAAGCCGGGTGTCACCAGGTGCCCTTCAAGTTTCAGGTTAGCGGCGTCCGGAAATCGGGCCAGGGCTTCTGTCTGTGGCAGCAGGGCGGTAATGCGGGATCCTTCTATCACCAGGCTGTGATCGAGCAATAGTGCGCCGCCGGGAATGACAGGTGCGATCCATGTCGGTGAAATAATCTGTGTGGTGTTACTTGTCATTGGAAGTTACTGCTGACTAATGGTGTTTTTATGGTGCCTCTATGGGCTTTCGAAGACGCATTATACCCGTCTTCTGCAAGAGAGTTACCCGCTCGATTTCAGTCTCTGTTCTGGCACAAATAACAACCCTAATAATTTAGTGATTTCAACAACTTATGGGGCGCCAGGAACCATAAAAATAATGTGAATGAGGGCTGCTTTGTGGTACAATTTCGAGCTTGGTTAGTGGGGCCCTGAAAGTGGCGATTGTGGCAGTTTTTAATTGCTGAAAGTCAGGGAAATCTAGTTGTTAACCTTGATGAAGAGCGTCGCTTCGCGACGGCTAGGTTGAGATAAAAGAAGTCATTTCGCACCTTATTTGAATTGAAAACCAACCTGCTAATGGAGCCATTGGCTGCATCGGTTCGTTCGAAAAAAAAGCAAAGTGACGGTGTGAATACAGGATAAATCGAAACAAATGTCAGAGTCCGACCACGAAGAAATCAGTACGATAAACATTGAGGACGAGCTCAAGCAGTCCTATCTGGACTATGCAATGAGCGTCATCGTTGGCAGGGCGTTGCCTGATGTTCGTGATGGGTTGAAACCCGTTCACCGCCGCGTGCTGTTTGCCATGAATGTCCTGAATAACGCCTACAATCGCTCGTATATGAAATCCGCGAGGATCGTGGGTGATGTCATTGGTAAATACCATCCCCATGGAGATACCGCGGCATACGATACGATCGTCCGAATGGCCCAGAGCTTCTCCATGAGATATCCCCTGGTTGATGGTCAGGGAAATTTCGGTTCCCTTGACGGGGATAGTGCGGCCGCCATGCGTTACACAGAAATACGTATGCAAAAGATTGCACATGAGTTGCTGGCTGACCTGGATAAAGAGACGGTTGAGTTCGTCGATAACTACGATAGCACGCTGCAGATGCCTGAAGTGCTGCCTGCCAGGATGCCGAACCTGCTGATCAATGGTTCAAGCGGGATTGCCGTTGGTATGGCGACAAACATTCCGCCGCACAACCTGACAGAAGTCATCAACGGTTGCCTTGCCCTGATAGACAACCCGGAACTTACCGTCGATGAACTGATGGAGTTTATCCCCGGCCCGGACTTCCCGACCATGGGCATTATTAATGGCCGTGGGGGCATCGTCCAAGCTTATAGAACCGGTCGTGGGCGTATTCAGATGCGTTCACGCTGCGAGATTATAGTGGACGAAAAGACCGGTAAAGAAACCATCATTATCAAGGAGATTCCTTACCAGGTTAACCGCGCCCGCCTGATCGAAAAGATTGCCGAGTTGGTTAGGGATAAAAAGATTGAAGGCATCACCGAACTTCGTGACGAATCCTCGACAGACACGCGCATCGTGATCGAATTACGCCGGGGTGAAGTGGCCGACGTGACGCTGAATAACCTTTACGCCCAGACGCAATTACAAACCGTTTTTGGTATCAACATCGTCGCGCTGGTTGAAGGTGAGCCCAAGGTGCTGAACCTGAAAGATGTGCTGGAACAGTTTGTCCTGCATCGTCGCGAGGTGGTCACCCGCCGTACCGTATATCTGTTACGCCGGGCAAGGACACGAGGCCATGTGCTTGAAGGCCTTGCGGTTGCGCTCTCTAACATCGACCCGGTGATTGAGCTGATCAAGAGTTCTGACAATGCAACCGAAGCGCGTGAAAAGCTGGTTGCCCAGTCGTGGCGTTCCGAAAATGTCACACAGATGCTAGAGAAAGCAGGCCCTAATGCAGCCAAACCGGAAGAACTGGATGAAGCTTATGGCCTTAAGGACGATGGCAGCTACTTCCTGTCACCCGAGCAGGCACAGGCAATTCTTGAGATGCGGCTCAACCGGCTGACGGGTCTTGAGCAGGGTCGCCTGCTGGACGAATACAGAGAGATTATCGACAACATATCCGAGCTATTGGAAATCCTGGCAAGCCAGAGTCGACTGATGGAAATCATTCGCGAGGAACTGGTCGAAATACGCGACGAGTACGGCGACGAGCGGCAGACGGAAATTATCGAGACCATGGAAGACCTCACCATGGAAGACATGATTCCTGAGCAGGATATGGTGGTCACGCTGTCACATGGTGGCTACGCGAAAACCCAGCCACTGGATACGTATCGCGCTCAGCGGCGTGGTGGGCGGGGCAAGACCGCCAGTACCGTTAAAGATGAGGATTACATCGAACACCTGATGGTGGCAAATACTCACGACACCCTCCTGTGTTTTACCAACCGGGGTAAGGTGTTCTGGTTGCGGGTCTTCCAGATCCCACCGGCCAGTCGAACGGCCAGGGGCCGCCCGGTCATTAATATCCTGCCATTGGATAAAGACGAAAAAATTACCGCAATGCTTCCGGTGCACCAGTACACGGAAAATGAGTTCATTTTTATGGTGACCCTGAATGGCACCGTCAAGAAAACACCACTGATGGATTTCGCGCGTCAGCGAAGCACCGGCCTGATAGCGATCGAATTGGACGAAGGCAATACGCTGGTTAGCGCAGCCATAACCGACGGTACTCGTGACGTTATGTTGTTTGGTTCCGGCGGCAAGGTTATCCGATTCAAAGAATCAGATGTCCGTGCAATGGGGCGAACGGCCCGCGGTGTTCGGGGCATTAAGCTGAAAGCTGGCCAGAAAGTGATTTCCCTGATGATTCCCGATGAAGACGGCCTTGTCCTGATTGCCAGTCACAAAGGTTATGGCAAACGGAGCAAGATCGAGGAGTTCTCGGTGATTGGTCGCGGCGGCCAGGGCGTTATTGGTATGAAAACCAGCGAACGTAACGGCGATGTGGTCGGCGCAGTGCAGGTGTTCCCCGGGGATGAAGCTATCCTGATTAGTGACAAGGGTACGCTGGTTCGTATTCCAACAGATCAGGTCTCCACCCAGGGCCGAAATACCCAGGGCGTTCGATTGATCAACCTGACCCGCGATGAGCACCTGGTGGGCATGGCGGCGGTCGACGAACCAGAAGGTGCTGAGTTCGATGAAAATGATGACGAAGACGAGGGGTCGGAGTAAAGTGCCGGAGTAAAATACGTTTCGTTGTATTGCTCATGACTAAGTTGTTAAATACTGCATTACCTTGAATGTCAGACACGGCTAAATCGATCCCGAATTTCACTCCGGCACTTTACTCCGGGACTTTAACCCGACCCCAAAAATGAATGATTCCGACAAAACAACCAACCTTGATGATCTGCGCAACCGGATCGATCAGCTCGACACTGAAATACTGAAGAAGCTGAACGAGCGTGCGCGCTGCGCGCTTGATGTTGCAGAGGTAAAACTCCGGGAATCCGGCGGTGAGGCCCCGGTGTTCTACCGCCCGGAACGTGAAGCCCAGGTCCTGCGCAGAATGTCCGAGCTCAACCAGGGCCCACTGTCCAGTGAGAAAATCACACAGGTTTATCGACAGATCATGTCTGCTTGCCTGGCGCTTGAAGAACCATTAAAGGTGGCATACCTCGGTCCTCAAGGCACTTTTACCCAGATGGCGACACTCAAGCAGTTCGGCGACTCTGTCGTAGGCATGCCATTGGTAACGGTTGACGATGTTTTCCGGGAAGTCACTTCTGAATCTTGTCATTACGGTGTTGTACCGGTGGAAAATTCAACGGAAGGCGTGATTAACCACACCCTGGACAACTTTCTTGATTCTAATCTGCGTATTTGTGGTGAGGTAGAGATCAGGGTTCACCATCACCTGATGGTGTCGCCCGAAGCCACCGGTGAAATAAAACGAATCTACTCCCATCAGCAAACACTTGGTCAGTGTCGCCGTTGGCTGAATGGCCATTACCCGAGCGTAGAGCGACTGACTGCTTCCAGTAATGCAGAGGCTGCCAGAAGGGTTGCGGAAGAAAAAGATGCTGCCGCCATCGCAGGTGAAATGGCCGCAGAAATCTATGGCCTGGATATTCTGTCTCGTCAGATTGAAGACGAGTCAGATAACACCACGCGTTTTATCGTCGTAGGACGCGAAGACATTGGACCCAGTGGTAACGACAAGACTTCGATCGTTGTCTCCACGCACAACCAGCCCGGGGCCTTGTATAAGCTGCTGGAACCGTTTCACAGGCATGGTGTTTCGCTGACTTCTATCGAAACGCGTCCTTCCCGCACCGGCATGTGGTCATACGTCTTCTTCATTGATTTCGATGGGCACAAGGATGATGAGCTGATTCAAACTGTCCTTGGCGAAATTGATTCCGATGCACTCGAAGTCAAGATGCTGGGCAGCTACCCGCGAGCTATTAGCCACTCAAGATAGGAAGGTTCTCAACGGGTTCTTGTCCGAGCAACATGCACCGCGGTGGCTATTTCCCGTCAGGTGATTGATTTGTTAACTAACATTATTTGAGAGGCGTATTTTAATGGTGCAGAACACGATGTTAGGGACGGAAACTAGCTAAATGGTCGATTTTCTAAAACTGGCGCAGCCAGGTATTACTGAGCTGTCTCCTTATCAACCTGGAAAGCCTGTTGAAGAGCTTGAGCGGGAACTCGGTATCGCCGACATCATCAAACTCGCTAGCAATGAAAACCCGCTGGGGCCTTCACCGGTTGTCACAGCGAGTATTTCCGGCCAGCTGGCAGAACTGGCGCGCTACCCGGATGGAAGTGCCTACCAGTTAAAGGATAAGTTGCAGGCCAAGCTTGGCATTGTTCCCGCCATGGTCACCGTGGGCAATGGTTCAAATGATGTACTCGAGTTGGTTGCCAGGGTGTTTCTGGGGCCTGGGCTCGAATCAATCGTATCGGAGCATTCCTTTGTCGTCTATCCGTTGGTGACCAAATCGCTTGGCGCCGAGCTGACCGTCATACCGGCAATCGACTTCGGGCAGGACCTTAAAGCAACGCTGGCGGCTATCAGTGACCGAACCAGGATTGTCTTTATTGCCAACCCCAACAACCCGACCGGTACCTGGGTGACCAAGCAAAGTCTGCTCAGTTTCCTTGATGCTGTGCCAGAAGAAGTCCTGGTTGTCCTGGATGAAGCCTACGCCGAGTATGTTGCTGAGCCTGACTATCCCAACGGGCTTGAGCTTGTCGGCGACTATCCCAACTTGATTGTGACCCGAACCTTTTCCAAGGCTTATGGGCTTGCGGGGCTGAGGATGGGGTATTCCGTCAGTCACCCGGATATCGCTGACCTGATGAACAGAGTTCGGCAGCCTTTTAATGTGAATGCCATGTCCCTTGCCGCGGCACTGGTCGCGTTGGATGACGAAGCCCACCTTCAGGAATCGATCCGGGTTAATAATGAAGGCATGAAAATGCTAACGGATGCCTGTGACCAGCTTGGGCTGGGTTACATTCCCTCGGTCGGTAATTTTCTAACGATCGACTTTGGGCGTGATGCGATGCCAATATATGAGAGCCTGTTGCGAGAAGGCGTCATTGTCCGACCCATTGGGGTTTACGGCATGCCGAATCACCTCAGAGTGACGATCGGGCTGCCAGAAGAGAATATGCGGTTCATCGATAGTTTGAAAGAAGCCCTTAGCGGGGGCGTAAAAGAAGCCCTTAGCGGGGGCGTAAAAGAAGCCCTTAGCGGGGGCGTAAAAGAAGCCCTTAGCGGGGGCGTAAAAGAAGCCCTTAGCGGGGGCCTACCAAAAGCCCTTAGCGGGGGCGTAACACCCCCGCCTAGCACGGACCTGAAGCAAGATGGTTGAATCCCCTCAGATAAAACAGGAGTTTAGACAAGTATCGGTGATCGGGCTTGGCCTGATTGGTGGTTCCATTGCGGCGGGTATTAAACAGCAGGGGTTAGCGTCTTCTGTGTGTGCCTGGGACGAGAATGCTGCCAACCTGGCGTTGGGCCATGACCTTGGCATCATTGATAGCATCGCCGCCGATATTCACGAGGCGACTGCCCAAGCTGATCTCATCATCCTGGCAGTGCCTGTTCAGTCGATGGAACAGGTGCTGCGTGACATTGATCTCAAGGATCAGGTGATTACCGACGTTGGCAGTGTGAAGGGCATCGCCGTTGAAGCGGCTCGTCGTGTTTTTGGCAAACTGCCTGAAAATTTTATCCCTGGTCATCCTATTGCCGGATCCGAAAAACAGGGTGTCGTAGCCGCCGACCCGAACCTGTTTCGCCAGCATAAAGTGATCCTGACGCCGGAAGAGGCCTCTAATCCAGCGGCGATTGCGAGGGTTGAAAAACTCTGGCGCAGCCTGGGTGCAGACGTTGTCAGAATGTCTGTATCCCACCACGATGACGTTCTGGCACAAACCAGCCATTTACCTCACCTGCTTGCGTATGCCCTGGTAGATACGCTTTCTGCCGGAGGGGACAGCCTGGAGGTGTTCGAATACGCCGCCGGAGGTTTTCGCGACTTTTCGCGCATCGCCGCATCAGATCCCACCATGTGGAGTGATATCTTTCAGGCTAACAAGGAACCGCTGGTGCAGGTGCTGGATCAGTACC
>Ga0302118_10000694_pt1 | contig 16247 bp, 8 predicted proteins | sample AG5_331_MG_FD_203126 | JGI IMG/M metagenome (GOLD analysis project Ga0302118, IMG submission 203126) | Marine microbial communities from Western Arctic Ocean, Canada - AG5_33.1 | ecosystem: Environmental > Aquatic > Marine > Oceanic | place: Canada: Western Arctic Ocean | collected 2017-10-01 | reverse complement strand
GCTGCGCCCCAACCAGCGCTAATTCCTCTTCCAGCCGCGCTAGCACCTCTTCCAGCCATGTCCCAGCCAGCGCTAATTCCTCTTCCAGCCGCGCTAGCGCCTCTTCCAGCCGCGCCCCAACCAGCACTAACACCTCTTCCAGCCGCGCCCCAACCAGCGCTAACACCTCTTCCAGCCGCATCCCAACCAGCGCCAATACCTTTTCCTATTCCGCCACCCTTGACCCAATCACGAGCACCACCTAAACCTCTTCCTATTCCGCCACCCTTGACCCAATCACGAGCACCACCTAAACCTCTTCCAAGTCCTCTCGCCATTCTGTCAGCGCGATTCATCGGCGCAAATTGTCCTCCGCTCGCCACCTTGCTTACGTTTGCTATGCTTCCGGGTTGTTGAAGGCCCAGTTTGAAATTGTTACTCAAGTTTTTCATACTTTGAGTAAATCTTCTGCTCATGTCTGAGGTTGCTTTCGCAAAACCTCCGCCTCTACCTTTCATCGTTCCTGTCATGCCCATTGCAACCATGTGAAGCGCGTTTTGAGTTCTATCTTTTGTGTTGGGGAGAGCTACTTGTTTTTCCATAGCTCTCGCTAGGTGAGTCGGTAAGGCGCCGTTACCTCTCGCAAGTAATACGTTCCCTTCTTCGGCGATCCTGATAAGTCTAGCTATTTTCGAACAACAATCTTCGCCTTCCATTCCGCTTTCACGAGCCATTTGTTCGTCTACCTGTGCGGCTGCAGCAGTAAATGTAGCCTTATCGGAGTCGGGTTTACCGATAAGCAATTGTGCTGCCGCTTTACTAGCTGCGCCAGCAGGTTTAGTGGCACCCGGAGCAACCCTTGCTTGGATTCCCCCGCTTGCCGGTGCCGCACTTGTCGTTGGTGTAAATTTGCCGTCGCGATAATTACTCATGTTCTTTGGGTTAGCAAGTCGTCCTCTTAACCCTATTCTTTCATCCTCGTCGTCACCCTTTTTCTGAGTCCCTTCAATCCTTGTCCTTAATTTATCTAAACTACTAATAAGCCCCTCCAGCCGCGTTATTTCCAGTGAATTTTTCTTAGGGTCATCTTCTTTTAATCCTGATATCTTCTGTTGAAGTTTGGCTTTTTCACTAGCTGCCCGATTCAATGTTTCGGTCATGAATTCTCCCATTCCTGCTTTTGACTTTACTTGAGTGTTTGCTTTGTCTTGATTCCATGGGCTAGTTTTGTTGCTACCAGTTCCACTTTTCCTTCCGATCGTATCAAATAAACTCATCGCCGTTATTCTCGTGCCGAGGATTTCTTGTTGTATGCCTCGATCTGTGCCTAGTTGAAGATTTTCATCAAGCTGTCCTTTAGCGCGTTTACGAGCCTTCTTAACAACCCCCATTTGCCCTTCAGCTGTCACGCTTGTAGCTTGTCTATGGCCTTTATCCATACGTCCTCGCGTACTTGATTCTTCACTCTTCAATACATCTAGTATAGATCTTAAAGTGGTCGTTTGCTCAGCTAAATTACCAAGCACGCCCTTTTCCATTTGCATTAGTTCGTCAACGCTTTTCTGGGCTGCGGCCAATGCATTTTCATCTCCTCTCGTCTTACCCGTCTCCGGGTTAATTGTTGTGTCAAGGAGTTTACCGAAGGGGCCCTCCTTGCTATTTGCTATGTCCATCCAACCCGATCGCTCAAACGGGTCTCTCGTCTGACCCGCTCGTTCAAGAGCTCTTTCTCTCCCCATCCTAGCGCTTCTTTTGAGATCTTTCGCTCTTCCTACGGCAGCGAAATCTCTTAGCATATTCATCCCCGGTGTGTCAGGAGTATGACCCCCGCCCATATCTTTCAAGGCGGCAGCGACCTTTATAGCTCCCCTGCCTCGTGTTATACCGCTACCCGTCGCTTCTCCTATGGCCATATCTTTTATACCGGCGTTGAATTGATCTATAACTCCTTGGAAAGACTTTGGATCTATAAAAGCTTTAATACCGCCCATCACTTTTCTGTCAATACCATCAACCCTCCCCTTTGCTGCGGCAACCCTTTGTTTCTGAGATTCAGCAAGCTCCTTCATTTGGGTGATTTTCATATTAGCTGACGTAACGTTCAATGAGTGGAGGCCTTCGTCTATGGACATAAGCAGAAGGCTTGTCTTGTCCGTGCCTATAGCTTCTTCAACATCTTCTCGTTTTAGGAATTTTTGTAGTTCTGTATTAATTTCATGCGCGCCCAACCCTTGTTGGGACCCACTCAATTGAATCATACTAAGCTGCTCCATTACTTTCTGCGTCTTATCTACCCTGCCTTTCGCTTTAAAGTACTTACCTTTATTCTTTCCGCCTCCTGAGTCCAGCATCCTTTGAGAGCTTATCTTTTCTGCTTGAATGGTTTTGAACACTTTTCCAAACATGGACACTCCAGCGCCCCTATCGGCCTCCTTTCTGTCTTTTGTTTGTTTTTCTAAAAGTCTGGCAAATTTAATATCTTCACCCATCATGGCTGTCGTGCCCTTGCCAACAAACGGAGACATTCTTTTTACTTCTAATTCTGCTTCGGTCAGTTGTACCGACCTATCTGCCGCACCCTGTTTTTCCTTCAGAGTCTTTGAGTCCGCGACTTTTTTGCCCGCTAAGACAGCGGTTCTTGACAATACTTCGTTCATTGCGTTAAGCGCTTTTGCAGCCTCGTCCGCCTTTCTTCTTGATGAGCCTAGAGTCTTTGCGTCATCTGATTTTTGTTTTACTACTCTTTCAGACAACTCTTTTTCGGATTTAGCCTCTTTCACTTTCCTAAGTAATTCATCCATTATGTCTCCGGAATCTTCCCCGAGTTTTTTCATTTTTTCCATAACCGTAAGCATCTCGCTGCTAATTTTTGGAAGGTCACCAAAAACATCAATAAGATCTTCTCCGTGCTCTGAAGCCTGCGCAAACTTGTCTATCGCTTCGTCAGACATAGTTTTTATTACATTATCAAGGTCTTCATCACGTCCTTTTCTCCCGGCTTTTGTATTCCCATAAATATCGTCATCAAAGGTCAAAACATCGTCTGCTTTATCAAGCTTCGTACCTATATCTGAAGCTACTTGTTTTTGTTGCATCACCTTCGCTTCTTTTTGTAAAATTTCCGCCATCAATTGTTGCATCTCCGTCAGGTTATTGGCGGCAACTATTTGCGCGCGATATTCATCTGGTAAGCTTGACATAGCTGTTGCTAATTGATCCTCTAATCTCAGCAACGTCTTACCTCCAATATTAGGGTCATCGTACGCTGCTGAAAGCTTTTGGAAAACTTGTGCATATTTTTGAGAGCTATCGCTTAACTTCGTAAATCCTTCTTTAGACTTTTCTGCGGCTTTTTGTAATCTTGGACCGACGTCTGTTAGTGCGGCGTGAATTCCTGTGATAGCTTTTCCTGCGAACGCAAGAGATCCGATAACTAGTCCTGCTGGCCCGGGTATCATAAACATTGCAGAAGCAGCCATAGAAGCCCCTTCTCCTAATGAGCTCAACGCAGCTTTCGTCTTGGTTCCTTCTTCCTGCGTTCCAGCTATGCTTGAGAGCGCCATGCCACCCATCATGCCACCCATCGCAGCATACCCTTTTGCCTTCTCTATTTTTTCAGATTTTGCTACTGCTACTTGTTCTATTTCCGCAGCACCCTCAAGTCCTTTTTGCTTCTTTGGTAAAGCTTTTTCGTGTCTCGCTGTGTCTTTTTCGATTTCCGCCCTGTCGCTCCTTATTTGCGCTTCTTTTTTTTCTTTGAAAGAATCAAAATGTTCCTCTTCGGTTTGCTTTCTCTGTTTGCCCGTTTCCTTGTCTTTAACCATTGTCCTCTCCCCCTCTGGGAGTACCCGACGTCTTTGATCGCTTGACATACCTCCTAGTTCTAGTTTATCTAATTCATCTAATTGATCGTAATTACTGCTTAACGCCGTTTCATTTTGTGCGAGTTTTTGAGTGGATTGTTCTACTGAACCCGCCCATTTTGCTGTCATTGCCGAAGCTTCCGCCATGCTCTTGGCCAACGGATTCATCATTTTGTTGAGAGAGTCCATTTGTCCCATGTAAGCAAGCGCGCCTATACCCATTGCGTCAAAGAAAAAGTTTGGAACGTAACCGTCAGAATACATCTCTTTACCTGACCCAGATTTCATTAAATTAGATTTTGATCCACCTTGCCCTCTGTCTATGTGATCTTTTCTAATTATTTTGTCAGCGTTTTTGCCGTGTTCTTTTATTTGTTTTTTGCTAACGACAACTGGTGACTGCAATCTGTGAGAATATAAAACTTCCGCCTTCCCCCCCCTCGCCTCTTCTCTTCCCATGGCTTCTTTAATGCCGTCTAAGTTCGCTTCGAAGTTCGGAGTAAATCCTGCTGAAGCCATTCGGTATGTCCAGTCTGATTGACCCATGGTACTCATTTGTCTTTCTCCCCACGCGTTAGATACTTCTTCTAAACCGGGAGCCTCTTGATATTTCTTGCCTTTACTAACGCTTCGGACCACATGCATGGCCGATAAGGAAGTAGCGCCATCCCCCAACAAAGCAGTGTGACCTGATTTTTTTGCATGAGTATGCATGTGATTATATAAATCTTTACCGTAACCTTTGTTTCGCAAATGATTAGGCGCAGGACTTACGTAGAGGACCTGTAGCGCTTTCCCTTCGCCTTTCGGATCAGGGACTGACTTAGCTCTAACATTACTGAAAGCCTCCTTGCCAACTCTTGAAGTGAAATTTACAACACCAGCGCTACTAAATTTTGATGAGTCATCAAAGGTAGAGTCAGTTGACGCCGCTCTTTGGGATGAAATTGTTAGAGGTAATCTTTTTTTCTTTTGAACAGAGCCAGCGAGCTTTGCAAAGTTTGGAACGTGGCCTGCGGCTCTTCCCTTTTTCTTTCTTCTGTCTTTCGCTAGGTGAGTTGCGCGAGCTTTTGCAATGTCTCCAGCTGTTTTGGGAAGACTTTTTAGCCCGGTTTCCTTCATTCCTAAAACGGCTGTACCAAAGTTTACCTTGGGGTCAGTTGGACCCACTAACGCTTCTTTAAATCTTCTTTCTATATTATATGCTCCACGAGCGAAAGAGTCTCTCATGTGCTTACCAACTGTTGCTCCAAAAAACTCTTTAATATCTGGCGCTTGGGCAACCAACTTGCCCTTCACCGTCTTCAATGGTTGTGATATATTGTCTTTCCATTTCGTTTCTCCAGAGACATATTTTCCTCTTCCTTCTTCGAAAAGAACGTCTTGAGAATAACTACCGCTATCTATTCCTACGCCGTCCTTGGCTCCAACTGCGGTTTGTCTACGTCTGGCTGTTTCAATCCCCTTGATGTTTAATTTTTTGCCGAGAGGGGTGGGGTGCTCGCCCGTAGCGATTTGGCTGGGTGAGGCGTATTCGTAAGGAGCTTTTCTTTTGCCCTTAGCCGAGCCCGTTACTACTCCATCCATTTCATCCGCTAAAACATGCTCTGCGGCCACCGCCGGGGAAACATTCCACCCTTTTCGCATCCCATCCACTTTCTCTTTACTTATTCCTGTGATTCTAGTTTTTGAGACGAACGTGTCTGTTGGCTCTATTGGGCCTGACGCTTTATTATCGCCAACGTATTCGTGTGACACTTTTTGGCCTTTCCCTTTCCTTGTCTTTTTTATTTTTACCTTGGAGCCTTTACCTGCAAGGCGTTCTGCGTTTGCGTTTTCAATAACAGTTTTTAAATTACCACCCCCGCTTAGGATGTTTTGCATTACGCTATCAATTGTTCCTTGAAATTGATAAGTGGCCCCCTTCTCGCTGGATCCAGTTTTCTTAAATGTTGGCTTCGCAAAATTCGGAGTAAAACCTTCTGCAAATTGAATTGGATCTTGATGCTGTAAATCGGAAAGTTGTTTATTATATTTACTATTAATCTTCTTTCTCTCGTTGTCTCTCAAGTCTTTTATTCTATTCATGCTGTCGACGACTTCTTTATCGGGCTTAATAGCCCCTCCGTCTTTCCCGACCAGCGAGCCTTCTCCGTATTTTTTTACATTTCCAGATATGCTTTTCATTTGAGCTGACCCGGGTTTCCTGAGCCCTCTCGCTTGAGTCATACCGTTTAATCTTTCAAATTCAGCTCTTATTTGTTCCTCGACATTTTTGACATCCTGATCCTTCTTCTTGATAAGAACGTTTCGAGACTTCATGGTTCTCACGTTTTCCGGTCTAGTTAACACTTCCGCGACACGCGGTTCCAAGCCTTTTGTAGCTTCCGCCTTCTTCCCTTCCATAAGAGCGGTTCTCACTTTGGTTGCGCTTATCGCTGAGGTGTCATTCATTCCGGCGGATTCTAAATCCCTCTTGACCTCGCTTACTTGAAACCCTTTCTTTTGGAACCTGCCAGCTACATTGGGATCGTTTGCCCTATCTGACCCAAGAAATACCTTTGACCCTTTCCCCATTCTTGTTAACTTACCCCCTATCCTGTTCACTTCAGGCATATTGAATCCGTCTGATTTTATATAATTTACGTCTGGGTGATGTAGTTTCGCTAAGTCTATTTTTTCTTTTATGGATAGCCCCACGTCTTCTGTTCTAGTCATTCCTTTCGACACAGCAAAAACAGGGGTTCTTCCAGACTTCTTAGCGTCCGCTTCTATTTGTCTTAGAAGTTCTCCATGGCCTCTGGTAGGGGGCGTGATCGCTCCTGCACCCATCGTCATCGGAATGTCATGAATCTTTTCTATTTCTGACGAAGCTTTAGATCTCCATTTCCATTTTCCTTTTTCATTAGAAGCCTTTAGAGATTTAAATTTTCCGTGAGTTCCTCGGAATTCCTCCGCAACCCTTGCTTCTGCCGCGCTCATATCTTCTGGTGCGTATTTTTGCGCCCCAGCCTCTCTTCCGAATCCTGTTTTAGATGTTCCCGCTAAGATTTCCTTATCTCTTATCCCTTTTCTTCTCGCAACTTCTTTAGGGGGTACGTCTAGGTGGATTACTTTATCAGCTTTAGAAAAGTAAGGCTCTTTTACTAAATTTTCTCCTTGGGGCGCGGCTCTTACGATAGCGACCTTAGATCCCCCAGCTAAGTCATCTAACGATCTAATCTGTCTTCCCTTTCTACCCATAGCAAAAGATGTTTTGCCTGCGCCAGCGGCAGCGTTAATTAGGGTGGTTCGTTTCCCTTGGGCTTGAGCAGTGGTTGCAATTTTATTAAAAAGTTTTTTTACGCTTACTGATTTTTCCCCGGGTAATTGTTGTTGGAGTAAGGTTTCCCTTTGTTCTGGCGGCAAACTACCGTAATGCTGATTTAAGAAGTCTGTGTCTAACACTAGTCTCCCTCCCTTGGTTTGTTTTCCGCTTTTTGTTTTTGTAAAGGTCGGGACTTTAGCCGCTTTTCTTTCGGCAGCCATTTTCATTTCTTCAATGCTTCTTTTAACGGGATCCCCACCTTTTACCGGTACATATCCTCCGCCAAGTTTTTCGGCAGTTGTATAGATGCCGCTTGCTTCCATTTTCTTTTTTGCCTTCTTTGCTGTTATGTCGCCGTATCTAACTTCAAACCCGCCTTTGTGAAGCTCCTTTGGAAAAAGATGTTGAAACTCTGACCTTACTTTTGTTCCTTTGCTTACGTCTACTCTTTTGCTAGTTATAGCCTTCTCTTCTTTCATCATTCCTCTTACGAAGCTTTCCCAAACGTGACCTTTCACTGGACCCTCCGCATCCTTTGCTAGTTTTACTGGTTTAAATGCTTGTTGCATTTTTGAGGCTTCAGGCAGGCCTTGGAACATTCTCCCGCCCATGTTGCCAACCATTTGTCTGTATTCAGAATTAAATGATGTATCGAATTTTTGCTTTAAGTTTGGCATATGTTTATCAAGCAATCCAAACCTAGCTGAGCCGCGATCGAGCACAGCTCCTTGCTTTGCGTCTTTTTGACCCCTCGCTTGAAGCACTGGTAAAAGCCTTCCCTCTGTTCCCGCCTCAATTGGGGTTGTTACTCTTTCGTCTTTCTTTCTCCCCTCGTTTTGACTTGTGCCCAACTTGCCTCCTGACAATTTATAGAATTTTTCTTTTGTCGCTTCTGTCGGGGCTTTAGCTTTGCCTCTGGGGAAGTTCCCCAAAACTCTTCCCGCAGCATTTAACTGAGCGTATTGTAAAATTTCAGATTCATCTATTCTATTTACGTCTTGTTTTAAAAAGTCTAACATATTTGATATGCTTGGCTTTTTGCTTTGAGCTTTTTTGGCCATTTTCTTTTTCCCGAAAGCCCTGCCCTTATTACCGTGTATTTTTTCCCATCTATCTACGTCCACGCCAGTGATAAAGTTTGGAGTAAATCCTTCAGCAAAGGTTGACGGTTTTTGGGCTTTTTCGATTTTTTGTTTAAGCTCTTTTTTTCTTTTTCTTCCCACGTTTCCGTATTTCGGCATGATGCCCCATTCTCCCCCCTTAGGTGTGACGCCATACTCTTTTTTAAATTGCTTCGGGGAAATAAGATCTTCTTTATTATTTGCCGTGATGCCTTTCTTTCCTCCAGCTTTTACTTGGGGATAATGCTTGGCTTTTACTGAAGAGGGTGCGCCTAAACTCTTTGCCGTTGTTTCCTCGTAGTTTCGTTGACTCAAATTAGGAACATAACCTTGTGCACGACTGGAACCGGGAGCGACCATCGTATCTTTGAGCACGCCTTCCTTGGCAAACGCTACGCCGCCTTTAGCTAGTCTAGCCGCTATACTTCCTGCCACTTGGTTCATTCTAACCATCGCCGCGTTTTCAGACTGAATAGTGCCAAGTATTTCCCGATGAATTTGAGCTTCTGTTTTAAGTCCGGAATTTATGCTCGCCAAAATGCGAGGGTTTTTTCCCATATGACCAACAATCTGTTGCTGTATAGCTGCTGTCTCTTTTGATTTATTATTGAATCCTAAGACCGACCCCATAGCGTCTGCGCCAAATTTAGAAAGCCTCTCAAACATTTTAAACAAACCTAAGGTAAGTAAAGCTATTCCGGGCCCCTTAATTGCTGCGCCTATTCCACTAAGAAGTCCTTTAGCTAACTGTTGTCCTATTTTTGATCCAGAGTCTTCACCGTCAAACCCTTCGAGTAGCGTGTTTATCCCTTTCAAGCTGTCGCCCACGACTGGGCCGAACGTTAATTTACCCACCTTCGAGCCCGCTTTTACTAAATTATTTAAGGTTACGATTAATTGAGAGCTTATCGTTTGATTAAGCATCTTGTTTCTTCTCTCAGCTTCGTTAGTAGCCTTATTGGATATATCTACCGCATTGTTGTATAGAGAAAACTCTTTCCCCAAATCCCCTAAAGCCGCCTTTAAAACGTTTACCTGAAAGACCCCACCAACCATCTCCGCAACCATAGATTGGTTTCTTGAACTTAATGTATCATAAGTTCCCGCTAAGTTTTGCAAAACCGTCATCATGCTTACCGTATTCCCTTCAGCATCTTTTGTGGCAACCCCTAAAGCGTTCAAAGCGTCAATAACTCTTGGTCTTTGTATCCTTGTGAATATTGTTTTGAATGCGTTACCAATGACAGCGCCACCGCGAGCAGTTACTTGTTGTGTGGCGGCTACAATACCAAGCAATTGATCTAAACTAACCCCCGCTGTCGAGGCGGTACTACCTACTCGCCTTAGCGCTTCGGCCAAGTCAGCAGAGCTTACGGCAAAAGCAGCGTCTACTGCTGCGAGTTTGTTAGTGACTTCTGACGCTTCGTAAGCCGCGTCATTATAGCCGTTAATTACTGCGGTAAGAGCTGCGACAGAATCAGCCGCTTTCATTCCTGAAATACGCGTGAGAATCATGGCGTCATTAGCTCGTTTAAGGGTTTCTTCTATCCCCAAGCCTTGTCTTGCGAGCTCATTAGCGGCCTCAGCAACGACAGCGAAAGATTGCCCCGTGTTGCTGGCTACTTGAAATAATTGATCGCCGAATTTTGCTAGATTTGCGGAAGAAGCCCCTAGAATGGTGTTGATATCTGTAAGCGCTTTTTCTACTTCGATGCTAGAAGTAACAAGACCCCTTAACGCTGTAGAAACCGCTAATATTGCCCCGGTAGAAGCTCCGAAAGCAATAACACGCGCATTAGACGCTTCAAGAGATTTCTCGAATTCTCCTAGCTGTCCTTTGATTCTTCCTAGGGGTTGAGAAAATCCTTTCGTGTCCAAACCCGAAAGGGCATACTTGCCCTTCATGGTTTTGGAGATCTCTTTCTCTAGAATCCTAGTGTCAGCGCCTAAAGTTAATCTAATGTCAACGGCCATTTTTCCTTTTTCCTACAAGTGTATTGATAATTATTACACTTTTTTTAAAAAACAAATATTTAATTTTATTACTTTTTTTATCGGCCCCGGCGGTTTTGGGCGTCTCTTTTCATTTGTATTTGGGCGTGTTGGCTTTCATACCACTTGACTATCTCTGTCAAGCCGTCTTCGTAAGATTCTTCGAAGTATTGGTCGGGGGGGTCATTGCCTTCTACTAGTATGGATTTGTAGAATTTACCCCTAGAAAAGATATTTAATTGATACATAGTTAAATCTAGAACGTTTTTCCCATAAAACTTGACGGGGTCGTCTTCGCTCATAAAAAAACTATTCAAAAAGAAATAATTTGTAGCGATCCTTTTTAGATTAGTCTCCGTGAATCTTGAGGTTATAAGATTGTATTTTTGCACCATCTCCCCTAATTCAAAATAAGAAAGCTCTTCAAATTCCTCTATAGTATAAAAATGCTCCTCGAATGCTTCGTCTTTATATACCGCATTATAAACGTAAAATTCATTTAGCCTTTTATCGCAAATTGTTTCTATTGTGGGTTCGACTAGCTCACCGCGCTCTTTTGTAATCTTTCTTAAATTTTCTATGGCTTCGGGGAGCAGCGTCTTTTCAAAGTTTTCCTTTTGCCCGGAGTCTGGCATTTTTTCCGCAAATTCGTAGGCGTCCCTAAGGGCTAAGGTCGCCGTGATAAACCCCTCCTCCTCTTCTTTAGTCCAGTATTGCTCCTCGTCTAAAAAGTTGAGTTTTTCTCGCTGTGAAGGCACACCCATCCCCTTGAGCCTATCAGAGCACTTTTTATATATGTCATCAATGAAGCCTAGATCAGCTTCTTTAAAATGCTTAATATAAAAGCCCTCTTCTTCGCAATGAGTATACCCCTGCAAGATTTCTCGATAAGCGCTTCTACATTCTTTGGAGGTAGAGAGCTTGATAGCCATCTTTGATTACCCCGCTTTAGTTTTTGCAGGAACAATTGCAAGACTCAACTAGACATTCGTTTGATGCGCAACACCCTTTATCGCAGGAGCAATTTGGGCATCCATCGTTTCCCCAATTACATCCTGTCATACAAAAAATGAGCGAAAATAAAACAATAATTTTATTCATTATCAGATTCTCCTTCGCTTGTTAGAGGTTTGTCCGTTTCGGCGACTGGAGCAGAAGATGTTTCTGCGGCGACTTTTTTCTCAACCTCTTCCGTAACCTCTTCTTTCGTAACCTTTGCCGTCGCTTTTGGTTCCTCTTTTTTAGTGGTTTTTTTAGCCTTGGCTTTTTTGGCTTTAGGTTTGGTTTCTTTAGGCTTTTCAGCTTTTGCCTCTTCAGCCTCTTCAGTCTCTTCGGCTTCTTCAGAAGCTTCAACTTCTTCGATTTCTTCTGAGGGGTTTTGTTCGTCGTATAATTCCTCAACAGCCACAAAATCTTCTGTGGATGTTGCGCGTCCCATATACCAAAAACTTATGAAAAAAGCTAATTTTCGGATAGCTTCGTTTAGAAAGTCGTCATCAGAATCTTCATAGTCATCATATGAGTCTAGCCTTTCGTCATACCCTTTTCCTTCAAAAAACGGTTTGCCGTTTTCATGATCATGCTCTTTCCAGTGAGCTAGTTGAAGGACCCACCACATAATGGTTTGATTTTTAGCTCTATTTTCAGCCGTTTGATCAAAGATGTTTGATTGGCTATTCTCAATTTCTACCAATTCTCTCCTTAACTCCGCAAGCTCCCCGATGATACCATCTGCAAGGTCATCCTTAGCGGCTTGAGACTTATTCTCTAGGTTGAGCTGAAGCCTTTGGTATTCGTTCTCTTTATTATAGATTTCCGTATAAAGCTCCGCGTATCTTTCTTTTTCTGTTTCGCTAAATGCTCCGCCATCATCTTCATATCTTTTTGCTAAAAGATTTCTTGTTAAAAGTCCGGCTTTTATACCTTCAGACATTTTTACTCCGTAGAATAGTTCTGCTTCATCGTATAATTTACGGTTGGGTTTTTTAAGTAAGAATTCGGTAACGACGTCGTCTGTCACTGTCTTAGTGATTTCTACCGTTTCGCCCTTTTCATCTTTCTTTTCTTCTGTTTCTTTTCTGTCAACCTTTCGATTGATCTTAAAAGTATGTAACCATCTGTTTTTCATAATTCCTTATTCCTTTTGTTTGATATACTTAACCATTCCTGTATCTTTATTTTTTAGTTCAAACACGAAATTATCCAAGAAATTTTCTAAATCTCGGAGGCCTTCGTTTCCATTGTCTAGGACCCTTTTCCTTAATAAGGAGTATCTTGTGAAGTCCAAATAGTTTAAAGACCCTATTTGTTCTGGAGTTAGGTGACCTTTTAAGTTGTCTAATGCGTCTTGATGTTGGTATCTTAGGTCTTCTAAAACCATCAATTGCGTCTTAAAAATCTTTGTTATTAGCCTTTTTGACTCAGCTAAAACAAGCTTTTTCATCCTGTTATCTTCTTCGCTCATGAGAGACTCCTTATTCCTTGTAGGGAATTACACTTTTTTCAGAAATAAAACGAAAAAAATCCCCCTGCCCGAAGGCAGAGGGAAATTAATTTAGTTCTTATTCTCAGGATTAATAAACCCTGTAACCGTCTCCGGTTCCACCAATCACATAGTTAAACGTGCCGAACACGTCTCCAACAGCCAAGCTGTTAGTCTGCGAATCAACTCGACCGTTGAGCACCTCGAACGAATAGAGTCCAATCGTGAGAGCGTAAGTGGCCGGGAGCGCTGTATAAGCGAGCCCAGAGTCTAGTCCTTCGATAGTGAAGGAGGCTGTTCCGGGAGGATTGCCGAACGTATGCACGTCATTGGAGTCTTCCGGGTCACCACCTAAACACAATACTGTCTCGACGGGAACGTCCCATGCAGCGGCAGCGGATTGTGCGCAAGTGATTCCGAACTCACCAGCTGCGGGGGTTGCTCCACCATCAACAATTGTGATGTCTTTCGGCGTCACTAAGTTCATGCTCGTTGCATCGGCAGTTGTCGCAATTGCGGGAACGGCCACTACTGGAGTTCCTGTGAATGACAAAGTCATGTTAGCCATCGTGCCAACGGCGGCTTCTGAACTAAGCGAATTCAAAAGAGCATTGTCAATTTGACCAACGCCGCCTGCCGCAACAGAAGTGAGTCGGGTAGGTGCGTTAGCGAGTGTTTCATTAATCATTCCGTCGAGAACAAGTGGTGTAAGCGCGGGTGTCTCACCGGCGTCCTGTGGGATCATGGAAAACTCTAAAGTAGCGTCAGCTGCGTCAAGCTGCGGACGATCTACCGTTCCTGATTTTCCGAAAACGTTTACATTCTCTCTCGGAATGTTAAATGTCACGGTAGCATTTTGGGCTGTTTCGACTGCGTAAGACGTTGCTGCGCCGTCCACAATGGTCAAGCCCGAGTGTGTATATACAATTCTTGATAAGGCCATAATTTTATTCCTCTTCTAGTTATTAATTACAACATATTGTTTATGTTGTGAAATAGTTATTATTTTAGTTTATGTGTTTCTTCCGTACCCGTGGATCTCAAAGTCTACGACAGCTGGGAAAACCCGCTTGTCTAATCCTTTCAATTCCGAAGGGTTAATTTTTGTAACCTTTACGTCCCAAATGGTCGCAAAGTCTGTAGCGTACTGCGTTACACTTCCGTAATTGTAGATTACACCAGTAAAAGCTCCGATGGAATTAAAAGGTATATCTTCCGCTATAGGAAGAGTTTTTCTTGCGCAATTTTTTAGCACATTACACACTGCGTCTAAGCTAAACGCTGAATCTGCTAATATAATTGCCCTAACCATTGTCTTTACGTTATCTGTGCCCCCAAAGCATAAGGGGTCGTTATGCCCTCCCATGTTTTTCAAGAAAATAGCCGGGAAAGTCTCTTCCTCATCTTTTAGGCCCTGCTCGGGTGAAAGGGAATGCGAAGTTCTAGGGTTCACTTGGTATTTAGTCTTAAAAAGAAGGTCTTCTTCTAAATCAGTTGTTATGTAAACGTTAAATTCTTTTATAGAAACATGCTGCTGTATTACGGTAGACCCCTGATCTGCAGAAAACAAGACCTGCCCTTTGTGGTACAGTATCCCGTACATATCGTCTGTTCCCGGAGACATAACGCTTCCGCCAACTTGTATATTTGTTACGCTCCTTGCTCCGTCGTTCCATACGTGCTGGTCTCCTACAATTTGCTTGTAAGGGAGAGCGTACGCCCAAAGACCGTTGTATCTACTTTTTATAGGGTGAAAGATGGCGTAATCTACGTGTCTGAACGCTTTCCCTTCTTTAAGCACCTTGTTATCTACATATAACATTAGGCTGCTCATTACTTTATTATCCCATTGCGCTATCATTTTTCGGCGATCCTTCTTTTAAAGTCGTTTATTATCTTGCTCATATATTTTATGTTTGCTGATTTTCCTATGGACCTTAATCTATTATCGATTTGTATACCCTGTCCTGATCTAGATACGTTTGAGGCTTTAGACATAAAATAATTAAATCCAGATACCCCTACCTCTACGCTCTGCACCCAGTTGCTCCCCCCTTCCCAAGGCATTTTAGCTACTTTAAAATCGCTTAAGGAAGGAACTGTTATGCTATAATTTACATTTAAATTGCTCTTACTGGGAACCCTTTTCATTTTAATTGCTGAAATTAAAAATTTCCTTACCAGTTCCGTTGGGCTCGTCCCTTCAGAAAACCCAATAAAAGTAAAAAGATTTCCATAATCGCCTAGGGTTCCTGATATGTTTTTCTCGCCCGCACCACCTTCAATTTCTAGCGTTACTGGATGTAAGGCAAATTCTTCTAATAGCTTTCTTTTTCCCTTATTAAATCTTCTTTTTGCGTGCCAATCTGTGGCCTTTTTAAACGCCGTGGAGTTTGCTATCTTTTTTTTTATTGAGGCTTTATTGATTTTAAAACCAATTATTTTATTTTTTCTTGCCATTATTTTGACTCCTCTAGCTTAAAGAAATAATAACCAGTTATTACTTTATTAACTTGAGAATCCTTGCTGGCAACCTTGTAGGCTTTATCCCCCACATCTACCCTCTCCACTGGCGCAGCTGTTAAGTAATCCTTACAGTCCTCTTCTACTTTTATTACTATCTCTCCCTCTATTAGGTTTGCGCCAATCTCTTCTACGTAATTAAAATCAGAAGTATTTCTATGTCCTTGGCTAGATGGGTATATTACTAAAACCCCAAACGTAGAGCTTTCTGTTTCGTAAGTATGGTTTGATGAACCGACTGGGTAAGCTGCAAAATCATAAGCTGACTCTTCGTACCCGAAAAGCCCCTTAAGGTTAATATCAACTTCCCCACCGAAACCCTCTTTGAGGCCTAATTTTGGGCCCCTGTGTATAATTACGTTTTCCTTAAAGGTGTCAAAGAAAACTTTATAGGCTGCTTGAAATTGGCTTTTATCAGTATTACTTATAAAGCTCATTTTAATATCCTGAAGTGTTTCTATTTATTGGGGGTTCGGGAAACTTCCCTTCGGCTGTGTCGTCCCCGGCTACTTGCCTTGGGTTTGATTCTCTTAATTTATATGAATGAATTAATTTATCGAGCTGATCTTGTTCTTGCTTCTTTGTCGTAGCTAAAGTTTTACCGATTTCACTTTTGTTTACTTTTTTTATCCTTGTTCCTCCGTCGGAAATTTCAACGACCGAATCATAAGAGGCTGCGCCCAAGATAGTTCTAAGTCTGTTGCTGTAATCATAAACGGTATACATCTGCTTTAAGATAGCCACTTCTTCTGGGTTGAGCGTATAAACGACATTCTCACCATCATCATTTTCTTCGGTATAATTTATTTCCAGCGTAGTGTCGTCCACGCCAAATATAGTATTTAGATGGTTATTCATTGCCCCTATGTTAGATCGCAACCAATAACTGACTGCGGCAACACTGGTTTCTGTGGGGGACCCCATTCCTCTGTAAATTTCATCAGCTATATCAACGACTTTCATCCTTTACCTTATTACAC
>Ga0302118_10000687_pt1 | contig 16359 bp, 12 predicted proteins | sample AG5_331_MG_FD_203126 | JGI IMG/M metagenome (GOLD analysis project Ga0302118, IMG submission 203126) | Marine microbial communities from Western Arctic Ocean, Canada - AG5_33.1 | ecosystem: Environmental > Aquatic > Marine > Oceanic | place: Canada: Western Arctic Ocean | collected 2017-10-01 | reverse complement strand
TATGGGGCAAGACTGATGTCTCCTGTATTGAATACTCCCAAGGCATGGAAAGTTATTGATTTAGCAATAGCTGGAATAATGTTCACAGTTGCAGGATTTATTATTTCCCCATATCTATTATGATCCAAGAACTTTCTGAAGTGAATCCATAAAAAATTCTACCTGGGCATGATTGTTATCTATATGGGGAGAGACTCGTATGAAGCCGGAACGACTAGTGACTAATATCCTATACTCATCCTGTAATTTCCTAACAATATATTTGGCATCATGGCCCGCGGGGACTACTATGCTGACTATAGCGCTTCGTTCACCATCATCCATAGATGAAGCGATTGTTAGATTCATTTCATTGCACCTGGAAATTATTATATCAACTAATTCGGACACATTATGCCAAACTCTATCAATGCCAATATTATATATTTCATCAATTGATGCTGCAAGTCCTAATGCGGATCCGAAATGAATTGTGGAGAATTCAAAGCGGCTGGCATCATTTGGTAACTCTAGACGGGTAGCTTGCATATCCCACATATCATTATGACTACGAAAACCCAATAAACCGGGAGACAAAGAAGATTGTATAGAAGGAGAAATGAAAGCCACGGCTGCTCCGAAAGTTCCTCTAAGCCATTTATAGCCTGATGATACAATAGCGTCTGCTCCGGATTTATATGCATTTATTGGCAATACTCCCATTGATTGAGTGGCATCAATTATCAATAGAGCGCCCACATCATGTGCGGCCTTTGAGAATAACTCTAAGTCATAGCGCTGACCACAGGCATATTCAACATGAGAAAGTGTAACTACTGAAGTATTGGAATCTATTAAATCTAATATGTCATCAGGTTTCGTATAATAATAATCATTATGAGGAGCTAGCCGAATTTCTGACCCAAACTCTTCTGAGACTCTTTTCCAAGGATATACTGTAGAAGGGAAAGATGCTTGAGTAGACACTACATTACTGCCTTTCTGAGGGGCTATTGCCCATGCCAATGAGCATAATAACTCAGTTGCACTAGAACCGACACAAATATCGCCCATATTGCATTTGAGAAGTTTTGAAGCTGATTTACGTAAAGGCAGCATAGCATTCTTCTCGGCAGTTCCATCAAATTCAGCAGCGCCTCCTTGGGCTAGAGAATCGGCCCAATCTGAAGATATTTTATGCGCCATAGGCGATGTTGTGGCGATGTTTGCATAAGATAAATTAGTCCATTTATACATATTTCGGCCTATCCCGACATACCCCTTTTGAATGTCAATTATCAATCTTATTTATCATCTTAATGTAATAAAACTAAGTTAATGGGATTACTTGACTTCATTGAGAAGTGTTTCTAAGGCAGTTTGGATTTGAAGGCATAATGGACCATAATGGCCTGGAAGATTGGGGTCATTGAAAATATCATCTAAATTTGATGCTGTCATCCCTAAGCGTATGTCCATATCCTTATTTTTATTCAAAAGCCATTTTTCAACAGCATCTTTAGCAGAAGAACGTATATTGCGAGGAACTTGTGTATCATCTAACTGGCCTAAGACCTGAGCAATCTGTTGTATACGAGTTTCGAGGTCTGACATGATAACATCTCTGATTCTGCGGACATAGCGTTGTCCTTAAGCACATCCCTAACTTAATGCACTATTTACCTAGCCATTCCACCCATGGCATATCTGTATTAGCAAATCCAACTCCCTCTCCTATATCTGCTAATGCTATTAGTCCGACTGAAATTGTGTCATCTATAAATTTATCTAGCCCCCATGAAAGTGCATTAAAAAGATTATTAGGTGTTAATTTGGCTTGCTCCAAGACCCTATAACTGAGTAAATTCCTTGTAATTTCCTCACCATTACCTGTAGCTGCGACTGCAATACCTTTCTCAACCCAAAAACCGGACCCGGGCAAAGGTACATCTCCAACCCTACCTGGTGGGCGGTTAGAACATCCTCCAGTACTAGTAGCGCAAGCAATAAATCCATTTTTATCTCTAGTTATTATTCCAACAGTATCTCCCATATCTTCAGTAGGTGTTCGTCCTTCTACTTTTGAACTAGTAAATCCTCTTTCGTCGGCCCATTTCCTAGCACCATCGCCAGTGAGTCCATTGATGTCCTCATCCAGGAGAGCAGCAGCGACACGTATGGGATTAGGTGTATCGCGCATAGCAATGACAAAACCTAGACGTCCGTCGCAAGTTTGTATAGAAGCATCGAGAAGGACTGATCCATCGGTTCGGAATGACCCGCCAGTGCCCGCATTGAATACGGGATCATTTTCCAAAATGACGCAGGATTCAACTGCAGCATCTACGGCGGATCCGCCGGATTCAAGAATTTCTGAAGCTATTTTTACTGCATATCTAACGTTTTCATTTCTTTCTGGCCCTGGGCCAGCTCCGCCGTGCGCCACTACTGCCGGTATTGCCATACTAACGCTCCTCTTCTGCACTAGTTTTTGATAGTTCGGAAGGCATTTGTAACCTAAGTTGTAAGAAGGCGGCTATGATAAAAATAATTCCTGCAACTCTAAAAGATGTATGATAAGTCCATATTCCACTTCCCTCGACCGTTAATGACCATAAATATGCAGCTAAAAGTGGCCCCAATATCCTGGCTAAAGCCCCGTAACCCTCTTGTGCCCCCATGACCATCCCTAACTCATAATCTCCATTAGAAGATTCGAAGGCTAATAAAGAAGATTGCGTGGGAGAAAATAATCCGTTACCTATAGAAATACATGCAGAAGATAGTAAAATTAGCCAACTCATTTCGCTTGGCACATAAGGTATACTAGCAATACCTAGACCGCAGGTGATGGTCCCAATAATCATCAGCTTCCTCATGTCAAATATCTTCGTAAGTTTACCAATTAATCCCCCTTGAATAATTACTCCCATCAATCCAATGAATGCAAAAACCCAGCCATTTTGCATGGCATCAAAGCCTAATCCTCCGTCAACCGGTTCCATTGCAGTAAATAGAATAAATGTTCCGTGCATCATACTGAATCCCATTAAAAAAAGAAAATTAGTGAATATTAAAGTAGAAATTATAGGTAATTTGACAACATCCGAGATATCAGTTAACATCCGAGATAATCCACTAAATATATTCTCTCCGTCGGATTTACGGGCATCTATTGGTAAACTCTCAGGTAATTTTTTTATAGCCAAAATTAACGATAATGAAGAAAGTAGACTAGAAAGTAAGCAAGGCAATAAATATGGATAATTTATCCAAAAATCAGTATTAAATGACCCCCCTATATTAGTTGCTGGATTCGACAATAACCCTCCAATGAATGGTCCAATCATGAATCCTAGGCCAAATGCCGCTCCTATTGCACCCATCCTCCCTGCAATCATATGAGGTTCGCTGATGTCACCTATGTATGCTCTTGCAACTGCTATATTTCCATTTCCTGCTCCTGCAAGGAAACGGGCAACTAGAGCCATGGTCAAACTACCAGATAATCCAAAAACTGTGAAGAAAATAGTATTCATCAATAATCCAAACATTAGGATTGGTCTCCGCCCCAGTCTGTCACTTAGGGAACCGAGAACAGGAGTGAAAAGGAACTGTGCAAAAGAGTAAATAGAGATTATTATACCGACCCATAAATCTCTTCTTCCCTTATCCATAATCCCATCTGAAACCGCTAAGTCCTGTACGAAATAAGTCAAGAACGGAATTACTATTGTAAAACCGATCATATCAACGAATACAACGAGAAATAAAATACTCATTGGGGATTGATGACTTTGGACCATATTTAATCAATGATAACCACTATCACTTAAGATATGAAGAGTTGGCAAAATATTATGCCGATGGTTGAGTATCTTTACCTGTAGAGATTACATCTACTACGTTTGCTAATCTCTCAACTAGACTTACTTTCTCTTCTTCTCCAACTAGTGCATGTTGAAGTACTTCATCCAATGAGTCGACAGGGATTATTTCTACAATACTTTCCCATTTCTCATCAATAAGTACATCTTGCATATTTGAGCGAGGTATGACAACTCTACTAATTCCTGATTTAGCCGCGGCTTCGATTTTTGCAGTAACTCCTCCAATGGGTAAAACCTCTCCTCTTACAGATAAAGAACCCGTCATTGCCAGATTTTGATCTATCGGTATGCCTTCAAAAGCACTGATGATGGCAGTAGCCATAGTTATAGAAGCGCTATCTCCATCTACGTTGTGCGTACCAGGAAATTGGACATGTATGTCATAATCTTTAATGTCTTTACCAGTTAATTTCTTTACTACAGCAGTTATGTTGACTACACTTTCTTTTGCTAAATCGGATAAACCACCTGTAGCTATTACATGCCCTGATCTGCCCTGAGAAGGAGTGACCATTGCTTCAACAGGTAGCACTATTCCAGAGTAGTCTGAAAGTCCACTATCGGCACCTAATACTGCTAAGCCATTAATTCGGCCTATTCGATTACCACGGTTTACTAACATGGAATAATCAGCTTGCCGTTCTATATATCTGTCAGCGACTTGTTGTTCTAGTGGTTTTGCTATCATTCGTGCTCTTACTACATGTTCCGAGCGAGTCAATGGAGCACCTTCTTCAGCGGCTAAATCTCCTGCTATCCTAACTAAACCACCCAATTCACGAAGGCGGAGAGATAATTTACCCCTTCTTCCACTTCTTCTTTGGGCTTCTTTTAGTATCAATGAAGTAGAATTACGATCGAAATGAGGTATGTCCTTACCCGCAGACTTGGATTGTTCATTACTTACCTCTTGCGCTATGAAGCGTATTAGCCTACGGCGATTACGGGCTGTATCTCTCATATCTGTATTTACGTATACTTCGTAACCATAGCCTCTTATTCGGCTCCTAAGTGCGGGATGCATTTGTTTAATTCCATCCAAATTTCCTGCGGCTATTAAGATGAAGTCACTAGGTACTGGTTCAGATTTAGTTAAAGCCCCTGAAGATCTTTCAGAACGCCCGCTGATTGACAATTTTCTTTCCTGCATCGCAACTAGAAGTGCTTGTTGTTCCTCCATCCTTAACATGCGAATTTCATCGATGTATAATACACCCTTGTTGGCCCTATGGACGGCGCCGGGCTCTACCCTTTCATGAGCAGGAGTAGCGAGGTCTGCACCTGATTGAAATGGATCATGTCTGACATCCCCTAATAACGCCCCTGCCAAGGTCCCAGTAGCGTCTATGAAGGGTGGTTCATCACTTAATTCATGTTTAATCAAAAGTTTTGGCATATTTGACTCATCACCTGAAGTCAATCTAGTCCGCAAGAAGAAATAGCCGAATATCAATAGGAATGATCCGAAAATGAATGTCAAAATTTCTCCAGAACTTATGGTAGCAAGTAAAAGAGCAGCGCCAACTACGAGGGCAATGAATAAAAGTGTTCGATTGGTTTTCTCTCTTTGTATCTTAATATGTGCTTTTCTTTCAGATAATATCCTAGAACCGCGTCCTGCAGGAACCGATCTAACTTTGGGTTCATTTTCATCATCTACATTCCTATAAACAAGAATATCCTCCAGATGTTCTTTTGGTAAAAACTCTGTCATAGAGCGGGCCAGCATTGATTTTCCGGTACCTGGTTCACCCACCATTATTACATGCCTGCGTTGCTCCGCGGCTTTTCTTACTACAATTGATGCTGCCTCTTGGCCGATTACTCTATCGACTAATTTGGGTGGTATGGGGACATCTGCTGTCGACTCCATTTTGATTTCTTTAATCCACTCCTCGACGGATAAATCACATATCTCTTCCATGTCTTTAGATACTCCGAATGCAACACCATCTGACCATGAATCTAAAGGATCAATAGAGGCGTCAGAGGAGTCTGGTGTGGATTCATCATCTATCATACAGTACTCCCCGCAGTACTATGCTGACCATGCAGCCTTCTTGAAGTTGTGTCACTATAGTAAAATATTACAAGATACTTGAATATCAGAATAAATCAATATATGGATTAATTATTTTTCTTTCTTGACATCAATATTGCTGCACCCAAAATTGATACCATTACTAGTGAAGATGAGAACCCAGGTAAGCCCTGTCCGACTGCATATTGAGTATTGTCGCCGATTCCATTACCATCGCTGTCTTCTGTTTCAGTAGGATTCATTGGGAAAGCATCAGAATTATCTCCGATGCCATCGCCATCGCTATCAGTATCTTCAGAAGAATCAAATGGGAATGCATCCTCTTCATCAATTATTCCATCTTGGTCGGAATCAGATGGTTGTGCAAATATCTTCAGTTTTTCAGGAGTTTCTCGTATCCATCCTTCAGAATCTATTGCCTCTACTTCTATAGTTATATAATCTCCATTTACAAGTCCCCCTCCACTCTGAGGGATAACTAAAAATGATCCGAAAGAATTAACTGAACCATATGAATGACATATTGCAGTTATACTATTGCATATAGTCCATGTAATCTTTACTTGAGATAACTGTAAATTACCTACATTATCTATTTGGAAGGTAGAATTTTCCTTATAGCCTACTGAATCAAAGCTCAGAGATAAATCTCCAGAGATGAGTCCATCTTCCCAAGAGAGTAATTTATTCGACATGACATTGACATAAAAGGAAGTTGAAGTTGAGTCTCCATGCCTGTCTGTTACGCTGACAGTGATGGATTTAGTGCCAGCTTCATCCCAGAACATATCTAGTTCGCCAGTGATTGGATTTAGGGCGACAGATCCGCCTGAATTACTAGAAGCCGTGGCCCAAATCTCTTCAACTGGGTCGTCGACATCAAATAGATAGTCACTAATATCAATAGAAGTGGTTTCACTTATCTTGATTTCTAAATGGTCATAAGATGACAAGTCGATGGTTGGTGCATCATTTATATTAAGTACGTGAAATGAAATGACCGTATCGGAAAATTGTTCTCCATCGTCTGCTCTTACGACTATATCAACAAGCCCGAATGAATCTAAATCGAGAGTATATACAAAAATTGATTGATCCGATAAAGAAGCTGTAGCCAACAAATCATTGGAATTAGCAATTATGGAGACTTCTAAATTTTCAGGTGAGACATAGTTACCTTCGTCATCGGTATCTGAAAGATATTCGGTAAGGCTGAAACTTAATGATCCACCTTCATTTATTGATTGAGCAGATATAGGTGACCATCGGGGAGCTCCATTCTCAATAACGTTGAATAATAACATTCCCTGGTTTGTATCTTCTCCATCAAATATTGAGATAAATATCCCTTGAGGCATTGAATTGCCATTATCTAAAATAATTCTATCGAACATTACAGTTATTTCAAGAGTTGATGAGTCCCAGCCATAAAATTCAGTATCTGTACTATCGATTATGAGGCTTGAGAGGCTGGTTTCAGCATCTCCAACAAGTCCCACGAGGGAAACATATTCCATAGTTTGAACTTTTACAGTGGGCATACCTACATAATCAGAGTCATCATTCTCTAGTACCTTAGGTAGGGAATTTTGTAATTCAAATATTTCCGTAACTACTAGCCAATCACTCTGCTGCCCGGATGCATCTTCCCACATTATTCGAATATCATAACTTCCAGAATCTGCTTGAATATCAGTTTGGATAGTATGTATGTACTTACTATTCGAGCCCTCTCCAATAATGTAGACATCAGTAATCCAAGAACTACTCCAATAATTATCACCCCAATCTGAAGTGTATGATTGGGCATATTGTAATGTTGGTTGCATTGTAGTCATGTCATCAACCATATCGTTAGATAATGCAGTTGATTCGAATTGGATAACTTCACCTCTATCTAATGTTGTAGAAGACAATGAAGTAGGCCTTACTGCAACTGGAGGGAGATCGTGGAACATAAAAGAATCTAAGTAATCATTAGAAGGGACTCTATCTCCTTCTAAATCTGTTAAGATGGCTCGGAATGCAGAGGAACCTGAGGGCGAAAGAGATATCCCCGTAGTATCAAATTGTAAATAGAGACTTTGTGTGTCAGCTATTTCTAAATCATTTATCTCAAACCAATCTAGAAGTGTTTCATCAGAGCCATCTAGAAGGTATACTGAGACATATCCTCCTTCAGAATATGAATCGGCACCATTGTTCCTTATTTCTATATTAAGGTCCAATAAATCGCCCGATTGCATGCCTGGGCTTCCATCAGCATTAGTAACTGTAAAGTCGGACAATCCTAAGTCTATTAATGGGACCATATCCAAATCTATAGCGGAAATAACAGAATTATATGATGAATGTGGGCCATCCATAATAGCGAAGACCGGCCAGAAATTTTCCCATATCGTATATGCGCCAGCGGATCTAACGGCATCTAGAGGAGTTTCCCACGTCGTAGTTACTACATCATTTGGAATGAGAGTCAGTTCTGTGAAGCCATCATCATCATCATTTAGTAGCCACTGCCTCCAGTTATGATGGGGTCTGACTCCATTATCATACTCATCTGCACCTAACTTTTCAGTGATTGCCCCATAAATATAGACAGATACAGAAGACATTGATCCCAAATAAGTGACGTCTAAAGAAGTTGTCACTTGCATGGATGTAGAATTTAGACTTGTAAATAATCCTAAACTAAAGTCATTAGAATTAGGGTCCATGCATCCTCCGTTAGAGTAATCAGAATCATAGTAGTTGGTACCAGCAGCGCCGATCTTGTAGCAAGTACCACTTTGTTGGTCAGCAAAAGAGAATGTAGGATAACCATCAGATGCGCTCATAACATGATTTGTGCGATCTATTGGCCCATCGGAAGGCCAACCATCAGAATCAGATTCGAAGAATGAGACAAAGGTAAAATCTTCAGGATTTGAAGATTTAAGATTGTCGAGGGAAGGGGAAGCGCTACTCATGCATGGGCCGCACCAATGGGCGCCAACATACTCTCCGAAGACGGGATGACCAGGGCTATTTGCGAAAAGAGGCATGTTAGATTGGGGAAGTTCTTCACGGCTCTCAGAAACTTTCTCAGTCGTCAGTATTCCGGAGAATGACATCATTATTACCATGAACGTAACATAGATGGTTGGGCGGGTAATTATTGAATATGGGGAAACCACGATATGTATCGGGGTAGCGTTTTGATATAATCATATATGAAAATTAGCACATAAAAAACGATTTTTTACTCAAACATAAGGTATTGAAGTATAAAACGAGTCGGCAGTATATGAAGAGTACAGGCCGGCATGATTGGGTGGCACTTAGAGAAGATGATGGGAGGGCATACTTACTTCAAAAAATATCAGGAGAAGTGAAAATAAAAGGATTAGGTAGATTTGATGCTGCTCAATTACTTGAGGGATATGAAGTAGGCGATAGGATTAGTGTTGGACAAAAATCTCTAACTATAGTGAATGCTACACTTCCAGAAGCCAGAAGAAATATGGCAAGAAGAGCGCAAGTAATAGGAATTAAAGATTCAGGATTTTTAATATCTTGGATGGGCATAGGAGTTGGTTCTAAGGTTCTCGAAGGAGGTCATGGATCAGCAGGTCTTGCAATGCATCTGGCTAGTGTCATGGGGGCATCGGGGACGTTGATATCAGTAGAAGTCAGAGAGGAACATGCAATAGTAGGAAAACAAAATATGAAAAGATTGGAGCAGATACTTCCTGAATTCCCAGATTGGTATCTGATTGATGGTGATTTTAAGTTAGTAAATAAAAAAATAAGAGATATTTGTGAATCATTGGATGCCATAATAATTGACTTAGCAGAACCCTGGGATGTAGTTCCGGAGATTGAAACATTACTAAGACCGGGAGGCCGTATGGCGTGTTACTGCCCTACAACTATACAATTAGAAAAAGCATGGGCGTCTATTGAAGAAAGTGGCATGATAGTCGAATGGGCTGGCGAAATGATTGAACGGAAATGGGTCAAAGCCAGTAAAGGAGGTGTGCGCCCAGGTAATACTCCAATTGGGCATACTGCATTTTTGATAATAGGAGCAAAAATAGCAGGATATGAAGAAGAATAAACTAACATCATCTTGAAATTTTAATAATATATCATAAACGCTCAATATCTTTCATAACTATACTATGGCTCGGAACTGGTATGCGAGACAGTAGTGAGTGGAGTGCGACGGCTTACAGAACACATACCATCGGGCAAGTGATTAGTAATGGTTCAAAAATTTTGGGAGATGAAGTAACGATAGCAGGGTATGCAGAAACTGTTCGAGGCAGGGGTGCAATTTGTTTCTTAATGCTGAGAGATGGAACAGGAAATATTCAGGCTTTCCTTAAGAAAGATAATATGAGTGAAGAAGTATTTGATTCAATGCAATCTGCAACTCGCGAATCTACAATACAAGTTACAGGAATTGTGGCGCAGAAAAGACCTCCTAAAACCGCTGAAGGCGCTCCATCGCCGCCTCCTGAATATGAAATCAATGTTACATCTGGCAATATTTTAACTAATGCTGATGCCCCTTTACCGGTAGGAGTAACAGATGATGTTCATGTGGGTCTTGATGTTAGATTGGATAATAGGCATCTAGATTTGAGGAGAACGCATATTAATGCTATGTTCCAACTTCGCAGTAAAGTTCTACAATATGGGAGAGAACACCTGATTGAAGAAGGTTTCATGGAGATGAATAGTCCGAAGATAATCGCCAGTGCTTCAGAAGGAGGGACTAATCTATTCCCTATGATGTACTTTGACACTCCAGCTTTTCTGAGTCAGTCTCCACAATTATACAAGCAACTAGCAGTACTTGGTGGACTAGAGCGAGTATTTGAAATTGGACCTGCATTTAGAGCAGAAAAACATGATACTTATAGACACTTAAATGAATTCATTTCTTTTGACATAGAAGGAGCATGGATGAATGATGAAGATGTCATGGGAGTTCAAGAACGAATGATTAATCATATTTGGAAATCTGTTGAAGATAAAAATCAGAATCTAATTGATGTCATTAATGAATATAGAATCAGCCAGGGGCAGGAGAGAATTAGCGTAGAAGTACCAAGTTTGCCATTTCCCAGAATACCATATTGTGATGCCATTGAAATCGTAAAGGCAGGAGGGGGAGAAATTGAATGGGGAGATGATATTGAGAGTCAGCATTGTGACATCATTGCTGCCAAATATCCCGGCTTTCACTTCTTGCCGAGATGGCCAATGTCGATGAAACCGTTCTATATACACCACAAAGAAGAGGAAAAAGGATCTACAGGTGGGCAATTAAGTCGTGGTTTTGATTTGAACTATGGAAGAGATGAAATGACTTCGGGTGGACAAAGAGAGCATCGAGTGGCCGTCTTAGAGCAAAACTTGAGAGATATGGACTTGGATCCTGCTGATTTTACATTTTACACAGATGGTTTTCGATATGGTGCACCGCCGCATGCAGGTTGGGGCTTAGGGGTTGCACGACTTTTGATGGTTCTAACAGGAGTCGGTAATGTACGTGAAGTAGTACTTTTCCCACGCGATAGGAGTCGCGTGACGCCATAATCCCTCAATATGACATATTTAACCGAAAAGAACGGGTATGTGTACCTCCTCGGAGATACGATAATATGGGTAAGCCAAGATTTGCATACTTGTTATTGAAGGAGCACCCGTATGGTCGTGAAATGTTAAAACAGATACTTTCAGAAGGCTTTGTTCCTGAAATAATAATTGAAGAAGATTCTGAAATAGGAGATAAAGAAAGGAATAAATTTCTAAAGAGGATTGAGGGTAAAACGTTGGCCCCTACAATTGAATCTCAGGCAGAAGAATTAGGAATAAAAGTAGTTTCCATTCCCATCCATAATTCTGAAAAAGTAATGCCCATTATTCAAGATATTGAACTTGACCTCATAGTTTTTGGAGGCACTAGAATAATCAGGGGTGAAATTTTAGATTACCCTAAAGATGGAGTAATTAACTCGCATCCTGGGCTCTTACCCGAATGCAGAGGTTCGGCATCTCCGGCCTGGTCCGTATATCACGATATACCAATAGGATCTTCCACGCACTTTTGCGATAATGGAGTAGATACTGGAAATTTACTCATGCGTAGAGAGATCCCCGTGAAAAGAGGAGTAACATATGAAGATCTGTGTTATGAAACATTAGTTCTAGCAGGAGTTTTGATGAAAGAAGCATTAATTGCATATGATGAAGGCAGGTGGAATGAATTGAGTAGGCCGCAAGGAGAGTGTGATAATCCAACCTTTCGTAATGCATCAGAAGAAATACTAGAAGTAGTTAGGAAGAAATTACGTGATGAGAGTTATGCTCATTATATCAATTAGGGTGAAAGAATGAATGAGATATTAAATGAAAAGTTTCCTTTTTCGGATGGAGTTTTAGAGGGTTATAATGCACTTGTTTGTGGTGCATCAAAGGGCATAGGAAAGGCATCTGCTCAAATGTTGGCTAGAGCCGGCGCCACAGTAATAGCCTGCGCAAGAAGTGAAATAGAATTGAATAATTTAATTTCTGAATTACATGGAGAAGGGCATATGTCACTAATTCTTGATTTGGAGAATATTGAGTTAGTCAAGGGAAGAGTTGCTAAGTTACTTGATGAAATTGGCGAAATACAAATTCTAATCAATAATTCAGGAGGGCCCCCTGGTGGGCCGTTAATGAAAAATAAAATTGAAGATTTTGAAGGTCCTTTCAAGAGGCATCTATATGCTTCACATGTAATAACGCAGATGTTAATACCAGGAATGGAAAAAAGTAAAATGGGTAGGATAATAAATATAATTTCAACGTCTGTTAGAGAACCTATTGACAATATTGGACTTTCTAATACATTAAGAGGTGCCATGGGGTCATGGTCTAAATCACTTAGTCGTGAATTACCTGCTTGCATCACAATAAATAATATATTACCAGGGTTTACTGATACGGATAGACTGGGATCGCTTTCTCAATCTATATCCGAGAAAACAGGGAAAACAGTAGAAGAAGTTAGGGAGGCATGGATTAACAGTGTACCAATACAGAGACTTGTAGATCCATTGGAGACTGCTACTGCGGTAACATGGCTGAGCCTTCCCATTAGTGGTGCAGTAAGAGGTGTGAGTCTGGCCATAGATGGCGGAAGAATGCGTTCAATTTGAGGGATTTTAATGGAGTTTGATATATTCTTTTCTATTTCACAAACACCAGATTCATCTGGCCATAAACCTTCAGAAGCTACTATGTTTGCTAATTTCTTTGATCAAGTAGAAGTCGCAGATGAATTAGGATTTGGAGTAGGGTGGGTGGCTCAAGCTCATCTCTCAACAGAAATTCAGAAACTAAATAGTAAGCCCGTAGTACCTCATTACCCCGGAGAAGTTGGGCTTTGTACGGATTTTGTTCAGGTTGCACATGAAATGTATGCACGCACAAAAAGAATGGAAGTAGGTAGTGCTGTAATGAGTATATTGGCTAGTGGCGGCCCGATATCTCATGCTGAAAGGATCGGGTCTTTCCTTACTCTTCATGGAATTAATCCTGATGAAAAAAGGCGTTTGCATATTGGCTATTCCGCAGGGCGTTTTGAATTCATGGCTAGACCGTATGGGATAGTTCCCAGGGATGTTATAGAAGAAGCCGCATGGCCTGCACTTAGAGGCCAGATATTCACTGAAGCTAGTGAGATATTTCTAAGATTATTGAATGGAGAGACTATTTCTAGCAAGGACATTAGTAAAACAATATTAACAAGGGATAATTTTCATAATGACGGCGATTGGGAGAAGGTCCAAAATAAAGCATATGAATTTAGGAATTTGGAGTATTTGCCAGAAGAAATTGAAATATCCAAAAGATATCAATTTGAACAGATAAAGATAATACCTCAAAATTGGCGGCGTGAATTACTGAATGTTGTCCTTGGTAGTCATGATAAAAAATTACAAATTGAGGCGAATAAGTGGCGTCCAGTACAAGTTTTTAATCTTAGTATAACTCCTCCGCATATCATAGAAGAAACCCATGCACGTTTCACAGAAAATTACCATAAAGATGGGGGGCCCTGGAAAAGAAGTATGATGCCGCGAACTATAATGGTATTTGTCAATGATGAAGAGAGGCTGTCTCCTGTAGAAAGAAGTTTGGCTGCTAAAGAAGAAGCAAAAAGTGCACTTTCGATATATTGGAATGCACTAGAAGGCACGATAGATCCAAATAAATTAGAAAAAGCGACAGATAACGCCGTCATTGGGAACATAGATGAAATTGCAGAACAAATCATAGATAGATTTAATCAAGAGGATCGCTTAATGTGCTGGTTTGATTTTTTCAACCATGATAATGCGCGAGTTAAAAGGAATATGTCTGCATTTATGAATAAAGTAGTTCCAAAAATTAATGGAGGAAAATAATATCTCAGATGATTCATACAAAAGACCATCTAGTGTTTCACCCGGGAGGCCGGGATCGACCATATATCCAACTACCCCTCTGGGAGAGAAGTTTGCAGGCATTGCAACTGGCCGTGATGTAGAATGGGAACCTTTAGTAGATTTTAGAAGAATGGATGTCTCAGAAAATACGATTCATGGAGCGATAGCTTGGGCACATGGCAATGAAATAATACATTCATTTGGAGGAAATGTGTTAGTATATGGTAGATCAATGATGAAGCCATTAATGATGAAGACATTTGCTGAAGCATTGGAAAAAGAAAATATAAATTGGGAACAAAAGGCCATTGCATGCTCCTCTCATAATGGAGATACAGAGCACGTGGCGGCTGCTCAGTCTCTCTTGAGCGAATCAGAATGGGGATTAATGCAATGCCCGTTGGATGTTCCATTAATACAATTTGGAAGACAAGTGAGGCGCCCCAGGAGGTGGTTTCATACTTGCTCAGGAGAACATGCAGCCATGCTAAGAGGAATGCGGAGAATGGGCATGAGTCGGGCAGGATATACGCTTCCAAGTGCTACGTGGTTTCCGGAATTTCTGAATGTTTTAAGGCGTATGATGAATAATCCAGAGTGGGAACCAGTTAGAGTGGCTAAGGATGGTTGTGGATTGCCAACTGTATCGAATACAGTAGATGAATTGGCAGTAATGTTTGCAGGCCTTGCTATGGAAAAAGATAATGATTGGATATGGGAATCTATGAATCGTCATCCGGACTTAATTGGAGGATTTAATAGATTAGATTCAACCTGCATAAAGGCAGGAAAGGGGACGCTAATAGCCAAAGAAGGGGCGGATGGATTAATGGGTCTATCAATCATACACCCTGATTGGCCAAAGGGCTTAGGCATTGTCATAAAAATAGCGCATGGATGGAATTCTCAGGCAACATGGTATGTAACAAGAGCCGTTTTAGGAGTTCTAGGGATACAACTTAGAAATCCATATCCATTACATCGGCAAAAGGCATTCATTGTACCTGGTATAGTTCCTACCAAATACCTAAAAAATCTAGAAAAAGTAGTAACATGGGATGAGTGGGATCCAAATCAAGATAGTTTTTCATTAGATTGGAGAGAATATACTGCAAAAACAATTAGATCTGCCCCATTCAAAAATGAAGGTTCTGAACTAAGGTGATTTAATGGATTTACAAAATTACATAGATGGTAAATTTAGTAATCAATCTAGTAAAAAATGGTTAATAAATCAAGAACCAGCGACCGGTGAGGTGATTTGTAGAATTCCAATATCTAATGAAAATGATGTTTTAAAGGCAGTCAATGCTGCGAAGAAAGCTCAGCCTGAATGGGGAAGACTTACGCACAAAGAAAGAGCGAAATGGCTAGACAAGATTGCAGATAAGTTAGAAGAATGGCATGAAGAAATAGCAGAATTGGAAAGTAGAGACACAGGGAAACCAATCTCACTTTCAAGAACAGTAGATGCAACACGTTCAGTATCTAATTTCAGGTTCTTTGCTAAAACAATAAGAGAGGTAGAAGTGGAAACTTTCGAAATGGAAGATGCAACGAATTATGTGATAAGAAATCCAGTAGGAGTTGGCGCCCTAATAACTCCTTGGAACCTGCCGTTATATCTATTATCTTGGAAAGTTGCACCTGCAATTGGAATGGGGAATACGGTGGTGTGTAAACCGAGCGAATTGACCCCTATGACTGCTGATTTACTAATGCGAGCAATAGATTCGGTAGGATTACCTTCCGGAGTAGTTAATTTAGTTCATGGAAATGGCATTGAAACTGGGGGCCCTTTGGTTGAGAGTTTGGGAATCGATTTTGTTTCCTTTACCGGCGGTACATTGACCGGGGCAAAGGTAGCGGCCTCTGCTGCACCTTCTTTCAAAAAGTTAAGTCTAGAGTTAGGAGGTAAAAATTCAAGTATAATATTTGCCGATTGTGAAATTGAAAAAACTGTATCAGGAGTGGTAAAATC
>Ga0302118_10000677_pt1 | contig 16513 bp, 17 predicted proteins | sample AG5_331_MG_FD_203126 | JGI IMG/M metagenome (GOLD analysis project Ga0302118, IMG submission 203126) | Marine microbial communities from Western Arctic Ocean, Canada - AG5_33.1 | ecosystem: Environmental > Aquatic > Marine > Oceanic | place: Canada: Western Arctic Ocean | collected 2017-10-01 | reverse complement strand
TCGTGCCATCAGCAATAATGGTGAGGGGGGGCCAATCGAGCAAGACGCGTCGGACTTCCAACGTTCCGCCGTCGCCTCGCCACAGCTCAAGGGTGTCTTGTAGACGCCCAGGGTTAATAGGGCCGAGCAAATCGGCCGCTAATTGGATCGTCCGAATTGTCGGTTCGAAGGGCCTTAAATTTATGGCAAGGCGCACGTCATCGCCTCGGCCAGACAACTGAGCAAAGACATCTCTTGGACTTGGCATTGCTTCCGCCAGCGTGAAATTCAAATCAACGAGTGCTGCACTAACAATCGGGACCCTGTCAGAATCTTGCAGTTCTGCTTGCTCTAGATAAATGTGACTGTGTTGTAGGCGGCCTTCTGTATCTAAGTCGATACCTAGATCAGCCACGCTAGCTTCGGCGAAGAATGGTCCGCTTGGGGTCCACGGTGTATCAATCAAATGGCGGCCAGTAGCCCGAATTGTGAGACGTGTCAGGTCAACTGTCGCTGGGTGCACTGTTACGCGATCTGTCGACCAGGACCACGACCCAATGTTTAAAGGTGCAGTGATGGCGACGTCTTCTAGAATAAGGACTGGCCAGAAGGGAAAACCATCCAGAAGAGGGGGTTTGACTGAGACGGACCAGCCATTCAGCCGTTGTTTAGCAATCCAGTCGTGGGCAATGGTTTGGGTTCCGGTAGCAAGCGCTACCCATAAAGCGCTGTAGGCGAGCGCGACAACTACGACAGCTCCGACAAGGCCCCAGAATAATCTACGCAGGTGTAACTTGATCATTGAACTCACTTAGCATGGTTGACGTGTGAGATTGTGGCGCTAAAAGTGCATCATGACTAACCAAAAAAACCACGATTCTTATTGGGTGTTCGGCTACGGGTCCTTGATGTGGCGTCCTGGGTTTCCCTTCGCGGACATGATGCCGGCAACGCTTACCGGCTGGAGCCGAGATATGTGCATCCAATCGATTCACTATCGTGGGACACCAGATGTGCCGGGACTCGTCAGTGGCCTCAGGCCGGGTGGTAAGTGTCTTGGCCGTGCCTATCAAATTCATGCTAGCGACGTAGACGCTGTGGTTAGCTACCTAGATGAGCGAGAATTGGTGACCGATGTTTACCTGCCTCAACACCACCCGGTTAAGCTTTCCGATGGGCGGGAAGTCTCTGCTGCGCGTGTCTATGTTGCTGATGTCGATCACGACCAGTTTGCAGGTTATTGGCCGATAACTGAGAAGATCACCTATTTGCTTCAAGGCACGGGGTCAGAGGGACGAAGCCTTGAGTACCTCGCGAACATTGTCGATCAATTGGGAAAACTCGGCATTTCTGATGACGGCTTGAGCGATTTGCTAGCCCGGGCCCAGACAGCAGAATAAGTTTAACCCTGCCCGGGCAGTCTATCTGGGTCGAGGCCGAGAATTAATTTGCCATAAGGGAGGGCGTAGCTATCCCAATATAGGGCTTGGTACCCAGTTGCCTCTAGCACATCAATATTTTTCATGTGCACGGGATTGTTCGCACTCAAACTACCACCGCCAAGCGCCTGCGACCCAGGCTCTCGGGTCTATGCCCCATATCTCGTCTTGGACTTCTGGTGTGCATTTTGCCAGCCACCAAGTCCTCGACCGTTACTGCTTTCGTATCTGCAGTATCCGGCCCCATGGCCTAGTCCTTAGCGGCCGCGGTAGTTCGACGGTCTAGGTCTGACTGTCCATCATTGAGGCCAAACAGTTGCTTGCCCCAGAGTGTCGCGTTTTTATCCCAAGACAGAGCGCCGTGGGCAGCACCAGACATCGTATCTGAGAACGACGTGTGTGCCGGATTGTTGTCGGACATACCGCCGGCACCCATGGATTCGATGACCCGTGTTGCCGCGCGTTTCGACAGTGTCGCGACGTAGGCGCAGTTGCGTTTGAACTTCAAGAGTTCTTCGGGCCGTAGGTTTCGATCTTCATCTGCTGCTGTCCACATCGCCGCCAAGTCATTTCTGTAAATGGCATGCGCTGCGTCGATCTCGGCCGATGATTCTGCGGCGCGTAATTGAAGGCTTTGCAATTCGGCAAGCTTCGACTTGTCTTGCCCCGACCGTCCACGCATTCCGTTAACAAAGTGATCGAGTGTTCCCATGGCGCAGCCAAGTGTGGGGATGGCGACGGAATAGCCAAATACGTCAAGCATGGGCAATTTATAAACGGCGCTGGTGTTCAGCTTGCATCCCGGAGAATCTTTCGTATTTAGTTCGGCAACGCGGGTGACCCGATGTGCCGGCACGAAGACGTCTTCAACGATGACGTTGTTGGAGCCAGTTGCTCGCATCCCGGGTGAAAACCATACATCGTCAATTTTGTATTCGCCCTTTTTCAGCAGAACCATATTCAAGTCGGGCGGCCCATCACCGTCAAAGACAGGCGTCATCAAAGAAACCCAGTCGCAATGGTCAATGCCTGAGCACCACATCCAGGTTCCCGATACGACGATACCGCCTTCCTTCGGTTTTCCACTGGAGCCTGGTTGTGAGGCAAAGGCAGCCCCGACCAGCGCGTCTGGATTGTCTCCCCAGACTTCATGCTGAGCGTCCGGCTCGTATTTTCCGAGCCACCAATTATGACTGCCAATAATGCCAGAGACCCAGCCTGTTGACCCGCAATGCTTTGCCAATTCCATGGCCACGTCCGTATGTGCACCAAAAGGAAGCTCATAGCCGCCAAAGTTCTTCGGCATGCAGGCTCTTAGGATTTTGGATTCGACCAGTTGGGCGATTGAGGCGGCTGGCACGGATCGCTTTGCCGCAGCTTCTACACGGCGTCCAAAAATGCTCGAGCCTAGGGCGGCGGCGCGAGATACAAGATCTGCGGTTGAAATCTTATCCGTATCGGTGATGTCTTGGACAGAGGTATCGGGGGCCATGGCCTAACGGCTCCTTATCTAAAGTCATGTTCAAGTTTGATTCATCACTCGGCTTAGCGGGATTTCCGAAGCAGGGCAACTCTTAGCGACTAGGGACCTAAGGATGCCTCCGTGAGGACACCAAGCTTAGCCATGCCGTAGGGCAGGGCGCAGGTATCCCAAACCATTGATATGTGGGAGCACGCCGCGCTGATATCCGAATGCGCTTTGTGGACGAAATTATCTTCCTGCAGCCCACGGGCCCCCATGGCGGCCGCGAGTCGGTTGGTGGCACGCTTTGATAGCTGTCCGATGTAGGAGGCGTTTCGCTTAAATCGAGCGAGCTCATCCAACTCTAGCGGTGCCCCGCCCTGAACCGAGTTTTGTATGCGGGCCATGTCATGTGCATAGAGTAATCGCGCGCAATCAATTTCAGCAGACGACTCAGATGTGCGAAGTTGAAGCGTTGCGTTGCCGGAAACTTTTTGGGCAAAAATATCGGCCCGTGGTGCCATTTCTGTGGAGAAACTTTCAAGCGCGCCTTCAGCCAATCCGAGCGCCGGTGCAGACACGCAATAATTTATCACGCCGTTCATTGGCATGCGGTAGACGCTGTCGGGATTGCCTTCCGTCCCTGGGGTGTCGAGGCCATTAATTACGGTGTGCCGGATGACCCGGTGGTCTGGGACAAAGGCGTCTTCGATGACCAGGTCGTTACTGCCGGTGCCGCGCAAGCCGACGGTGCGCCAGTTGTCCTGAATCTCATAATCTTCTTTGGGAACGAGCATGAACCACATCTCTGGTGGCCGGTCTTCATGCATGATCCGTCCGATTACGATGCACCAGTCGCAGGCATGAATGCCGCTTGAAAACATCCATCGCCCAGAAATTTTAAAGCCACTGTCAACGCGCTCGGTAGTTTGATGGATTGAGGAGAAAGCTGAGGCGGATATTGCATCAGGGTTCTTGCCCCAGATATCGTCCTGTGCGGCGGTCGCGAATTTACCCAGCAACCAATGGTGCGTGCCGCAGACCGATACAATCCAAGCGGATGATCCGCAATGCTTGCCTATTTCTGCCCCAGCTGATGTTTGGGCTCCGAAGGGTAATTCATATCCGCCGACACGCTCAGGCTGGCAGCCTTTAAGCAGTCCTGCGCCAACCAGATCAGCAACCGTTTCTTCCGGCAGACGGCGCATGTCGTGTGTCTTCGCTCGACGCTCAGCAAGGGATGGTGCAATAGCGCGCGCGCGCTCAACCAGTATCTGTTCTGTAACGGTATCGGTCGTGCTGCCAGCGTCGGAGGACATAGCGAATAACTCCATAAGGCCATATTTCTATGAGAACTCTAATGGGGATTGGCCGCTTGGCAAAGAAATTGCGCGGTCTCTATGCTCGAATTATGTTGCCAATCGTGCGCGCAGGTCCTCATAGGGAACCATCACGTGCTCCGCGTATGCAGTGCGTTCGCACATGCGGCTGAACCAAGCCTCTAGGCGCGGCAAGGAAGGCCGCTCGATTTCAAGCGTAAAGTAGCGATAAAACTGTGTGGCGATCGGAATGTCACCGTAGGTTAAGTTTTGGCCGGTGATGTAAGGCCTGTCGCAGAGTAAACCTTCCATATGCGAAAAGTTGGTGGCGCATTGAGCCGTTAAGTTTGCTAGCAAACTATGGTCGTGTTGCTCGTCGGACGTTCGATACAAATTCCAGAACAATTGAATGAAATCGTGCTGTAAGACGGTTTGGGTCCATTCCATATACATATCGGCAGTCGATCGGGTAGCTGGGTCAGACGGCCACAATGATCCGTCACCATACTGTGCTGCGAGGTAGCGGACGATGGCGTGGCTTTCCCAAACGATAGTGCCGTCGTCGTTTATCACAGGAATGAAGCCGTGCGGGTTGCGCGCCAACAATTCGGGACTGTCGAGTCCACCAAACTTTCCGCCGACATCGATGCGTTCATACTCAAGGCCAAGTTCGGCAACGGCCCACATGACTTTCTGAACATTTATCGAGTTTGATCGACCCCAGACTTTTAACATGACCGTTGCACCCCTGGACGCCTTGTTAATCGCCGTTGACGACATCCTCGAACGCTTTCACTTCGTTCAGGCCCAATTTGGTGTTGGTTTCTTCAAGAGATGCCATCTTATCCAACCAAGGCCGAGAGTCCCCCGTCTCTTTGAGGTGCGAGAGGAATTCGGAGACCTGTCGTACGGCAATTCGTGATGTAGTCGACGGCCAGATGGTCAGCTTGAAACCGATCTCTTCCAGTTCTTTGGCCGACAAAATTGGTGTGAGGCCAGTTTCACTCATATTGGCCATCTGGGGGCCGATGTCCGCATCACAAATTTGGTGCAGTTCTTCCAGGGACTTCGGTCCATCAAAGAAAATCATGTCAGCGCCTGCGTCCATGAACATTTTTGCCCGATCCATGGCCTCATCCATGCCATGGGGGCCTCGTGAGTCGGTGCGGGCTATGATCAACAGGCCTGGATCTGTCCGTGCTGCAACGGCAGCTCTAACTTTGCGAACGGCCACGTCTCTGGGCTCAACAAATTTTCCAGCCATATGACCACACTTTTTGGGCCAGACTTGATCTTCAAACTGCACGCCTGCAACGCCGAGGGCTTCCATGCCCTCGACTGTGCGTTTGACGTTGGCGATATCGCCGTACCCGGTATCGCAGTCGACGATCAATGGAATTTCGGTGACCTGGCGCATAGCTCGAACTGTTTCTTCTAGTTCGCCATAACCGATAAGCCCAACATCAGGAACGCCGTAACGAACACATGCGCATCCGTAGCCCGTCATGTAGCCGACATCAAAACCGGCCTGCTCAATAAGGCGGAGATCAAGAGGGGTGCCACCGCCAGGTGCGACAATCATGCCTGGAGCAGCCATAAGCTCACGAAGTTTCTTGCGTTGGGGCAGGCTCATTTTGTGTCTCCTTTGGCGCTTAGTATGCGCTATCTGAAATGAGGTGCTTCATGCACGATCTCAGGTTAGGGGGAATCGGTGTCGGCTTGTTCTCGGGGCGTTCTACAAAAACATGCACGAAGTGTCCGTCGGCAGCACAATCTTCGTCACCTTCAACGAACAAGCCTACTTCATATCGCACGGAAGAATTACCCAGCTCTCCGACGCGTAATCCTGCATCGATAACTTGCGGAAATTGTATGGACTTGTGAAACGAGCAGTGGGTTTCGATTGCCAATCCGACAATGTTGCCGTGCTCGAAATCTAGGCCGCCTTCCCGAATCAAATACTCGTTAATGACTGTGTCAAAGAACGAATAGTACACGACGTTATTGACGTGCTGGTAGACGTCATTGTCTTTCCATCGCGTTGGAATCTTTAAGAAGTGTTTGTAGGCGGAGCGTGGTTCGCTGCGCTGGATCATGACGTAAGTCCTATGCGTTGTGAATGCGAACCGTATAGCGGCGGTGCCACACGGTGCAAGAAGGCTCTAGGGCACTATTCTAGATAAACCTGCAAAGCCGGGCTATTTATTTTGCAACCCAAGCCGCTCTTTTGGAGGCGTGGGTTGTCGGCGCCGCCTTTTGGCATCCAGGCCAGTTCTTTTGGACCGGTCTGCCTTGCCACCGTATCTCGGCGTATTATGCGTCCTGCATAAACGGGGCTTTATAAAATGACTAAATACTATGCTCCCGCACTGTTGCTTTCTTATGCGGTAGGCGCCGCTAAACTGCAGTTTGGCATGCTCACCTTCCGCGTTTAGGCCATGGGCCCAACGACCCTTGCCATATTGTTTGGATAAGCAGAGCTGGTTAGTCGTCGAGTGCAGTGTTCTTGCCGTCGCCTTTTTGCTCAAGCGCGTCCAGTTCGTCTTGAACGCTTTTGAGGACGCGCGCGATATAGGCGCTACGACGTTCCGAACGAATTTGGTTTACGTCATCGGGGATGTCGTAGCGCTCAATGTCATCAATCTTGAAGAGGCCGTTTTTCTCAACAAGTCGCTCGACTGTGTCGAGGCGGTCACGCGTGACAGAAAGTTCGCCCATCAGCGTCAAGACCATGGATAACAGCTTATCAATCGTTGGGTCCTTGAAATACTGAGGCTTCTTGCCTTTTGCTGTGCGCGGGAGTTTAATTTTCTTCTGATCGTCGTTGGACATGGTTCGTCCCATCCTTCCCTGTAGTGTCAGGTCTAATTAACTTTCTATTTGATGCCGATCGTGATGGGGAATTCGAACCCATCATCCGCGTACGGTGTTTTGTCATCCATCCAGAAAGACCCCGCTGACTTCGGATGAATATCTTCATTTTTGAAGCCAGCTTTTTGGCATAACTCTGACATATTCATGTCGCGGAGTTGGGCAAAAAAGTGCTCATTGTTGTTGTAAATTTCCCACTCGAACAAGAAGCCTTCAAGTGGTTGTTGGCCGTGGGCTTGTGGGAGGTCTAAATGCATCATGATGCCGCCTGGTTTTAAAAGCCGATAGGATTCATTGAACACATTTTGGATCGCAGTCCGGGACGTTTCGTGCAGTAAGATGTGTGACATCACAACGTCGAAACTTTCATCCTCGAAGTTTGTTTGTTCGGCGTTCTGCTGACTAAAATGAACCGCAGCACCAAGAGCTTCGGCGCGCGCATGGCCATACCGAAGTACTGGTGCGCCAACATCAATGGCATGGCATTCAGCGTCAGGATGTTGTTGGGCCCAATAGGTGACCGACCCACCAATAGTGCAGCCCATGTCTAGAATGCGCAGAGGCTTCTTGTCCGGGAATTCATTCTTAAAGAAACCGTTGGTGATCTGGCCCAACGCATTGTTGCCTGTGCCGAGCCCACCCATTGAGTAGATGTAGGTGCCCCAGTCGTACATTGCTCCAGCCGCGACATCGTTTTCGATTTGGTCGGAGTGGTAGGCGCCGGGTTGCAGATGAATATCTGCGGCCACATGGTATTTTGGAATTTCTAGATCTGGATCTAATATCAAAGACCCTTTGTCGCCGGTTTTGCGCGACTTTTCGATCAGCTCTGGGAGTTGTCTCTCGACCGAGTCTATGACTGAGTCCCAGATCATTTCTTGGCTGTTGCGTTGCATGGCGCTCCAGAACGAATAGTACGGGTCGTGGGTCATCACTTTGCGAACTTCATGGCGCGTTTCCGGTTCGCGACCCTTGTTCTTAATGAAGTTAGGCAGGACCCTGTTGTAGTAGGTCGGAAAATTTCCAGGAAAGACATTACTGGCCAAATGAATGCGGAAGTCGTTGACGAAGGATTGCCGTGATTCTTCGTCGTGGTTCCGTTGGGCCAACATGCCGTGCTCTAAAAGAGGAATCATTGAACTCTCCACTGCAAGCGTTATGTATCAATCCGCACCTTATCCGGGTCTGCTGCGGAGGCCAGCCCTCCGCTTCGGGCGGTCATCTGTTGGTCAGAGAATTGCCAAACTACCTTAGCTTAACTATGGGCAAACGTGGTCCAGAAGCACTGACGTGTCATCTAATGTCTCGAGCTGATCGATAAGGTCAATCAGTGCTTGTCCCTGCTCACGCGGCATAGTCGATTTGGCCGACTCCCAGCAAGCCCAGAATTTCTCTAATTGGCGATCGCGGGGGAGGGGATTTATGGGATCCCCAATTGCATGAGTAATAGTCATGGCATGCCGTGCCCCATCTGTGAGGGTCACGGTAATGCTCTGAGGCCCAAAGGCGTTGAGGTCGGGATTGCCATCGTCGACGACGTCTACGCGCGATGCAAGATCATGTACATCTGCCCGTTTTAGAGCTTCGGGCAGAAAGTCGTGCTGGGTGATTGTACCGTTAAACAACGTAGTTGCGCAGATATAACCAAGGCATAGTTTTGCATAGTTTGGCTGAGGGTTTGCAACATCTGGTCGACCAACCAAACGAAGAGGTAGTGGCGGAACGTCGCATCTGACGCCCGCCACATCTGTTGCTGTGAATGTATGCTCTTTCATCATGCGCTGCAGAGCATCAACTGCATAATGGGTGAGGCGGCCTGAGGGGAACGGCTTGTGGCCAACTTCGCACAGTCTAAATACCTTCCCCCATTGAGACCAAACCGGCTCAAGGGTGTAATCTCCCTCCATGAGGACGAGATATCCGTACATCCCGGTGAGGAAGTCCTTGGGGCCTTCGATGCCGCTATCTGCAAGGTCACAGGCCACTATGGCATTCCGTGCACCAAAGCCTACCTGCAGACCAAGCAACTGAGACCCTTCGATGTGGGCCTGCATGTTGCCGCCAGCCTGACCGTAATAAAGGCCAAGTGCGCTGTGAAGTTTTGAGCCATCAAACTTGCGCAATAAGGATACGGTGGTGGTCGCGCCGAACCCTCCAGTTAACGCTGGGCGGAAAAACCGCATGGGTGCATTTGATGTCATGGCGATAGAGCAAGACACATCAATGCCCATGGCGATGGCTTGTATCAGCTCTTTACCACTTATTTTTTTACCTTCACCTGCTTGGCGATCAACCTCGGCCATGGTTGCGGCCATAAGCGTCGACATAGGGTGAAGCACGCCACCTTCATGGACGCAGTCAAACTCCAGGCAATGAATTTGATAGGCGTTGACCACGGCAGCGCTGCTCGGGGGTAAGCGGTCTGGCCGCGCCCATACGCGCGCGCCGTCTCCGGTACCCCACAATTTTGCCGCGCTTAGGGCCTCGGCAGACGAGGGCCCTGTCGAACCGGCAAGGGCACAGGAAAAGGTATCGAGGATGAAGATCTTCGCAGCATCAACAGCGGCCGTTGGCAAGTCAGAATAGCCGGTCCCCATAACATGGACGATCATAGCATCGACTGGGTTTAGGGATGGCGCCATTGAGTTGCTAGTCTTTTTGGCCAGATTCTTGATGCATACGGAAGACGCGTTTTAGATAGGCTTCTCGCCGACCATTGCGCGCGGCTTCTACGCCTTCATTGGGCCGGTAGGCCTCGATGTCGTCGCGGCTGATGGTGCCTTTTTCGTCGAGTAGGCGCTCGACTGTATCCATGCGGTCATACACGACAGAAACTTCGGCTGATAATTCGAGAATGAACGTCATGATTTGGTCAATGGCGGGGTCATCAAAGAAAACGGATCGCTTTCCTTTTGCGTCTCTTGGCAGCGTGACTTTTGATTCTGCGTTTTGGGTCATTTCTCACTCGTTTATGATTGGCCTTAAGGTTTTGCCAACTCATCCATCAATTCATTGTACTCGTCCATTTTGTCGTGAGAGACAAGAGATTCTCGTTCCTCATGGATAATGCGGAACAACCGGGCGATGTATTCGTTGCGCCGAACGTTTCGCTCATCCTCTGTGTCTTGGTCTGGACGGAACGCTTCAATGTCGTCCCGACTGAGTGTGCCCTTATTGTCCAGAAGGCGTTCTATCGTGTCGACGCGATCATACAAAACGGACATTTCTGCAGACATGGACATCACGATGGCCATCAATTGGTCAATAGCCGGATCGTCAAAGAAGGCTGGTCGTTTGCCGCGATTAACGGGCGTAATTTTAATTTTGTCACTCATTGCATTGTTATCCTTATTTCCACGCGCCCCAACCGGTCCAATGAATTGATTCGCCTAACCGCCCATAGCGCTTGGCTTTGGTTTCTGGGCCTGAAGCGGCGGCCTCGAATGTGTCAAACGGCGCCGCATAAATGTCGGGCGTCATGACTTCTATGTAATTTTCTTCTTTGAATCCGGCATCCATATAAGCCGCTTTCATGTCAGTCGACGTAAACGCCTGATAAAATGGCTCGTTGTTATAATAGGAGTCCCAGTCGATATAGAATGCATCAAACGGGTCCATTTCTGCAGTGCGCGGCAATTCCATATGAATCATAAGCCCCCCTGGTTTAAGGACGCGCTTGCACTCAGCGATAATATTCTTCATCGCGGTGTGGGATGTTTCGTGAAATGTGACAACAGACATGACGAGATCGAAGCTCTCATCCTCGAATGTCATGCGTTCTCCATTCATCTGATGAAGGTGCATTGGTTTACCGAAGGATTCCGCGCGGCCATGGGCATAACGAATCACGGGCGCGCTAACATCGATCGCGTGGATGTCCGCGTCTGGATAGACATCGACGAACGGCATGACGTTGTGACCGACCGTGCAACCTACATCTAGTATTCTTTCTGGTTGCAGGTCTGGAAAACGAATCTTCAAATGCTGTGCGAGGGAGCGACCGATAGAATCGCCGTAAGGCCCGCCGTTTCCGGCGGCATAGACATAAACACCGCGATCATATAGCGCGCCCTGGGATACGTCGTTGGCACCGCGCTCTGAATGGTAATTGCCTGGCATGAGGTGAATGTCGCTGGCTGACACGTAGCGCGGGATTTTGACGTTAGGGTCAAGTGTCATGGATCCCTTTGGATGTTCTGCTAACCGTGTTGCTTCTATATTAAGTTCTGGCTGAGCGCGCTCAATGGAAGGAATGATGGAATCCCATATCATTTCCTGACACGATCGCATCATAGTTGACCACGTGCGGCAGTAGGGGTCAGCCATCATTGCGTGACGTACGTCATGCTCATCTTGGGGTGCATGACCGGCACGTTTCTCGAACGCAGGTTTTACGCGCCCCTCGTAGACGCTCGAAAGACCGCCGCCGATTTCATTGAGGATATACATGCGTAAGTTCGAAACGTAGGACTGTAGCGCATGTTCATCATGCGTCGTGTCCACCATCAAATCGTGATGCGCCTGGGGAGCCATTGGTTTATGCCTCTGAATTCGGGTTACATCAATCGCGACTCTCCTATTCGACAGCGTCTCAGAGGAGGTCGGCTAACAAATCAAGCATGACTGTAGACTTCAGAGAGTTACCAACCAAGGGATTCTTGTAATGGCTGTTCGATGCCCGAGCGCGTGCTGGAGCAACCAAGCCTCTCTCTATACGGGAATGGTGCCGGGGTTATAATCGAATAATCCTAAGCTTTCTTCGTTTTTGTGCTTAGAATCGTCGTACTGCTCCGGATTGTCGCTCTGTAGGCGCTCTCGCGCTTTGCGCGACATGAGCAAGACATAATTCGCCCGTTCTTTACGTGCAGCTTCATAGCGTGTGAGGGCTTCATCTATGTCAGAGGACGCCCCAAAGGCCCGTCCAAGAACGGCTCCATCTTCAATACCCATGGCCGCGCCCATGCCCATAAATGGCAGCATTGGGTGTGCGGCGTCACCTGTGAGTGTAACGCGGCCTTTGGTCCATTGGTCCAAGGGGTCGCGATCATAGAGGGCCCATTTGAAAACTTTATCTTTCGGGGCGGCTTTGATGAGGTTGCTGATTCGAGGGTGCCAGTCACCGAATTCTTCCATTAGTTCTTCTTGAGTGACAGGTATGGACCACCCTTCTTCATTCCAGCCATCACGGCGCACGAAGGCGACGAAGTTGATGACGCTACCGTCGCGAACGAGATATCTCGTAAAGGCTTTGCGGGGCGCGATGGCGACGCCTGACGACGGCGTGAAGAGATCGTCCGGCAAATTGCCCTTATCGATTAGTCCGCGGTAGGCAACGTTGCCAGTGAATTTTGGGTCTTCTGGTCCAAACATCGCTCCGCGCACGACGGATCTCACTCCGTCGGCACCGATCACGACGTCGCATGTAACTGTGTCCCCATTCGCAAACGTTATTTCGGTTTCATCATCACGCTCTGTGTAGCTTTTAAAGGCATGTCCCAAGACAAGGCACCCGGGATCATTTTTCTCAGCCGTGTTGCACAGCATTTCATGCAGGTCAGCTCGGTGGATTTGGTAATAGTTGGCACCGTATTTTTGCCGGGGAATATCGCCGCGCTCGCTGGTCGCGAGAATTTCACCAGTTTTGTAATGCATAATTGCTTGAGTTTGCGTCACATTAGCTTTCTTGGCCAATTCATCGGCCAACCCAACATACTCAAGCCCGTGTGTTGAGTTTGGGCTGATGGTTAACCCTGCTCCGACTTCCCCTAATTCAGGAGCGGATTCATAGACGATAGGTTTGAACCCGTTCTTTTGCAGCGAAAGCGCAGCAGTGAGGCCAGCCATCCCGGCCCCAATTACAGCTATGCGAGTATCTTTCATGACGTGATTGATCCTTAGCATCACATATTTACATAGTTATTCTTAACCATGCGCGCATTTAGGAGCATGCTCAATCTGCTTAGGATTGACAATCCGGTCAGTGGTCGAAGCCCCACCCACGGATGCGACTAAGTGTTATTTCCATGCTCCGTAAGTATACCACTTAGCGCTTTCGCCAACGCGGGCGGCTTTGCGATCCGCAACGGTTGGATTTCTGACCGCGCCTGCAAAGACATCAGGCGGAGACCGATCAAGATCTGGAATCGAAGCCTGGAAAAACTTACTCGGCTCGAAACCCGCTTTGGTGACCCATTCTTCGGGGTCTAGACTGGTATATGTTTGGTAGAAGGGCTCGTTGTTATAATAGGCGTCCCAATCAATGTAGAACGCATCAAAATCATCCATATTTGCCACGGGCGTGAGCTCTGTGTGAATCATTTGGCCGCCCGGTTTTAGAATGCGTTTGCACTCTTCAAGAATTTTTGGGTACGCCTTGCGGGACGTTTCGTGGAAGATGATGCAGGAATAAACGAGGTCAAATGACTGATCCTCGAAGTCTAGCGCCTCCGCGTCCATCTGGTGAAAATGAATCGGTTTACCTAAGGCTTCCGCACGGGCGTGACCGTAACGCAGTGAAGGTGCGCTGACATCAATAGCGTGGACCTCGGCGTCTGGAAATGCATCGACAAACGGCACAGTGGACGTGCCGATGGTGCATCCCAACTCTAGAATTTTTTTGGGTTTAAAATCTGGCCAACGCGCTTTGATGTAGGCCGCCATGGTGCGAGGAATGCCATCTGCAAATGGCCCGGCTGCGCCACCATTGTATACAAAGCGACCGCGATCATATAGCGCGCCTTGTGTCACGTCATCTGTGGCGCGCTCGGTGTGATAATTACCTGGCATGCGATGAATGTCGGCGCCCGCGAGATAGCGCGGAACCTTAACGTCAGAATTCAAAACAATTGACCCGTGCGTTGCTTTTACACGGCTTACTTTTTCATTGAGGCCGGGTTGAGCGCGCTCAATGGCGGGGCGTACAGAATCCCACACCATGTCTTGGCAATTCACCATCATGGTTGACCAGGTTTTGCCATAGGAATCGGCAAGCATAGCTTTACGGATTTCGTGTTCGTTCTTTGGGACACGGCCATTAGTTTGTTTAAACTTCGGCTTAACGCGGTTTTCGTAGACACCACGCATTCCGGCACCAATCTGGTTCAGAATGTGCATTCGAAGACGGGACACATAATGCTGCCGGTTCATTTCATCATGTGAACCGGTGACAAGAAATTCGTGCTCATGTTGAAGGGGCATGGAGGCAGGACTCTTTCTTATTTCCAGGCGCCGTACATGTTCCACAGGACCAACTCGCCCCAATGGCCATGGGTGCTTGATGCGCTGTCTTCCGCAGTTGCGTATCGCTCGAACTCTTCGTCTGGAACGCTACCCAGGTCAGGTGCAGCAATGTGGATGTACTCTTCGGCGTCAAACCCTGCGTCTACGCAGGCGTCGCTCACGTTTGTTCGCATCCAGGTCGAGAGAAATGGTTCGTTATTGTAGTAGGTATCCCAGTCCAAACGGAAGGCGCTGTAGGGGTCTAGCCCCTCCGTCCGTGGCACTTCCATGTGTAACATCATTCCGCCTGGCTTAAGCAGGCGGCGGCATTCTTTCAGGATTTTTGCCAGTCCCGTGCGTGATGTTTCGTGAAACAAAATACACGAGACGATGAGGTCAAAGCTTTCGTCTTCGAATGCCGTGTCTTCCGCGTTCATTTGATGGAAGTGACATGGCACACCCAGGGCCTCTGCCCGCGCATGGCCGTATCGCAGGCATGGTGCAGCGACGTCAACAGCATGCAATTCGGCATCCGGAAAGATATCCGCATAAGGCAGCGTATTATTGCCAACCGTGCAGCCAATATCCAGAATTTTCTGAGGTTTAAAGTCGGGCCAACGGCGCTTTATGACCTCGGCTTGGCTGCGGCCATTGTTGTCACAGAGCGGGCCAGCGAAGCCACCTTGATAGAGGTATAAGCCTCGATCAAACAAAGCGCCTTGGGTGCTGTCGTCTTTGTCGTGCTCTGTGTGATAGTTGCCTGGCATAAGGTGGATGTCAGATGCTGAGACATACCGGGGGACTTCGACGCCTGGGTCAAGCGTGAGTGATCCATGCTGAGCATTCAAGCCGCGTACTTTTTCGTTAAATTCTGGCTGAGCGCGCTCGACAGCGGGTCGAACGGAATCCCATATCATCTCTTGGCAAGTGTGGATCATGGATGACCATGTTTTGCCGTAGGGGTCGTCGAGTATTGCCTTCATGGCTTCGCGACCATCTTTGGGTGCCCTGCCGGTGGCTTTTTCAAACGCTGGGGCGGCCTTGTGATCGTAAACATCTTTGAGGCCTTCGCCAATCTTTGCAAGAACGTGCATGCGAAGGTTGGCAGTGTAGGCTTGGCGATTTGCCTCGTCATGCGTGCCAGTGATCAGAAAATCATGCTGTTTTTGCTGCTGGACCATGGTCGTTACCCTCTGCTTATAATAATTGATGGTACCACGTTACTCCGGGACTCCAAGAGGCCTTCAGAGAGTTTTTCAAACAACAAATAAAGAGTGGTTAGAGGCCCTTAAGGTACCCCAGGACATCGTCCATGCCTTTGACCTCGGCGTATTTGGCTTGAAGGTCGAACAGGTTAGATTCGTGAGGTCGAACATCTCGGTCGCCGACGGCTTCGCGTACGACGATGGGAATGAAGCCTGATTGGCATGCATCCAGTGTTGATGCGCGCACGCAGCCCGATGTGCTCCAGCCGGCAATCAACAACGTATCGACCCCATCGGCTGCGAGAGTTGAGGCCAGGTTTGTGCCGAAGAAGGCGCTGGCATACTGCTTAGTGATGACGACCTCATCATCTTTTGGTTCTAGGCCGTCAACGAATTCCGCCATTGGGCTGCCCCGATCAAAATTCTTTAACGCGGGCACTTTTCGATAGAACACACCGCCATCCGCTCCACCCGGAGTAAACTCGACACGGGTATACACAATCATGATTCCGGCTTCGCGGGCCGCGGCCAAAAGTTTACGCGCGGATTCAGCAGAGTCTTCAACACCGGCGTATAAGCCACAATCTTTGGTTATGTAAGCCTTGGCAAAATCGATCAGCAGAAGCGCTGGCTTCTTGCCGAAACTCAGGGCTCCACCGAAACCGGCTTTGTCGTAATCTTGATCGAGATTTTTGTCTTCAGCCATTGTGGTGTTCCTTCTTTTCCTGCATCGAAACTATATGATGCCTTTTTCTTTGTAATCACCGATCTGGCCGTCGGTCATGCCGAGCAAGTCTTTGTAAATTTCTTCGTTGTGCTCGCCGTGGTCCGGTCCCGTCCAACGTATGTTGCCTGGCGTACGCGAGAATTTCGGGAACGTATTCTGCATTTTGATTGAGCCGATATGTTTATCGGCTACGTCAACGATGGCTTCGCGGGCTTTGAAGTGGGCATCTTCAAGCATTTCCGGGGCGCGATAGATTAGGCCTGATGGCACGCCGGCTTTATCCATGAGCACTG
>Ga0302118_10000674_pt1 | contig 16556 bp, 15 predicted proteins | sample AG5_331_MG_FD_203126 | JGI IMG/M metagenome (GOLD analysis project Ga0302118, IMG submission 203126) | Marine microbial communities from Western Arctic Ocean, Canada - AG5_33.1 | ecosystem: Environmental > Aquatic > Marine > Oceanic | place: Canada: Western Arctic Ocean | collected 2017-10-01 | reverse complement strand
ACCTCATTGTCTGGTTATATCCAAAATGTACAACAAATTCCGAGTATCCAACACTAGCATATTAGATGTAGAATGATAAGTATTTAAAGGAGTTAAAATAATGATTAAATTAAACATAAAAAACAATTTGTTAGTTCTTTGCACAGCCTTGCTTATCGGTGCAGGTTGTATAAATAGTGGAAATGGCGGATTTGGCATCAAGGGTATGGGTGGCGGTTCCAGTATGGAAAACCCTTCAAGCGGCGGTTCTGGCGATGCTATCAAAGCCGATTACAACACGTTCACGAACAGCAACAAGCTCGACAATGCGGTTGGCACTACGCTCATAGGGGCTGGTACGATTGGGCTTGATGTCAGAGTCCCTAGTGGCGCACCTACGGCTAGTGGGTATTTTTACAATGCGGCAAACGGGGGAGTGTCTGTGTCATTAGCAACAGACTCATATGGAGTGGACTCACTAAGCAATATTCGGGGAGCTAGCGTGCGATCCACAGGGGGTGCAACGCTTAACTCTGATGGCAGTATCGAGCCAGCATCCATCAATCCTGCAACCCCTTCAGGCTCTGGCCCGATTTTTTTGAACTCCAGCTTTGCAAGTGCGCTTAGTTGGCAGCCTTGGTGGGGCAACACACCGAAGGTGATTGCAGGAGAGGAAGCGGAGATTTCAACAGGCGCGGTCCCTTCTGGATTTCCGACGACTACGATTGTTCCGTCAGGCTCTTCTAGTTGGACGGCGTTCCCCGCTATCGGCACAGCATCATGGGCCGTGAATGTTCTCGACAACAACGCGATCACGGCAGGTGACGTAACCACATCAGACGTTCCTGTTTTCTATATCAAGCCATCGAACGGCGGTTGGTACGAAGTGGAGTTTGAAATTGACATCGAGTGTCAATCATCGTCTGGTGATTTGACTATTGCTATGGCGACTTATACCGCAGGAACTCCACCGTCCTACCAAGCTCTGATGACGGATATCGGGGGTGCCAACGTGTTTACTACAATGGACTTTCCGACCAGCTACGAGAAGAAACATGGGTCATTCAAGCGCATAATGAATTTCTCAAGTTCAACCTATGTCGGGCTTGCGATCTACGCAGGCGACACTTACACCTACACGCTGCATCAAGCACGTTTTCGAATTAAACAACACTAACAAGGATAATAATATGAAAATTACACTAGCAATACTTTTAGCCACAGCAGTTACGGGCTACTCGCAAATGACGAACGTGGTGAAGGTGGTTATACCAGACGGCGAAGTGCAAGGTATCATTGCTCTGCTCGAATCCATGCCACCAGTGTACGAGAACACTCTGACGCAAGTTACCAATACAGTGACTCGCATGGAAGGCACAAACGAGATCACGGAAGTCGTCGTCACGCCGACAATCGTGACGAGCGTGGTCAACGAGAATCCCAAGCAAAAGTTTCGCAGAGTAAGCGCGGAAGTTCTGAGTGAGTTTTGGGGTAGCCAGATACAGGCTGTTGAGCGTCGTAATATTACTCGCCGAACCGTTCTGGACACTTCGGAATAAACAACAAACTCCGAGTATCCAACACTAGAAGGTTTATAATCGATTAGGCACCAGTGTTATTTTGAAAATCAGCGTAGATTAAACACTGACCCAATAAAAAAATAAACTTCTTTCAACATTATGCTTGCATTAATAGTTCGAGTAGGGTATAGTAGTTTCATCGCTTGAGACAAGAACGTTTTAAACGAACGAAAGAAAGATTGAAATAAGATATTGACTTTTGGTTGCCTCAGTGGTAAATAGTTACAGCTAAGAGAAAGATCAAAGCGACAACAAGAATTTAAGATATGAATAACACATTACAGTTTAGAATAGATAAACCCATTGCGGTAGAACGCATGGTCGCTGGTTGTACCGTACTCGAACTCGGGTATATTCATCCAGCAACAGAAGAGAGAGGCGGCTAAGAGCCATCAAAGGTCTTAGAAGCTGCCCTCTCTCTCCCGAAAAGGAGAAAGAGGGTTTTTTCGTTTAAAGAGTAAGTAAGTAAGACATTTTAAAGGTTTTTTGGATGGTGTACCTGAAACACTAGACGTCGCATAAAGTCCAGCGCATAGGTTCACTATAGGCAATCGTCAAAATATAAATATGGTAAATTAACAAACCTATGTATAGACTTCTTTGGTACTACTCCAAAAGTTCATACAGACCCCATAGTTGTGTAATCGTTACATACTCTATGGTTTTTTGGCGGCATAGACCCGTATGGTTCGGGGAGTGGCTGTAAACCACTTGGTCTTTAGGCCCACGGTGGTTCGATTCCATCTGTCGCCACCATTTTCCCACGGTGCGCTCTTGGTTGGGCGGGGTCGCCTGATAAGCAACCTGTGAAAGGTTCAAATCCTTTATCGTGGACCACTTTCTAGTAATTTCATTGGGATGAAGTGCAGTCTGGCCGCACACTTGGTTTGGGTCCAAGTAGCCGCAGGTTCGAATCCTGTCATCCCAACCACTTTTTGAGCGTGGAGATACGGGTTCGAGTCCCGTAGGGGTCGTAACAGCCCCCTTCTTCTAATGGCAGGATACCGCGCATTTTTTTAACAATCACACACCGAGTGTAGCATAAAGGTAATGTACCTGACTGTGACTCAGGGGAATGGGAATCAATATCCCACATTCGGACCATTTTATATGCCGTAGCCACTGGTCGTGGCGGGTGTCCTTATAAATCACCGTCAGCAGAGTTCAAATCTCTGACGGCATACCATTTTATCGCTATATAGCACAACTGATAGTGCAGTTCCTTCATATGGAAAAGGTTACAGGTTTGAATCCTGTTATAGCGACCATTTTATACAATTTTGCGGGTGAATCGGCTGATGTGCAGATACATGGCTCATAACCATGCTAGGTGGGTTTAATTCCCACACCCGCTACCATTTAAGGGCGAAGATGTGGCATAACGACCCACGACCACCTTCTTGATTGAAGACTGGAATAGCTTAAAGTAGAGCACCCCTATGTTTTTATGCGAGTGTACCAGAATGGCATATGGAGTCGGCTTAGACCCGATTGTTGCAGGTTCAAGTCCTGTCACTCGTACCATTTATTGTCCTGTAGCACAACTGGCAGTGCGACACATTCTGAATGTGTAGGTTCTAGGTTCAAATCCTAGCGGGACAACCAAACTTTTAATGGACGTATAGCAAACGTTGGCATTGCCTCGGGTTTTTACCCCGACTAAACGGAGGGTTCAATTCCCCCTGCGTCCACCATTTTTACACATCCGTAGTCTAAAAGGATAGGCATCCGGCTTCTACCCGGAACATATGCAGGTTCGAACCCTGTCGGATGTACCAATTTTTTATGCGCCTGTAGTTCAAAGGATAGAATAGTAGATTACGAATCTATTGATCCCCGTTCGAGCCGGGGTGGGCGTACCATTTTATATGCACCCGTCGAATAAGGATAGTTCATCAGATTCTCAATCTGAAAATCGGAGTTTAATTCTCCGTGGGTGTACCAATTTAAGTTTTGAGGCTATGGATAACTCTTCCTTCTACTAATTCCGGCGCGAAACGGTGAAAGCCGCTCGCTTCTCAAGTAGAGTTACCAATTTCCTCGTTTTTTTTTCATACCTCCGTGGTGTAGATGGCCTAACACGACAGGTTTTCATCCTGTAGATCGCCCGTTCAAATCGGGTCGGAGGTACCATTTTTTGATGATAGGTTGGCGTAAGTGGGAATGAATACCACAAAGGGTGATATAAAGCTAAGGTTGTGTTCTTGACAACGAAGATACTCGGGCATGTAAAGAGACCTTTAGCCTAGTGTAACGCCTTCAGACAGTACTGGAGAGACGCAGGTTCGAATCCTGCACCTATCATCGTTTTTCAATTTTACGTGAACGTTGCCAACGTGGTAAGGCATTCGGTTGAAGCCCGAACTATGCAAGTTCAATTCTTGTCGTTCACACCATTTTATGGGCCAGATACTCTGTTGGAAGGGTGCCAGTGTTGCAAGCTGGTTGTAGCGGGTTCGATCCCCGTCTGGTCCACCAATTTAGTTGGTCTTATAACCAACATATTAGTTATTAAACCCTATATGAGGGTTAAGTGACAACATATTAGTTTTTATGCAGGATTATTGTAATGAAAGCATGACACCATGACTCGGTGTAAGCAAGAGTTTGATTCTCTTATCCTGTACCAATTTTATGCGGGGTTGTTGTATTGATTGCAAAGCGGGGTTACATTCCGTTAGAAGGAGTTTGATTCTCCTACCCCGTACCATTTTTAGCAGGTTGTTTCCTAAATTCTCCTGCCTTTATAAAAAATGAAATAGGAATTGCGTTTGTAGTTCAATGATAGAACATTTGGTTGCCAATCAAATTACGCGAGTTTGATTCTCGCCAGACGCTCCATTTTATGGTCCATTGGTGTAAAGGTTGCATTACTAGCCTGTCAAGCTAGGGGAACGGGTTCGATTTCCCGTATGGACCGCCATTTTAAATTTCATGCCTTTGAAGCTTTATTGGATGAGCACAAGACTCTTAATCTTGGGAAGCGGGTTCAATTCCCGACAGAGGTACCATTTTATGAACGTGTGTCCGAATGGTTAGGTAGTCGCCTGCAAAGCGATATATGAGGGTCCGATTCCCTTCGCGTTCTCCATTTTCATGCGGCATTGATGTAAAGGCAGCATCCAACACTTCCAATGTTGTCGTACCAGTTCAAATCTGGTATGCCGTACCATTTTAAATCTGGAGATATGGGTTCGAGTCCCATCATCGACGGTTCAATTCCGTTTGTGTCGTCTAATGGTAGGATAACAGATGTTTTTTATGGCCGTGTACCAGAATTGGCATATGGAGCAGTTTCAAAAACTGTTGTTTGCGGGTTCAACTCCCGCTACGGCCACCATTTTTAATCTGGAGAGATGGGTTCGAATCCCATTCGCGTGGTAACACGAGATCGTCTATCGGCAGGATACCGGACCTTTTACGGGAGTGTACCAGAATAGGCATATGGAACGGGCTTAAACCCCGTGGTTGCGAGTTCAAGTCTCGTCACTCCTACCATTTCCAAACATTTTGACGATTGCCACCTTTTTACTAAATATTTCCATGGAATCCTTTAAACAATTCATATTAGAAGGTTCATATCACCCGAACTTTCCCAATGCTGAACATAGGGACCACCCCATCCCCCTTAAAACGTGGAAACGACTCCACGCAGGGTATTATAAATTCGAAACACAATTTGGGTTGACAGGATCGATTGATAGGGATCAGACTGACCGCCGATGGCGTATTGAGTTTGATAGCGATGAGAGATTCGCATTTGACCCCTCTGGTACTATGCGGGATATAAAGGAAATTCTAACTACATTATACAAATTGGACAACGATCCTTACTTATATGCATAATACGTACAATTTTACTTGCATTCTTTTCCTAGGTATGTAAATATATACAAACACTAAGCAAACCATTCGGTTTATGATACATGGGTGATTGCCGCCTTTTTATTAAATATTTCCATGAAATCCTTTAAACAATATTTATTAGAGTCTAAAACTGATAACATTTCTCATTATATAGCAAAAGTTGTTATGCATATTGCCAAACAAGCCACAGGACCAGAAACTGAGGAAACAATTTGGACTAGTGACCTCTACAGGTCAAATATTCCAGACTTATTTATCGGTGAGGATGGAGTGGATAAAATTGAAAAGATAATAACCAACGTAATCGACTCTAAGGACTACAATAAAAAATATACCCACGTTACAGGACGGGTCCACGAAAGTTCAACCCAAGTTGGAATGAATGGTGTGTATAATACCACTGGATTTATTCGAATTATTTTATATAGGGGAGAACTAAGCAAAAACCTGAAAGGTATAAACCCTTTAGAATATGAAAGGGTTTATATGCGTATAGTCAACGTTTTAAGACATGAAATAGAACACACACTCCAAAAAGATAAATCATCATCTATAAGTACTAATGGAATGTTTTCGGATAAACGCGACCAACTTGCCATGTTTGATTTGGCTAAACGGCATTTACATCATGTTAACGAAAAGGGGGCTAGGGCCATAGGCGGGTATTTACAAGCAAAGAAGCAAAAAACGTCATTGAGGAATATCTATCGAAATGAGATCAATACCATGATTGAAAGAAATATATCTCAATTGAAACTTAACGAAAAGGATGCTAACGAATTGTATAATAGTGTAGAGGGTATCGTCGAAGATCAAATTAAGATAATAGAAAAAAAAATCGGACATACTATTGATGGGTTTATGGTCGGACAATAAGATACGCCGAATTCCTACACCTTTTTACTTGCATTCTTTTCCTAGGTATGTAAATATATACAAACACTAAGCAAACCATTCGGTTTATGATACATGGGTGACTGCCGCCTTTTTGCTAAATATTTCCATGAAATCATTCAAGCAATACTTTACAGAAACTTTTGAAGCACACTACCAAGATATTATCAATTCACCCGAATTTAAAGAGTTTTTTGGAAATTCTGACGTAGTTGATGATGGTGGAATGCCATTAACCGTGTATCATGGATCGAATCATCCAGTAGAAGGGGACTTCTGGGCTGCAAATACCCATCACCAACACCCTTCAACTTATGTATCATGGTGGACCCCCGATATAGAATATGCAAATGAATATACCAAAAAATGGGGTAACAATAAACGAAATATATCACCAGCCTTTATAAGAATAGAAAACATGTTGGATATGGGTGAAATTTGGGAAAGATTTACAAAACGACAAATCCAAAAGAGATTTAAGGTAAAGGGTATTCCAGCTAAATATAACTTAGCAAGTGACCCTCTGGACCGCTCTGGATCTGGCGAAGGTATTGAACTTAAAATGCCAGTATATAACTGGTTTGACGGCATACCTAAGTTATGGAAACAAATACACGATAGAGGATATGATGGTGTAACTGCTACGGAGAATGGACATCGTTCTTATGGTGTCTTTAATTCTGACCAAATACGTTCAATTTATAGTTTTAAAGGGTCAATCTGACGACCAAGTTAAATTGTTACTTTACAGTTTTTACTTGCATTCTTTTCCTAGGTATGTAAATATATACAAACACTAAGCAAACCATTCGGTTTATGATACATGGGTGACTGCTTACCAACATAACCAAAACTTGATAAGGCTTCCAATGAGTAAAATGGCACGAAAGCTGAAACCACTCCCTTGTCCCTGCTGCGGGAACGCAGACCCCCATGTTGGAGTCACGTCTCTGATGAAACGGGGGGTTGACTGTTCTGATAGACGGGGTGGGTGCGGTCTACAGTTGGAAAATGGGTTGCCACGCTGTATGGAGGACCGCCAAACCATGAAACAGATAGAGCGGGATGTACTGAATATGGCTATTACTAAGTGGAACAAGCGTACTCAAAAATAAGCTGACGCCCCTTCGTTGTCATATGCCAACCGTCTATTATAATTTTACCATTATGGACGTCAGTATGACAATTGGGGCAGATGTTTGATAGGTTATTTGGTTTGTTATATTTGGGTATTTTCCTACCTTTAATATGATGTTGTTCTAAGGTTCGAACGTCCCCACATATATCACACGGTGAGTTACCTGTGCTATTCATTTTACGACGTGTTTTGTTGTACATAAAGGTATTTACTGTCTTGATAATTTTATCAACTTAGTAAATAATTGTATCATGAGTGAATTGATAATCATCGGCTTAGAAAATTGCAAACCCTGCAAGGTGTTTATAGCAAGGCACCCCGAAATGCCCTACATCACCCTCCCGCGAAGATGTAAAACGGACAAGCAGGCATTAGCACTTAAGCGCAAGCTGACCAACTTGGGTTCTATAGGTTTTCCCGCCTTGTTGGATACACACACTGATCGCGTCATACCTTTATCAGATTTTGATCCTCAATTTGCTAAAGAGTATGATTACTAGCCGATTTTTTTAGCAACTGCTTTTGGTAAAATAGGTTTTGCCTTTTCACGATAGCGGGGTTCTTCTCTAGCTTCGAATGCTTTTTTAGATTTCTCAGTAGGTTTAATCCAGTGATGGAATAGTTTATCTGGAATATCATTACCCCTTTCATAGTGTAGTTCTAGTTGAATCAAGTTGAATAACTCTACAGCAGCGTCTGTATACATATTACTTTTCATGACAGGTTCATCGTCGAAGGTATATCCACTATCTTCATCATTAAGTTCATAACGGTTAATCAATCTTGCCAACGTCCGAAACCTTAAGTCAATAGACTTCCAACTCATCGGAATGCTGTATATGGTCTCACCCATACGTTGGGACCATGTTTCTCCGATTCCTATTTTGCTAAGGATTTCCTCAGTTGCGTCATAATTCTTGTCGTCAAAATCGGTAAGTATAAATTCCAAACGAATTTCTTTTAGTGGAGACGCTTTAAAATCGTCAATTTTTAAGTCAAAAGGGATAGGAGTAACAGAACGAGGTTTTTTAGGGTTTTTAATGGCTGCTATTTCGTTTTCAGTTCGTCCCTTAACAATTGCCTCTTCTGTATCTTTAAGTATCTTCTTAATTTCGTCAAAGTCTTTCTTAACGTCTTTATTTACAAATATGTTGTATACACGTTTCAGAACTTGTTGGTATAACGGTTTTGGTAGTGATTTGAAGATTTTGAATATTCGATATGCCATATCCATTTGTTTACGGCTTGCGAGTGAGTCGTGCTTACCACTCATGAATTTCTGGAAGTATTCCTTTTTCGTGAATGACTCCCACCCCACAATCTGTTCCTGATGATAGTTATATTGCAGAACTCTAATAAGTGATAACATATCAGTATAGTATTCGATTGGCCTGTGTGTATGCTCGACACGTTTATTTGATATTTCTCTGGCTTGTGCCACCATTTTATGGTCTTTAGTCCATTTGTCCCCCATATATCCCTTGGCTTTTCTAACTGCTGTATTATGGTCAGGTGCATTTAACACCCAAGACCTAATACCGTTAATGGTAGGAAAGGGTTCCCTGTTACCAAACTTATGCAACTGCCACGTTTTCCCACTTTTAATTTTTCTCCCACTAACTGTCAAATCTTTAGGGAGATGTCGAGCATTGGGCAATCCACCAATAAGAGGTTTCTTCTTGTTTGCAAACCTATCCCCGCTGGACCCCCCTTCACGTTTCCTATTTTCATTTGCTTGGATTGAGTATTGGACAAAATGGGCCACTTCGTGTTCTAATATTTCAGAGATGATACGTTGGAGTCCGTCTCGGTAATCGATCATCATGTAACCTTTTCCACTGCGTATCGTATCTTTATCACCCCCAACGGGGTCCGTGTTAGAATAATAAGTCTTGTTTCTACCCATTGATAGATACATTTTAATACGGGGGTTCATTACATTCAGAAATTCCCAACGTGTTCCAGTGAAGTCTATTTTGAATTCTTTGGGGGGTGCTGACTTTTGGGTAAGGCGTTTAATATCGTTAATGCCAATTTTCTTAGCAATTTCAACGATATAGTCCTCTAGCTCTTTGAAAACGTGTCGAGGGATTTCGAGTGCCTCTGTTAGAATGGTATCGTATAGTTTATAAAAGAGGTTTTCCATTGAATTTTTTTTCTTAAACAGTACAGTGAAAATTAAATTCCGACCTTAATGGCATCCCGCAACCCTTGTCCTGCTCCAGCGTCTCTCATTGCAAAAGCCATGGCACCTTTATGGAATCCCGTAAAACGAGATAATTCAGCGATATAACCACCATAATTATTTTTGGTTGTTTTCAATGGGTCATTTTCCAACTTCTGAACAATTTGTTTTGCTTCAGGTGCATAAAGTTTAGCAAGTTCTTCCATAAGAGGGCGGTATAGACTCGAATCCTGTGTTTTGTTATATTCCTCAATCATACCCTTTATTTTTGCTATTAGGGCTTCATCTTCGAAAGGATCAGGGTCAGATTCTACAGGATCAGAAGATTCCGCACTTGGTTCAGATACAATTTCCTTTCGTTCATCATCAAGCCCCATATCTAGTTGCTCATCTTCCGATAGCGATCTCATATTATTGTAAATCTGTTCAATTAACAGCAAATCCTTAGTTATCATGTCAAATTTCTCCTTTATTTAATTATTTATCAAATACTCCTTGCATTTATTCGTCATCTAGCCTATTATAGGCAACATGAAATTAGAACATGAATGGTATGTGATGTCAATTATTAGATGTCTTATAAATAGGACTCACGCAACTGGAATACCAAATTGGAGAGCAAAGGATAAACACTTAGCTTATTTAATATTACAAGAAATATACAACAGTCGAAGTACGGAAAGCGTCGATAACGATTATAGCGGATTACAAGGAAACCTTGGACCCGCAGAGAAAACAAGCTGGAAGGGTGAATGGTAACATGAAATATCAACTTATAGCATATAGGGACGGAGCGAAGCGATATTACCAATTCTTCATTGACGGAGTACCAGATCAGCACCTATGGACAGGCGATGGTAAGGGTTGGCAAATATCTGAAGAATCTGGCAGGAGTTACGATGATGCACTCAAAGGTATGGGTTTTTTATATACCAGTGAATGTGAAGATATCAACTACATACATGAAATGTTAGAAGGTGTAAGAAAAACGAGATTTGAAGGTTACCAACACGAAGCCCCTAACATGACACCTGAAGAGGTAAGCTCAACGGGAAGATTTGATTTCATGCATGTACATGGGAAGTATGTACAGGAAAAATACCCCGACAGGTGGGAAGAATATCAGAAAATTTTAAAGGATAGAGACAATGAGTAAGAAACACTTCAACGATACATTAATTCTAAATAGAGCATGGATTCCAGTGCAAATTTCTACATGGAAGAAAGCCATTGCAACTATTTACAAAGACCACGCAAAAGCCTTAGATAGGGACTTTGTTGGTTACGAGTTTGGTGATTGGCTAACGTTTAGTCGTCAAGCTGAGATTAATGGTTACAACATGGTCCACAGTGCTACATTGACTATGGCTATTCCTGAGATTATCGTATTGACAAAGTACGACAAGTTACCACCTCGGGATATTAAGTACAGCCGTGAGAACATCTTTAATCGAGATGATTTCAAATGTCAGTTCTGCGGTCAGAGATTCAAACTCTCGGAATTGACCGTTGACCACGTAGTTCCGAAATCTAAGGGCGGTAAGTCAACTTGGGATAATATTGTCAGTGCTTGCAAAAAATGCAACAACAAGAAAGCTGACAGAACACCCGATCAGGCTAACATGAAACTAATTCACAAGCCTGTCAAACCTAAGTGGATTGATCCAATTACGAACAAGCGTGGGCGTGCTCACATTTGCGAGTCTTGGAAGAAGTACATGCCAAGAATGGACGATCACATTGAAGAGGACACCCCGAGCACTGGAAATGCACGTAGAACTAAACATGGAAGAGAAGTAAAACGATAAAGTTGCAGTATACCCTTGATAATTAAACCTATCAGGGGTATACTCTTATTAAATCAAAGGATAAATAATGGATTTCAAAGAATTATGGGTTGAAAAATACCGCCCCAAGACGTTAGATGATATTTTGTTGTCCCCTAAGAATAGATCATTCTTTGAGGCACTGGCAAAGCAGGAAGAGAAGGCCATACCCCATATCTTACTACATGGCCCCATTGGGTCAGGCAAAACCTCACTTGCCAAGATTATTGTGGAAGATGTTCTAAAGTGTGAACACCTATACCTGAACGGGTCTGAACAGAACTCAATTAATGACGTACGAGGTGTCATTACCAATTTTATCCAAACCAAGAGTTTCGATGGTAAGATGAAGGTGGTGTTCCTCGACGAAGCCGATGGACTGAGTAATGCAGGTGGCTCGGGTTCATCTGCTCAGAAGGCACTTCGAAATATCCTAGAGGATTACTCGGATTATAGTCGATTCATCTTCACCTGCAACTATAACCATCAGATCATTGAACCAATCTGGTCCCGAGTTATGGACTTCTATATTGTACCCGACAAGACGGACTTCATTAAGAGGTGTCTAACGGTGCTACAGAAGGAAGGTATCAAGGTTGCAGGTGAGGACAAGGGTAAGTTACTCGAAGTGATTGACAAGTGCTTCCCTGACATGCGTATGGCAATCAAAGAACTTCAAAAGGCTTCCTTCTCAGGAAATTTTGACCCACCTGAAACAATTGATAAACATGCCAAAACTATTGCTCAAAACGTTTATGGTATAATCAGTAACAGGAAAGCCAGTATGCCAAAGATTCGAAAGTTCGTTTTGGATAATGAGCACAGGTTCATGGGTGATTATAATGCACTACTTAAGAACCTATTTGAAGTGGTCCATGAGAATGATACAACTGAAGGTAACAAAAAGCGAACCATTTTGCTACTGATTTCAGAGGCTTTGTATTATGATCGCATGGTCCTGGATAAGGAAATTAATTTTTACTCAACTTGCATTAAAATAGGAAACACACTAGTATGACAAATATAGTAGAAACAGTAGTTACGGCACCTGTTCAGTTGTCACCAGATGCAATTGAGATTCTCAATCTTATAGGGACACCATCGTTTTATTATATGCTAATATTCATCGTTATACTGATAGCCATTAAGTAGGAGATAAGATGATATATACAGATTGGACCAGACCAAAACAGACTCGATGAAAACAATAGGCATAATAGGGTCCCGCCGCAGAAATGAGAACTCCGACCTTCGATCATGTATTGAAGTATTCAAGACAGTCTACAAGAAGGGTGACAAAATTGTTTCAGGTGGATGCCCCCAAGGTGGCGACAGGTTTGCTGAGGTAATTGCGGAACATTTAGGGTTGACAGTAGAGAATGGATATCTTATATTACATGAAGCTAATTGGAAAAAGTACGGAAGAGGTGCAGGTTTCCAAAGGAATGGATATATTGCAGAGGATTCCGATGTTTTGATAGCAGTTGTTTCACCTGATAGAACTGGCGGAACAGAAGATACAATTACGAAGGCTCAGAAGCTAGGTAAGCGCATTGTTCTTGTTACAGATGAAAAACAAGAGATCGAAAAACTAGCAGACATAATAGCAGAGAGTGTCTGATGTTCAGTTGTATTCAGGTTACCCTATATTCCCGTCAACAAGTTCGCTATCGTCTGTAAGGATTCCCAATTGCACCAAATAGTCTCGTAATCCTACAAGGTCTTTGGTATTGTCCATAAACCCGTCTTCAAAAATATCGGTTTCGTCTTCTGGAAGTTCATTACCTGCTTTAATTTCGTATACGGTTTTGCCATCTGGATCTCGAACGTCGGCGTAAAATGACCCACGTTCATTAAGGTTGATATGGTATGTAAACTTGTTGGGATTATCTAACCCCCTTCGTGCCATAGCTCCACCCCATGACTTAGGGTCGGAATCAGAGTAGCGGGGGTCTTTTGATGCTTGATCATCATTCCCCGTTAGTTCTTCAATCCTAGTAGCTTCTGTAAGATCTTGGATCATAGAAGAGTAAATGTCGGTAATTCTGTCGTCATCATTTTCAACGAATGAAGGCTCAGAACCATCTTGTGCAACATTACCATATGCCTCTTCCAAAAGGTTGGTGTCAGTCTTGTCGAAGTTTATAGTTTTGTCTTTTGGATTCACAGGTACTCGAATTTTCTCCTCAACAAGAACCTTTGAACCGTTTCGATCTTCCAATACAGTCACATAACTATCTTGCATAGGGACCTTTTCCTTCTTAGGTTCATACTGGCGACACTTTTTGCAGCTTTTTGCTCCGTCTTCTGTTTTATACTTTTCGCCGCAATCGCACTCATGTGGATATTCATCCTTGGTGTCTGTGTCCGTACTTGTATCTGCCTTGGTCTCAGTATCGTCATCGTCCTTTTCGAAGTTCCACTTCTTTTCGCTTAGAATCTGACCATATGCGTCATCTAGGCTCAATGATTCTTTCTTGGGTCCTTTTGCGCTTAAAGATGAACCGCACTTAGTGCAGTTTAAGTCAGCCCACCCACCAGTACCTTGAATCTCTTTGCCAACTTTTCCTTTCCCCCATTTATTACATTTTCGACACCAACCCCACCCATTATCTTTACCAGATGCCAGCCATGTAGTCTTTTCGGATCGCGTAACCTCTTCATTAAGTTCAACGGACTCTTTATACTTCTTAGGTTTAGATGTTTGGGATCGACCATCCTTGGCAGACTTACCGAGACCCTTGGTGTTCTTGGTTGTCATATTGCGCTGCGGGTCGTTTACTTTGGTAACCTTAGTATCTTCACCCGTTTTATTTTTCAACTCTTTGGCATTAACGTTGCTTCGGTCATCGTATTCCCATGATTCTGAACCTTCTGGTGCAAAGTTGTTACCGTCAGGCTTTTGAAGTTCTAGGACCTCAATAGGCAATGTAATAGGGTTTACCCATAAAGCGGGGGTTACACACTGAATAACGTCAACAAAATATTCATCAGGGGCTTCAGCACCACCGTACAGGCCATTTGAGGTCTCTGGACGCATACTCTTGATCGTCGACACCTTCAAAGGTAGATCGGATGCCATTATTTCTTTAATCTTATCAAAGAATTGGGAAGGGCGACCTTTCAGCTTAGGGTTTTTGAATACGGACTTATTGATTATGATATAATCACCCATCAATAATCCACCGCCAGTTTTATAACGACTAGTCTCTTCTTCTGCAAGCAGATTAAATTTACTCTTAAAGTCCTTGTACATAGTTTTTCTCCTAAGTTCTTTTTATCTTATAACTATTTATTGTTTTTCCCACCTTTTTAGTAAATATTTGAAAGGAAAATGTGAAATGTCGTCAATTTTGTTGAAAGAGTTCAAAAACCCAAGCAATTCAAGTTTGAAGGGTCATACCTATAAGGACATTTCTCTCGATTTACAGCAGGCTGATTTATTCGTGAGCAATTCTGGACCCATTAAGTCGGTTAAGGGTAAGGACCTACGTGACTCATTGGACGAGGCGGCAATCAACAACAGTGTTAGAAACATTTTAAGTACCAGACAAGGCCAACGTTTCCTCGTTCCGCGATTTGGGTGCAATTTATTAGGCTTTATAGGAGAACCGATAACGGACTATACAGGCCAAAAGATAGGCCAAGTTGTACTGGATGCCCTTCGATTATGGGAGCCGCGAGTAACCGTAGATCAGGTGATTGTAACAGGAAACGTCGATAGGCATGAATATGACATTAAGATATTTGTTACCATTCCAAGCTTAAAAAAGACAGATGTACTGATAGTTAGTACATTAACAAGTAACGGAATTTTAGAAAGTTCAATAGGAGAATAAGATGGCAAACGCGACAACAGGTGATTTTCCCCTTCCACAGACGGGATATTTAGTTTTTGATTCCTTGGGGTTAAAGGCAGCACTAAAGGAACGTCTTTCGGAAAGTGGCGTATTCACAGACCAAGTGTATGAAGGTAGTAACCTTGCTCAGATTATCGACCTTATGGCTTACAACTATAATACCCTAATCTATTATGCAAATAGAACATCCACTGAAACTACTTTTACTGATACGGTTTTATATGAAAATGCGAACAGAATGGTCAAAATGATTGGATATAACCCAATCGGTTACCAAACGTCCATCCTGACGTTCACCGCCAGTGCCCTATCGGACATGCCAACAGGGTTGTATACACTACCAAAATACTCCTATGTGAACCTCGGATCAATCTCGTATTCATTTAATGACAATATCACCTTCTATAAGGACGTGGACGGACAAAATGAACTTTTGGTTGACTTCTCTGACTCCAAACTATTCTTACAGGGTCGATTCATTGAATATCCGACGTATAGTGCCATTGGGGAAGAGGGTGAGCAGATTACGATGTTGCCGGGTGATAACGTCATCGTGGACCATTTCAACGTAGACGTTTACGTTAAAGATTCCACCGATACATGGGAACAATGGGAAAGAACAAATACACTCTACCAAGCTTCTGCCAATGATAAGAAGTTCGAAATACGTTTAAACGAAAATAACCACTATGAAATCAAATTTGGTAACAACATCAACGGTCGCCAATTAGGCAGCGGAGATAGCGTTGCCATATATTACCTGAAATCCAACGGAAAAGCAGGTGAGGTTGGTGCCAATGCATTACTAGCAGGAAAGTTAATAAAATACAATACAACACAGTTTAATGCAATATTTGACGACACTCTTGTTGAGGAAGTTACCGTTGTACCTGATAATCAGTTGATTAACATGAAGTTTGACAACGAATCATCTTCAACATACTCGGAAACACCAGAAGACACGGAATCTATCAAAGAGAATGCACCAAGTGTGTTCCGTTCCCAATATAGATTGGTAACTGAGGGTGACTTCTTGAGCTACGTGAAGACTAATTTCTCCAACCTTGTCCATGATGTCAAAGTTGGCAACAATTGGTACTATTTGTCGAAGTATTTGAAGTATTTCCATGATTTGGGTATTACCGACCCAAACAACGTTAGCCGAGTACTGTACAATCAGGTAAACTTTGCCGATTCATGTAATTTCAACAACATTTACATGTTTAT
>Ga0302118_10000673_pt1 | contig 16562 bp, 14 predicted proteins | sample AG5_331_MG_FD_203126 | JGI IMG/M metagenome (GOLD analysis project Ga0302118, IMG submission 203126) | Marine microbial communities from Western Arctic Ocean, Canada - AG5_33.1 | ecosystem: Environmental > Aquatic > Marine > Oceanic | place: Canada: Western Arctic Ocean | collected 2017-10-01 | reverse complement strand
ACGAAGAAACCTGATGAGCTATCAAGTCCTAGCCCGCAAATGGCGACCTAGTAACTTCTCCCAAGTCGCTGGACAGGCTCATGTTCTCAAATCCCTTATTAATGCGCTGGATAATGAGCGGCTGCACCATGCCTATCTCTTTACCGGTACTCGGGGTGTGGGTAAGACCACGCTGGCTCGCATACTCGCGAAGTGTCTAAACTGCGAGGAGGGTATTCGCTCTGTCCCCTGCGAGAAGTGTGATTCTTGTAAGGAGATAAACGAAGGACGATTCCTAGATCTTATCGAAATCGACGCGGCGTCACGCACGAAAGTTGAGGAAATGCGCGAGCTGCTCGAAAATGTGCAGTACCTGCCCAGCAGAGGTCGATTCAAGGTGTACCTCATCGATGAGGTGCATATGCTCTCTAATCATAGCTTTAACGCTTTGCTCAAGACTCTCGAAGAGCCTCCACCCCATGTGAAATTCCTATTCGCGACCACGGATCCACAGAAGCTGCCGATTACGGTCCTCTCGAGATGTCTGCAGTTTAATCTGAAGAACCTAAGCCCGCAGTTGATTGCTGAATATCTTGGCTCTGTGTTGGAGAAAGAAGAGATAGAATTCGAGGAAGAAGCGCTGTGGCAAATTTCCTCGGCCGCGTCCGGAAGCATGCGCGATGCACTTACGCTTGTTGATCAGGCCATTTCCTACTGCGATGGTAAAGTCGCTGCCGGTGGCGTTATCGAGATGCTGGGTGTGCCGCCGCAGAAACAAGTCTATGCACTATTGAAAGGTATGGCATCACGCTCTGTCTCTACAATCCTTGAGCTCATTCGCGACATCTCAGAACAGACTCCAGATTATAGTCATACCCTAGATAGTCTGTTATCCACATTGCATCGTGTAGCTATTGCGCAGATCGAGCCGAAGGCTGCGGACAACAGTTATGGAGACATGCAACAAATACTAGAGTTGGCGTCTTTGATCAGCGCTGAGGATGTGCAGCTGTATTATCAAATGGGAATTAAGGGCAGGGAAGATCTGCGACTCTCGGCTGAGGTGCGAACAGCCTTCGAGATGCTGCTGATCCGCATGCTGGTATTTTCTCCGAGTTATGTAGAACCGACTGATTTAGAGCCTGTTAGTTTAGGGTCCAAGGAAAGCGCCGATTCCTCGACGACTAATGAGTCCAGCAACGCCGCGGGTAGCGCTACAGAAGTCAAAAAAAAAAAGAGTGAACTAACAGCCGAATCAGTATCGCCCCAGCCGCTTCAGGACCCAGAATCTGAGTGTATGAGCGAGGAACTCATCGAGGCATCTGTCGAAACCCCCGCTTATCTTCAGGCAGAACAATTGAGTGGTATCGAACAGGATAACGTTGAGGCAGCTAACGAAGGTGCTATTGATGCTCATCAAGGAAATCGAGAAGATTCTAAAGAGGGTGGCGAAAGCGACGAACCAGCCAGCGTAGCCTCGATAGGAAAGATAACGCTAGATTCATTAAGTCCAGAGAGTTGGTTGCGCCTCTATCCTCAGCTCGAAATAACTGGCATAGCAGCGAATGTTCTTGCCAATTCGGACTTTCAACGAGCAGATTCAAACAACATACACTTCATATTGGACCATTCTCAGAGCGCCGTTTTCAGCGAAGAGCTATTGCCAAAAATTTCCCAAGCATTGAGCAGCTATTTTGCTGTCGAGGTAGCGGTGCAAATTGAGATAGGCGATGCGAAGAATGAAACACCGGCGATGTTGAGTCAACGATTAAAACAAGAGAAGCATGTTGCGATGGTCAACGATTTCGAGAGTGATGAAAATGTGCAGGGCTTACTTAAGCATTTCTCGGGTACTCTAGCAAAAGAAACTATAGCACCTCATAAGGATTAATAACGAGCATGACCGATTTGAACGAAATCATGAAGCAAGCGAAACTGATGCAAGAACAGTTTCAAAAGGCTCAGACAGAGCAGCTTAAAACGAAAACAGAAGGTGAATCCGGTGCCGGCTTGGTTAGGGTTACAATGAACGGGAAGCATGACGTCATCAGCGTTAGCCTCGACGATGCGTTGATGAGCGAGGATAAAGCTGTGATCGAAGACTTGCTTGCTGCAGCTGTAAATGATGCTGTTAGGAAGATAGAAGAGAAGAATAAAGAATCGCTAAGCGGCATGACTGGCGGAATGAAAATGCCAGATGGCTTTAAGTTTCCTTTCTAGGAGTAGTTGTGAATTCCAGCCCTTTAATTGATCAGCTCATTGAGGCGTTCCGCTGCCTTCCAGGTGTTGGGCCCAAGTCGGCGCAGCGGATGACCCTGCACTTGTTGGAAAGAAACCGATCAGGTGGACAGAAGCTTAGCGAATCACTTACCGTTGCTATAAACGAGGTGGGAAACTGCATCCATTGTCGTACCCTCACAGAAGAGGATACTTGCCGCATCTGTGCAAGCACATCACGCAATCACACAATATGTTGTGTAGTAGAATCGCCGGCAGACATCTTCGCAATAGAGCAATCCGGTTCGTTTAGGGGTATTTATTTCGTGCTTATGGGTCACCTATCGCCTATTGATGGCATAGGTCCTGAACAGCTCGGCATAAGTCAGCTGCTAGACAAAGTGAAAAAAAATGATATCGAGGAAGTTATAATCGCCTGTAATCCGAACGTTGAAGGAGATGCTACTGCCTACTATATAGCGGAGCAGTTGAAAAACTCCAACGCGCAGGTTTCTAGGATCGCGCACGGTGTTCCAGTTGGCGGCGAATTGGAATTTGTTGATGGCGGCACTCTTACTCATGCCTTTGCAGGACGCCGGCCGATGGAGCGATCATGAGCGACTCTGTATCTTGTGACGGCCTGCCGATCGAATATGTTAGGGATGCGGCTACACTAAATGCTCTCTGCGTGGAATGGGCTTCTGAGGAATTCCTCTCTGTAGATACAGAGTTCGAGCGAACCAGTACTTTCTACGCGCGTATCGGCTTGCTGCAAATAGCCGATAGTAAGTGCTGCTATCTAGTAGACCCGCTCTCTATTGATGACTGGTCTGGATTCAAGCAGCTGCTTAGTACGCCGTCATGCACATTAGTAATGCATTCCTGCAGCGAAGACTTGAGTTTGTTACAAACGTTCTTGGGCTGCCTGCCAGTTTCCCTCTTTGATACACAGCTTGCTGCTGCCTTTCTCGGCATCGGCTTTAGTATTAGCTATCAAGCTTTGATAGAGCAGCTGCTTGGCATCACAGTAGCAAAAGACGAGACGCGCTCGGATTGGATTAAGCGTCCGTTGTCAGAAAAGCAAATTCATTATGCAGCTGCTGATGTCCGCTATTTGCTGCAGGTTCGTGAAATTCTTAGCGATCAGATCGAACAAAAAGGTATGCTGGATTGGTTGCGAGCAGAAAGCGCCCAACAGCTCCTCATTGCGCATAGGCTTGAGCAAGAGTCACAGTGGGAGTCTTATTATACGGGTGTTAGCAATGCCTGGCGCCTAAATACACAAGGACTGCAGGCCCTGCAGCAACTTTGTGTTTGGCGCGAGCAGAAAGCGCGGCAAAGAAATAAGCCGCGTAGCTGGATCGTTAAGGACAACGATCTCATGAATTTGTGTGAGGTAGTTTCCGGTCCCATCAAGGCGGGCGAATTCACTCTGGGGGATGTCAGCAATGCTGAAGGCGTTGATAGCCGTTTCCTGTCGCGTAACGCATCCGAGCTATATCAATTACTTAGTGGCTCATCGAAAAGGATCGAAGTTGATCCGACTCTATTAAATAAGCCTCTAAGCGCGCCTCTTAGGAAGAAATTGAAGCTGAGTAAGCAGGTGGCTAATACGAAGGCGGAAGAGTTGGGCATGTCGCCGGAGCTACTCGGGCGCAAGAAACCCCTCGTGGAATTGCTCCGAAGTTACGAAAGAGATGGAGAGTTACAATGGTCGGGCGATTTTGCTGGGTGGCGGCGTGAACTGTTAGAAGTTGAGCTCACCGCCATAATAACTAAGGGTGATTGATGACGGCTACTAACACAGGATTGCGACCTAAATTCTGGGAGCTTCCACTTACTGAGCTAAGTCCCGAGGAGTGGGAGGGGCTCTGTGATGGGTGCGGGCGTTGTTGTCTTAAGAAATTTGCCGACGAGGAGACTAATGAAGTCAGCTATACACGAATTGTGTGTCGCTACTTCGATGAGAAAACTAGCCTCTGTGGCTGTTATGAGTCGCGGACAGAATTAGTTCCCGAATGTCTCGATGTGCGGGAAATGAATCTTAAGACGACTACTTGGATGCCCGATAGCTGCGCCTATAGACTTCGAAGCAATGGTAAGGAGCTATTTGATTGGCACCCGTTGCTGGCTGGCTCGTCTGAAAAAATGGCAGCTGCAGGAATATTGCTCGAAGATAGAGTGATCTCCGAGGAATATGTACACCCAAATGGTTTTGAAGAACATCTTATTCGATGGGTTAAGGCGTAATGGGCTCGATCGGTAACTACTGGTTCTTCTGGGCCCTGTATCTAGGCGCTGCAGTAATTTTCTCCGGGCTCTTCTGGAGAGTAACTCGGTTTGAAAAAGCTATTTGGGCTTCCTATAGCCTTCGAGCGGTTGCGATAGCGGTTGTTTTTACTCCCTGGTACAGCAATTCGCAGGACAGCGGAATGGCTCCCGCGCTTATGGTGGCGACACTGGACGCTATTACCGGAGGCTTTGAGGCTGCTTTCAGGAGTTCTGTCCCTCTTGTTCTAGCAGTCCTCTTTGGTCTATTACTGGCGAGCGTAATGTCTTTTTTCAAGAAAAAATGATTAAGAAGTCTTTAAATAACATAAGATAGAGACAGCTGCTAAAGTAAGAAAGTAATTATTTGAAACGAATAACTTCCCCCGCGTGATTTTTCTGTTTGAATTTCCCTCCCTAATAGCAAAAATTTGAAATTTACTAATTTAAAATAACAGCTTAGCAAGCAGAGCTTTGTCATTACTGGTCATTTTCTTTCCCTAGTTTTTATCATGTTCGCCGTCGGTGCCGTTATCAACTACTTTATCCTCGGCCCGCAAAAGTTGCTCGAAAGCGGACTGCTCTGGCTCTGCATTATGTTGGGTGTGTTGATGAAGTTCCTTCCGCCCTTCATCCTCTTGATATTTGGCAGCACTTTGATCGTACTCAGTGAGGGTAATCCAGCAAACTTCCTACACTACCTCGCTATATGTCTCGCCGCAGCCATCGCGTCCAGATTCTTCCTCGTAAACGTGTCTAACAGTGTGCTTAGCGAAACCCGTGCTACAAGTGACAAGGTCGATATGCTGCAATATCAGTTAAAATAGCTATAAGACGAGTTACTTCCAGTCATAGATACGGAGGCGGAAGATGACAGCCTGACTGGCGTAGCAATGGGGCATGAACCGAACCCTCATGAATTGGATACAATGTCATCTAAGGTACTAAAAACATTGGGATGCGGCAGGTTTATCTATCGATCCCTACCCGGATAATGCAGCAAAGCAGATACTGTCGAATCGACTATAGTTCAGACATTGGGTTTTCCTGCGCTGAAATCTTTTGCTGGACGAATAGGTAACAAGCAAGGTGTGCATTGGTGCATCGCCGAGCGAGCATGAAGCTTGCCGAGGTAGGTGCTTAGGTGGTTAAGTATTAAGATAGTTTGAGGCCTAGGGTTTTGCTCTAAAGAGCGCGTTCAGGGAATCCATACATAAAGTAGGGTGTAGCGTTATCTGCTGCCAGGCAGGATAGACCTCATGATCGAGGCGCAATGTCTGGTTTTTACTGTATTAATAGGGGACTGATGTTTACAATACGCGCATGTAAATTGAGCAGTGGAAAAGGCGATGAATTTTACCGGTACCGACGAATATGTAGCGACAAATGAATTGCAGTTAGCCGTCAATGCGGCAATTGCCCTACAGAAACCATTATTGATTAAAGGCGAACCCGGTACGGGTAAGACCATGTTGGCTGAGCAGATCGCCAAAGCATTAAACCTGCCTCTAATCCAATGGCATATCAAATCAACGACGAAGGCGCAGCAAGGCCTCTATGAATACGACGCGGTCTCACGATTGCGCGATTCGCAGTTAGGCGACGAGAAGGTCCACGATATTGGCAACTATATCGTGCCAGGCAAACTTTGGGAGTCTTTTGAGTCCGGCGACCAATCAATACTGTTGATCGATGAGATAGACAAAGCCGATATCGAATTTCCAAACGACTTACTGTTGGAGCTCGATAAAATGGAATTCTTCGTCTACGAGACGAAGGAATTGATCAAGGCGAAAACGCGGCCTATCGTTATTATTACGAGTAACAACGAGAAAGAACTCCCCGATGCCTTTCTTCGTCGCTGCTTCTTTCACTACATCGAATTTCCAGATTCTCAGACGATGGAAAAAATAGTCGATGTGCATTACCCGAATCTCAAGAAGGATCTACTCTCACAAGCGATGGATATGTTTTTCGATGTGCGAAAAATACCCGGCTTGAAGAAGAAGCCATCAACGTCCGAACTGATTGACTGGCTGAAGCTGCTAATGGCCGATGACATTCCAGAAGATGTGTTGAAAAACCACAGCGCAAAGAATGCTATCCCACCTCTGTATGGCGCGCTGTTAAAGAACGAGCAAGATGTGCACCTATTAGAGAAATTGGCCTTCATGCATAGAGCGAAGAGCTAGTCTAGTACAGCTCGATTCTTGACTTGGCAGAGACTTAGTTATGCTGATTAACTTTTTCATGACCCTCAAACAGGAGCGGCTTCCCGTCTCCTTTACCGAGCTATTCTCCTTGCTCGAATGTCTGAAGCAAAACGTGATCTTCGCGAATGTCGAAGACTTCTACTATTTGTCACGTATGTGTTTCGTCAAAGACGAAAAGAACTTCGATAAGTTCGACATAGCCTTCGGCAAGTATTTCGAGAACGTCGATGCTATCAATGACCTTGCGATGTATCAGATACCTGATGACTGGCTGCGCAAGCAAATGGAGTCGATGCTAAGCGATGAAGAGAAAGCCAAAATCGAGGCGCTAGGTGGCTTAGAAAAGCTCATGGAAGAATTCCGCAAGCGAATGGAAGAGCAGAAGAAGAGACACGAAGGCGGTAATAAGTGGATCGGTACTGGAGGCACATCACCGTTTGGGGCCTATGGCTACAATCCCGAAGGAATTCGCATTGGTCAGGAAGGTGGGCGCAATGGGAGTGCCGCGAAAGTATGGGACAAGCGTAACTATCGCGACCTCGACGATTCTGTAGAGATCGGAACGAGAAATATCAAGATGGCACTGCGCCGCTTGCGTAAATTCGCGAGAACTGGAGCAGAGGAAGAGTTGGATATTAGCGATACCATCACATCAACCGCTAAAAATGCGGGGCTTCTGGACATCAAGATGGTGCCCGAGCGTCACAACTCCGTGAAGGTCTTGCTGTTTTTTGATGTGGGTGGATCGATGGATCCGCACGTTAAGTTATGCGAAGAATTGTTTTCCGCCGCGCGAACAGAATTTAAGCATCTTAAGTATTTCTATTTTCATAATTTCATCTACGAATCTGTGTGGTCAAAGAGTATTCGCCGCCATGCTGAGACAACATCGACCTTTGACATACTTCATAAGTATTCCAAAGACTACAAAGTCATATTCGTAGGGGACGCTACTATGGCTCCCTATGAGGTGACTCATGTTGGAGGCAGTATCGAGCATTACAACGATGAAGCGGGTGCGGTTTGGATAAAGCGACTCACAGATGTGTTCGATAATGTAGTATGGATCAATCCAACGCCTAAAGATTTTTGGGAGCACAGCTACTCAATCGAAGTGGTCAGAGAGCTCGTAGAAGATCGAATGTATCCTCTTTCTGTTAAGGGTCTGGAAGAAGCCATGACCCTGCTAACGAAGTGATGACTATGATTGAGAAGCTTAGCGACGATCTGCGCCCTGAAAAATTTTCAAAGCTATCGCAGGTAGTCGATAATTTCTGTCGCGAGCACGCGCAATTGCCTGCGTTCACATGCTTCGGAAGAACTCTAGATTACAGTGAGGTCGATGAGTTAAGCGACCGTTTCGCACATTACTTGATTTCTCAAACGAGTCTGAAGCCTGGCGATAGGATAGCAATCCAGCTGCCGAATATTCTTCAATTTCCTATCGCTTTCTATGGAGCGACTCGAGCAGGTTTAGTAGTAGTCAATACGAACCCTCTGTACACAGTTCAAGAGATGGCACACCAGCTCAAGGACTCGAGTGTTAAAGGTATTGTGATACTGTCTAACTTCTGCTCCAAGTTAGAAAAAGTATTACCGCAAACCGAAATAGAAACAGTCATCGTGACTCAGCTGGGTGATGTTCAGAAGCCTTTCAAGCGTCATTTTCTGAATTTCACCATCAAAACACTTCGGAAATTAGTACCAGCGTACTCATTAAACGACACGATAGACTTTCAAACAGTAATTAGCACCTCAGCACCTAAATTTGACTATCCCGAATCAGGTCAAGGCGATGACATTGCTTTGATTTTGTATACCGGAGGCACTACTGGTGTCGCTAAGGGTGCGATGCTGAGCCACAATAATTTGATTACCAATATGATGCAGCTACGTTCCCGCTGTCTCGGCGTGATTGAGGATAAGATTGAAAGCATCCTAGCTCCGCTGCCGATGTATCACAGCTATGCATTTCTGCTGCACTGTCTCGCCATGCCCTATGCAGGCAATCACAATATCTTGGTAACAAACCCTAAAGACACTGCCGGGCTAATTAAGCTGTTCAAGCAGTGGCCTATCAGTGGTTTTGTGGGCATCAACACCTTGTACCTTGCTCTACTGCGGCACGAGAATTTTTCTAGCATAGATTTTAGCACTATGAAATTTTGCGGGGCCGGTGGTATGGCCATGACAACGTCAGTCAGTGAAGAATGGACTAAGGCGACAAATAGCCCAGTCTACGAGGGTTACGGCTTAACGGAGTGCTCCCCTGTTGTAGCCGTTAATATTCCTGGCAAGGAGCGTGCTGGCACAGTAGGCCCTGTAGTACCAGAGACTGAAACAAAAGTCGTAAATGATGAGGGTGTTGAGGTTGCAGCAGGCAAGCGGGGAGAGCTATGGGTTCGCGGACCGCAAGTTATGCGCGGTTACTGGCAGCACGAACAAGAGACGGCTGAAGCACTAACTGACGACGGCTGGTTTAAGACGGGCGACTATGTAGAAATCAGTGATGATGGCTATATCTCTATCGTCGATCGAAAGAAGGACATGATTCTTGTCTCTGGCTTTAATGTCTTTCCTAACGAAATCGAAGACTGGGTCAATCGGCACCCAGATGTTTTAGAGTGCGCTGCAATCGGAGTTCCATCAGAAAAAACCGGTGAATCCATTAAGCTTTTCATTGTCCCGAACCAGAAAGATATCGATATCGAATCTGTTCGGGCACATTGTAAGCAAGGGCTGTCGGCTTATAAGTTGCCTCGAGAATTCGTCCTAATAGAAGACATTCCTAAATCATTAATAGGGAAAATTCTACATCGAGAATTGCGCAACATAGCTTAGCTGAGAGGCTGTTCTAATAGTGTAGTAACCCCTTGTCTAAATCCGAAAACGGAAATGCCGTGTTAGATTCGTTGAAGCAGAAGCTCGATACTTGTCAGCTCGCAGATGTTTTTCGTTTGCAGAATACGCTAAGCAAGATTCAGGGTGGTAATTTGCCAGAGAAGGATCTTGCATCATCGATAGCGGCTGCTGCGGCTGCGATCGAAAAATCTCAGCGTGCCTGTGAATTAAGACGCGCGGCGATTCCAGTGAAGATTGTCTATCCAGAAAACCTTCCCGTTAGTGCTCGTGCAGGTGAAATCACAGAATTACTAGGCAAGCACCAAGTGCTTATCGTCGCTGGAGACACCGGCTCTGGAAAGACTACTCAGCTACCAAAGGCCTGTCTCGACGCTGGATTTGGTGTTCGCGGTCTCATTGGTCACACCCAGCCCCGGCGCCTGGCGGCATTATCGGTAGCGAATCGAATCGCCGATGAACTCGGTGTAGAGATTGGTATCGGAGTCGGTTCACAAATACGTTTCAAGGATAATACCAGCGAGCAGAGCTTCCTGAAATTAATGACGGACGGCATCTTGCTCGCCGAGATTCAACAAGATAAGTTTCTGAATAAATATGAAGTTCTGATTATCGATGAGGCGCACGAGCGCTCACTTAATATCGACTTCCTTCTTGGCTACCTTAAGCAGCTCTTACTCAAGCGAAAAAACCTCAAGGTAATTGTGACATCGGCAACTATCGATGTTGAGAAATTTTCCAAGCATTTTGACAACGCTCCAATCGTAGCGGTTTCTGGAAGAACCTATCCAGTAGAGACTCTATATGCACCCCTCTTGGAATCGTCAACAGAGCAGATTGACGACGATCTGCAGATTGATGGGATTATCAAAGCCGTCGAAGATATTACTAAGAGTGACAAGAAAAAGGGCTCGTCCAGCGGCGATATCCTGGTATTTCTCAGCAGCGAACGGGAGATACGTGCAACCGCGACTAAGCTGCGCAAGCAAAAGTATCGAGACGTCGACATCCTGCCTCTGTATGGAAGGTTGCGCTATTCGGAGCAGATAAAAATATTCAAACCGGGGCGGGGCAGGAAGATTGTCTTGGCCACGAATGTTGCCGAAACATCGATTACAGTTCCTGGCATCAACTATGTTATTGACACGGGGCTTGCGCGAATAAGTCGTTACAGCTTGCAGAGCAAGGTGCAGCGTCTGCCTATCGAGGCTATATCTCAAGCGAGCGCGAATCAGAGGAAGGGGCGTTGCGGACGCATGGCCGACGGTGTTTGTATCCGTCTTTATGCCGAAAGTGATTTCGAATCGAGACCGGAATTTACCGATCCAGAAATCATGCGAACGAACCTCGCCTCAGTAATATTGCGCATGAAATACCTGCGGTTAGGCGAAATTGAACAATTCCCTTTCCTAGATGCCCCGGAACCTAGAGCTATTAACGAAGGAATAAAGCTGCTCATCGAGCTAGATGCTCTAAGCCATTCACGGCAATTGACTGATAGCGGCCGAAAGATGGCTGTATTGCCGGTAGATCCTAGATACGCGCGAATGTTAATTACTGCAAGCATGCAAAATTGCCTGCGCGAACTGCAGATCGTAGTCAGTGCGCTGGGTATTCAAGACCCGAGAGAAATATCTAGTGATAATAGGCAGCAGGCTAAACAGCAATTAGCCGAATTCGATCATGAAGATTCTGATTTTCTAAGCCTAGTAAAGTTATGGGAAGATTTTGAGAAGAAAAGACAGGATCTAAATCAAGGTCAGCTGCGAAAGCACTGCAAGAAATACTTCCTCTCCTATATGCGCATGCGTGAATGGCGGGAGGTTCATCATCAATTACTTCTTTCCTGCCAGAAACTCGGTCTTCGCATGAACCGAGAGGCTGGTGATTATGAGGCGATCCATAAAAGCTTGATTAGTGGCTCCTTAAACCAGGTAGCGAAGCGATTAGACGGGCGGAGCTTTCGAGGCAATAGGAATAAGACCTTCTCCTTGTTCTCGACATCGGTATTGGCAAACAAAGGGGCGAAGTGGATAGTTAGCGGCGAGCAGATTGAGACGTCGCAGACTTTTGCAACAACCGCCGCCAAGATTCAGCCCGAATGGATTGAAGAGATGGCGTTGCACCTCGTGAAACGAGAGTATTTTGAGCCGCACTGGAGCAAGAAACGCCAGCAGGTAATGGCCTATGAGAAAGTGCAACTCTATGGTTTAGTGATCATTGAGAAGGCGCTGCTAAGTTATAGCAAGATTGATCCTAAAACCTGTAGAACGCTCTTTATTCAAGAGGGATTAATTACTGGGGAAGTTTCTACCGACCTAAAGGTTTATCACCGGAATCGCGAATTTCTGGCCTCCCTTGCAAAGCAAGAAGAAAAAATGCGAAGACCAGATCTGCTAGTAGCCGAGCGCGATGTCGCTGCATTTTATGAGCACCGTCTGCCAGAGACTGTGTGTTCTACCCGCGACTTAGCTGCTTGGGCTCGCAAGCAAGGCGAGTCCGCCGAACAGTCTCTATTGATGACTGTTGATAACCTGATCGATTCAGATACCGCGATGGATGCGTTACATTCTTTTCCGGATGCCGCGGCGGTACACAAGAATAATCTGCGACTCGAGTACGTTTTTGAGCCAGGCAGCAAAGTTGACGGGGTCACCTTAGAGGTGCCCGTAGAGATGGTTAGCCAACTACAACAGGCGGACCTCGACTGGGCTGTGCCGGGCAACCTAGCTGAAAAATGTACAGCGCTGATTAAGGGTTTGCCGAAATCTCGCCGCAAGAACTTTATACCTGTGAATGCGTTTGTCACTCAGGCTTGTGAGCAGATGTCGAATAAAGACGGAGATCTAATTACTTCCCTGCTAGCTCAAATTCGCAATCTAAAGGGCCTAGAGCTAGATAGAGCGGAGTTCGAACAGATTCAGCTGCCTGCGCATCTGAACACTAAGATTCGCGTATTGCAGGGTTCAGAGAAGGAGATTGCGTTTGCGGGCAGTATTCGTGAGGTTCGGGAGCAGCTTCAACTGCAGGGTTTACTGGAAAATGGTGAAAATAGCCTTTCCTCTGGTAATGTAAGTCACAAGGCCAAGGATGATTCTGGTTATAATCATCCTTTAGAAGCGACGGGTGCCAAAGATTGGGAATTTGAGGATCTGCCAGCGCAAGTAGAAATCGGTGAATCCTTAAAGCTAATACGATTCCCGGCTCTTGTCGACGAAGGTGAAACTGTTGGGGTTCGTCTGTTTTCCGACAAATTTCTCGCACAACACAAGCACAAGCAAGGCCTAGTAAAGCTATACCAATTAAGGACTATTCAACAGCGTAATCAGCTGAAGAAGAAGTTCGTCAGACTAGCCGATACGTTAGTGCTAAAAGCGCCTTTTCCGCTGGGTCAGCTAGCACTAGATGCGACATGGATAAGTTATATAGCGGCTTTCGATCTTGATGGTTCGATGCCGCGTAGCAAATTAGAATTCGAGCAGCGCTTGAACGGGGGCAAGTCTAAAGTTCTTAGCCTCGCGGAAAAAATAGAGTCGATCTTTATTCAAGTAATGAACGAGCACTACGAAATAGGCCGCGTCGTATCGGGTCTTAAGAAGGGGGCTCTGGCCTACGTCGCCGAAGATGTAGAAAATCAGCTTGGAGGTCTCCTTCATGAAGGCTTTCTCTCTGAAACCGGTCTGGTGTGGTTTGCTCAGTATCCTCGGTACTTGAAAGCACTATCGATGCGCTTGAATAAGGCCCCTCATATGGGGGATAAAGACAGGCCTAACACGGAACGACTATCCCATTATCAGGTCAGATATAGGGGTCTGAAATCGAAGGCCGAGGGTAATGATAAAGAGGAATTGCTTATCCTTCGCTGGATGCTGGAAGAGTTTCGAGTTTCATTATTCGCGCAAACATTAGGGACGCACATCCCAGTTTCCGAAAAGCGATTAGACAAGCAGTTTGAAAAAATACTTTAATTATTTCAACTGATTAGTTACTAATACATATTGTGAAAACTTCGAGCAAAATACAGACTGCGAAGGCAGCGGCTGCGCTATTGCTACTGTTTTGTGTTTTTGTAGTGAGTTCGGCAACTGCGCAGAAAGATGACCCTTGGAGAGAAATGAATGAGCGGCTATTTAGGCTGAATGACTATTTCGACCAACTCATCGTTAGGCCTGTTGCCACTGGTTATACCTTATTCATACCCCGAATCGCGCGGCAGGGAATTGGTAATTTCTTTAGCAATATCGATGATATCAATGTCTTAGTAAACGGCTTACTGCAGCTTAAGCTAGACGCCGCCATAAATGACTCGGGCAGACTTTTAGTCAACTCAACACTTGGCTTGGCCGGCATTCTTGATATCGCAGTGATTTTGGCCTCTACAAGAATGAGGAAGACTTCGGACAGACTTTAGGTTATTGGGGAGTTGGTTCCGGCTCCTATGTCATGCGCCCTGTGTTCGGTGCAAGCAATGTTAGAGATTCTTTCGGCCGGATTTTGGATACCTTGTTTAATCCGATTCAGTACCTTAAAGAGGAATCATTACGTCTCACCTTGTTTTTGGTTAAGGAAACCGATTCACGCTCAGGCCTGCTTGCGCTGGACGAGTTGATAACGGGTGACCGCTATCTATTTGTGCGCGAAGCCTATGTGCAACGAAGAGGATGCTTGGTGACTGACGGTCAGGTTGAAGATGATTTTGGCGATTTCTAAATAACCGGTTTACGCTGACGAATGTGTTAGTTCCTGACTAGGTGATCCTGACTTTGAGTTTTGTCTTAATGAAGTCGCTATGAGAAACGTAGATCAGCTCTGATACCTTCCGTATTAGATGATCCTCGTATTTATCTAGACGCTTGTCGGAGAAGGCGATGCGCCACATGTTCTCGATCAGCTCTACTTTCTGCTCGTAATCGTAGCTGTCGTTTATCAATTTGGTAAATTCGTAGAGAGAGGTGGCCTCAAAAGCCTCGTCCTTCGCTAACTGGATAAGCTCTTCAAGGTCAGACTCCGCAATATTGTAACTTTGCTGAAGCACAGACATGAATTCTTGGTGCTCGCGTTCGTCAAGCTCGTGGTCAGAATTCATTACTTCGACTAGCAGTGCGGCGCAAGTGAGGTCGACCCTGCTCATTGCCGAGCTAGGTGCTTCTTCTTCCTCTTTTTTGGTTAGTTTGTCCTCAAAGAAACTCTTAATCGATTCGATCACGTAATTCTTCCTTAGCAAAGATTGAACTGAACTAGTACTACCCTAGTCTACGTAGGAAATAGCATCGAGTAAAACGCCAATATCAGCTGTTTTTTTGTAGCTATTCTCACTTAGATGGCGGCGAAATTTTTTGCCCCCTTTCTGTCCCTTGTATAGGCCTAGAATATGCCGAGTCATGTGATGCAGTGGTGTGCCGCGCTCTAATTCTTCCTCGATATAGGGTATGAATTTCTGCAGTCCTTCGGTGCGTGTCTGTGCATTCGTAGCCGCGCCAAAGAAAACAGCGTCCACTTCGTTTAGTATAAATGGATTCTGATAAGCTTCTCTGCCCAGCATAACGCCATCTGTCTTTTTGAGAAGCGCCTCCGCATCCTGAAGTGTTTTAATTCCGCCGTTTATGATGATCGAAAGCTCGGGGAAGGCTTGCTTCACGGCAAAGACACTATTGTATTTCAGTGGTGGTATCTCACGATTCTCTTTTGGGCTAAGGCCAGACAGGATCGCCTTGCGCGCATGAACTATAAACGTGCCACATCCAGCATTAGCCACCGTGCCAATAAAGTCCTCTAATTCTGCCTGCGAGTCGCGATCGTCAATGCCTATTCGGCACTTTACGGTAACCGGCAAGTTAACACTCGTCATCATGTTGCTTACGCACTTCGCGACGAGCTCGGGCTCGGCCATTAGACAGGCACCGAAGGCGCCAGACTGAACTCTATTGCTTGGGCAGCCGACATTGAGGTTTATCTCATCATATCCTGCCTGTTCTGCGAGGACAGCTGCCTCAGCCAGCTCGACAGGATTGCTGCCACCTAATTGTAACGCGATGGGATGTTCACCCTGGCTGTGCTGCAACAGATACTGCGCATCACCATGCTTGAGTGCCGCGCTCGTCACCATTTCGGTATAGAGTAGGGTGTGCTCGGAGAGCTGGCGAAAGAATACGCGATCGTGACGGTCTGTCCAGTCCATCATCGGCGCAACGCAGAAGCGATGACTGAGGTCAACGGCTGTGTATGCAGCTTTGCTATTTGGGGGCTGTTTGTCCGCGCTTTTCAATGAATGCACCTAATCGTTTAACGAAGTAACTATGTCGGTCGCTGCGAGAGCAGGTTGTATCGAATGCCTTAGTGCATGTCAAGAAGTAGACGACTAAACTGTCTATGATGGGAATTAAAGACGAATCGAGTATAATCTCGCCTTTCGCGAGAGGGGCGTTATGTTCCTCTATTATTAAGTTTCGCCAGTGCTGTCCCGAGTAGAAAAATATGAACAAAGTTCGCACGCGTATTGCACCGTCTCCGACTGGCGACCCACACGTTGGTACAGCCTACATAGCCTTATTCAATCGTTGTTTTGCCCATCAGCATGGCGGTGAATTTGTGCTGCGCATCGAAGACACGGACCAGCAGCGTAGCACCGGCAAGTCTGAGCAGGACATATTAAGTTCACTTAAATGGCTGGGATTAACTTGGGATGAAGGTCCAGGCTGTGAAGGAGATTTGGGGCCATATCGACAGAGTGAGCGCTCTGAGATCTATTCCAATCACATTCAACAGCTTCTCGATAATGGCTCAGCCTTCCGCTGTTTCTGTACGCCAGAAAGACTCGATGAATTGCGCAAGCAACAGATGCAGGATAAAAGCCAGCCTGGTTACGATGGTCACTGCTTAAGTCTCAGTCAGACCGAATGCGAGAACAAATGTGCGGCTGCTGAATCCCATGTTATCCGCATGAAGATACCTGAGTCAGGTGAATGCGAGTTTGAAGACATGCTGCGCGGTAGCGTTAGTATCGCGTGGTCACAGATCGACATGCAG